>RCUE01000047.1_pt1 | contig 60133 bp, 60 predicted proteins | sample 2166111 | NCBI WGS metagenome assembly RCUE01 (sample SAMN09930795, study PRJNA488358) | compost metagenome | feature: garden; material: soil; isolation source: compost soil in phenylacetonitrile-enriched culture | place: Germany: Experimental Botanical Garden Goettingen | collected 2016-01-27 | reverse complement strand
GCCATCCAGGTTAAGCTGGACATAGCCAGGTGAGGTCACTTCCATGTAATCTGTTCTGAAGTAAACGATTTTCTTGTCCTGCAAATGCTCCCCGCGCAGCGCAAGTGTAACCAAGCGGATCATTTCCGCCAAATTGCATTTCCGCACAGCGATGACATCTAGCAGTCCATCATCTATTGTCGCCCCAGGAGCAAGCTTTTCAAACCCGCCGACCGAATTTGTATTTGCGATCAGGAAAAGCATAAATTCGTCGTGAATCACTTCTTGACCCGATGCCTTGATGATTAGCTCCTGCGGAGCAAGGCTGACCATCTTCTCCATGCCTTTGAAATAGTAGGCCAATTGGCCAATCATCGTTTTGAGCTTGCTTGGAACTTCATATGTAAGCTCGGTTAAAGTTCCACCGCCTGCGATGTTGATAAAGTAGCGGTCATTGGCTTTTCCGATATCCAACGGCTTCGGATTTTGACGAATAACGAGGTCACAATAATCCTCCCAATGCCTGGGAATGCCCAGTGCTCTGGCAAAATCATTCGTCGTTCCTAGAGGAAACACACCCAGAGGCGGGCGGTTTTCCCTTTCAGCCATCCCGTTAATGACCTCATACAATGTACCATCGCCACCAGCGGCAATAATCATATCATAGCCACGCTCAACGGCCTCTGTTGCGGCACGCGTTGCGTCCCCTTCCCCTGTAGTTGCATGGCAAGAGGCCTCAATACCACCTTCATCTAGGCGCTGCAAGACATCCGCAAGGCGACGCTTCATTTCCTCACGCCCAGAGGTCGGGTTGTAGATTAATCTAGCTCTTTTCATTCCGTTACGCCACCCGTATATTTATTGATATTTATATTCACATCGCAGTTCATCACATTCAGTCTGTACAAAATATCATCATACTGGAAAAAGACCTCTTTTACAATAAAAGAAGCCAGACTTTGCCCAAATAAGGAAATTTAAGGCTAAGATGACGCTATAGCCGAACCAGACTATCTATTACTTGACCTCGCTTGCTTCTGCATGCTTTGCAATAATTCATGAATTTGCCTGTCTATCCAGCTTGTGAGCAAAGGATGCGGCAATAAAGGATCTCCCGAATAACGGTATTCGAGCCCCTGCAAGCGTTTAGGAATTATGTGACTTGTAAAATATCCCGAACTCAAAAATAGCGGCGCCACAATAACATCATGACCCCGATCCTGATTCCAGTACGCTGCCTTGTCGTACACACTCTCGGGATTTAGCAAAGCGTAGTCCGTGATGATACCACTCACGTTTTGCACCGTACGGGCCAACGAAGAAATCCCCTGCTCCCAGCGCTGAAAAAAGCCGTTGTGCACACTGCCGTGACCTACGAGTAAAATAACCTCTCCCGCAGGATCGGCCGACAGCAGGCGAACCTTGTCCCACACCATGTGAGCAACATCTTCTCCGTCATCCAGCGGGCTACCAAAATGCACTCGGGCTTTCAATCGAAACGGCTCCAAATCTGTTTCTTTGTCCGGCGCATCTTTGACACCCAGCGCATAGCTAATCTCATCTACATGCGTACTGCCTGATGACACAAACAAAGGAATAACCAATATATCTGTTACACCCAAGGCTTCCAGACGGTCAATACCATTTTGAATCAATCTTCCTTTAACCGTTTCCAAAAATGAAACCTCTATCGGCATTTCTTCCGACAAATGAAGCTTCGCAACTGCCTGATCCACCTGTTCCACCCAATATGGCTCCCTAGAGCCATGGCTGATGACCAGTATCCCAGGGCTCCGCATTAGCGTCCCAGACGTTCCAGAGTCATTTTGTACCCGTCATTACCGTAGTTCAGGCAACGTTTAACACGTGAAATGGTAGCTGTACTGGCTCCTGTCTCTGCTTCAATCTGATTATATGTGCTGCCTTTGCCTAGCATACGGGCAACCTCCAGACGTTGGGAGAGGGATTGAATTTCGTTAATCGTGCACAGATCATCAAAAAACACATAGCATTCTTCCAAATTTTTAAGAGTTAAAATAGCTTCGAACAATTGATCAATACTTTTATCATTAAGCTTTTTAAGCTGCATGGATTATCATCTCCCAAGGTTACGATCTCTCCTCATTGTACCTGAGGAATAGTCAGTTTTTCAAGCATTAACGGTTTCACGCATTACAGAACAACATTATGATCATAGAAACATACCGTACGAATGCCCAAATCCGCTTTTATACCTGATTTCGGGACACGCGCCTAAACCCACTGTGCGTTTGTAACATACAGTAGAGTATCAACCTGCAAAGGAATGTGATCTCATGCCTGGACATTACTATCATCGGAGGGCGCAAACGCGTGCCATTTCCGATCCGTATAGTTCATCTCCTTATCCTGGACTCGATCCATACAGCGAGGTTCCGCAAGTCGATTCCTCCGCACTGGTTCCTTACGAGGCGCCAGCGAGTATAACAGACTCTGCCGTGGTTACGCCAGACCCCGCCCCTGCCAAAGGAGGACTGCTTGGCGGCCTTGGCAATCTTGGTAATCTCAACGATATTAAAGGTATTATTGACCGTATGGGCGGTATTGACGGGATTGTTGCTACGGTCGGCAAGGTACAAAAGATCATGTCTAGCGTGCAGCAATTTGCTCCGATGGCAAAACTGATTATGGGCTCGCTCCCAGCATTCAACAAAAACGCAAGCAAAAAATCTACAACACAAATTACTGAGGAACTGGATGAATATACACCACCACGCCGACGCCGGAAAAAGACACAGCGCAAAAGTACCACTACCCCGCGCAGACGTCCGCGCAAACGCACAAGAAAGTAGACTATACTATTTGAACCAGCCTCGGCGCATAAACCAGACCACCATGGCAACACTCAACAAAAACATGAAGAACAGTACGCCAAAATATCCATATTTCCAGCCCAACTCGGGCATATTCGAAAAATTCATACCATAAATTCCTGCAATCAGCGTCAAGGGCATAAAAACGGTCGTAATTACGGTTAGCGTCTTCATAATTGAATTCATGCGATTGGAATTGAGCGATATATAACTGTCTCTCAGGTCGGCTGTCATCTCGCGGTCGGCCTCCAGCATGTCTGTCAGCTTCAATAAATGATCATATATATCGGTAAAATAAGCCATATGATCTCCTTGGCCCTGCACATGCTGCGAATTCAAAACTCGGTACATCAGATCACGCATAGGTACGATGGTACGGCGTAGCTTGAGCAGCCTGCCACGCAGGTCAAACACCTGCTTCATTAATTCCTCTACGGATTCGCGACCGCCCAAGCCCTCCAGCTCGGCCAATTCATCCTCAATCATAAAAAGACTCGGAAAATAGTTATCTACCAGCTTGTCCATCACCGTGTAGGCTGCAGACAGCGGTCCTCGCGACCATATTTTGCGTTCATTCGCATGCTGGACAATCCGCTCCCAGGCTTGATCCAGCTCCTCTAACTCATGATGGTGATATGTAACCAAAAAACGAGCGCTGATAAACATATCCACTTCTTCCGCAGCTAACGTATCTACATCGAGCGCATGCACGACCAGAAACTGCACATCCTCGTAATAATCCAATTTGGGACGTTGCAGAACATGCATACAATCCTCCACAGCCAATGGGTGAAAATGAAAATAACTCGTCAGCAGCTCCGTCTCCCGATCTGTAGGCTCGCTAAAATCTACCCACATCCATATGTAATCCTCCATGACGATCTGATCCAATGGTTTTCCCACTGTTACCTGATGATCATGGCCTATAGCCAATGTACGTATCACCGTACGTCCCCCTCGCTTGCATTTCCGTCTTATATGTTATTTATATTTTATATAAGCCAATCAGCATTATACAAATCTCACGCACTACATTTCCATACACTAAATAAGAAAAGGATATCTCAGGGTCAACAAGCCGTCCCAAGATATCCTTTATCCTCGTGCAGAGCAGTTCTTATCTTCAAAGCAAGCCTTTCACTTCAGAATTTTGCAAAATTCTCACTTATGAAAATAAACATCATAAGCCACAAAGCGGTCGGATGCTTACCTCGCTATATCCCCCTCGGCGCAGCAAGCACCGAGCTGCGTCGCGCCCTCTTCCCCTGCACCCACTCATTCAAAAGTGAGGCAGGCTCATGGCACGAAAAGGGCAATCAGCGAGCCGTAGCGTAGCGGGCCATTTGAATCTGGAGAAGCGAAGCGTTCGCCTTTGCCCTAGAATTTTCACCTTATAAGGTCTTTTATAATCGAAAAAATTCAAGGGCAACAGCGATCGAAAGATCAAATGGAACGCGGAGCGGTCTCACACTACGTCCTCACCTGCACTCACGGCAAACCTTGCCCACTTACAATACTTTTTCTAAGAAACTAATGGTCCGCTCGTTTTTCGGATTACCAAATACCTCTTGTGGCGTTCCTTCTTCTACGATGTAACCACCGTCCATAAACACAACACGGTCGCTTACTTCGCGTGCAAAACCCATCTCATGCGTTACGATCATCATCGTCATGCCTTCACGCGCCAGATCATTCATTACGCCAAGCACTTCGCCCACCATTTCAGGATCGAGCGCCGAGGTCGGTTCGTCGAACAGCATAATGTCCGGGTTCATGGCCAGCGCACGTGCAATCGCCACACGCTGCTTCTGACCGCCGGAAAGCTGCCCTGGCAGTGCATCTGCCTTATCGGCCAACCCCACACGATCCAGCAGCTTCATGGCCGTTTCCCGGGCCTCTGCCTTGGACTGTTTCCCCAGTTCAGTCGGCGCGAACATAATGTTCTTAAGTACGGTCATATGCGGAAACAGATTAAAATGTTGAAATACCATACCTATATTTTCACGGACTTTGTTAATGTCCACGTTTTTGTCACTCAAGTTGTAGTCATCGACAATGACCTCACCTGCGGTAATTTCTTCAAGCATGTTCATACAACGCAAAAACGTACTTTTCCCCGAACCAGACGGGCCAATGACACACACAACTTCGCCTTCACGTACTTGCATGTCGATGCCTTTTAGCACTTGATTACTACCATAGCTTTTTTTCAGGTTTTTAACGATAATTTTACCCACGGCGAACTCTCCCTTCAAGACGGTTGGAAATTTTGGTCAGGACTGTAATGACGATAAGATACATCACCGCTACTACCAGCCAAATATCAAAGGATTGGAATGTCCGCGCAATAATGATCTTACCCGATTGGGTCAATTCGACCAGACCGATAACAGACAAAATGGACGTATCCTTCAACGTAATAACCAACTGATTGATAAACGACGGGATCATGATTTTCACAGCTTGTGGCAAAATGATTTTAAGCATAGCTGTCCGATAGGGTAGACCAAGCGAACGAGCTGCTTCCATTTGTCCCGGATCAATGGACTGAATACCGCCACGGATAATCTCAGTTACATACGCACCCGCATTCAGGGATAGCGTCAATACAGCTGCAACAAAAAGCGGCATTTTGAAATCCAGTGCCTGTGGAATACCAAAGTAAATAAAGAAAGCAAGCACGATCAGCGGAATACCGCGGAATATATCGACGAAAACAGTTGCAATACCACGGAACACCTTGTTATGGCTTACTTTCATAAAGCCAAACACCAACCCTAGAATAAAGGCTACGAGTAAAGATACAAGTGTGTACAGCAACGTATTTCCCATGCCTTTAATCAGCGAAGGCAGCGAAGCGGAAATCAGTCCCCAGCGGCTGGTCTCTACAGGCGCCACACCTTTGCCCGATTCGCCAAGGTATTTAGCCAATATCTTATCGTATTCCCCGCTATTACGCAGATTAACAAGCCCTGCATTAAATTTCTCCAGCAACTCCTGGTTCTTGCCCTGGTTAACAGCAAACCCGTAAGAAGCACCTTTTTCCTTATCTGTTACCAGCTTAAGGCCGTTATTCTGGTTTACACCGTATGCCAGTACCGGATAGTCATCAAAGCAGGCAACCGAATTACCTGTTTTAACTTCATCATACATTTGAGAAGAATCGTCGAACGGTACTGTAGTAAAGCCATATTTGGCCTTAATGGATTCTGCGAATGTATAACCTTCCGTGCCTGTTTTGACAGCGACACGCTGCCCTTTCAAGTCCTCATAGCGTTTAACCGTATCATTATCCTTGCGGACCGCCATGACGACGCCTGAATCAAAATAAGGCTCAGAAAAATCAAATTTCCGCTTGCGTTCATCGGTAATACTCATCCCGGCAATGACACCATCCACTTGATTCGTTTCAAGGGCCTGCACTGCCGCGTTAAAGCCAAGAGGCTTAATGGTATATTCAAAATTCTGATCCTTGGCAATAGCTGCCAGCAAATCCATATCAATTCCGACGAATTTACCATCTACATCTTCAAACTCAAAAGGCGCGAACGTTGTATCCGTGCCGATATCATACTTTGTTTTATTTTCTGCATGTGCCACTACACCGAAATTACCGGCCAGGGCAACCACAAAAAACAAACAAATGATAAGTGCTATTAGTTTTCTAGATTTTTGCATAATTTCCTCCAGTCAGTTGAACGGTTCAAAGTTTTCTGTTTATTTTACAGGAGTTATTAAAAATTGACTACTTTGATGTCAGGTATTTTTGAAAAACGTTTCATGGAACTATCTGGAGGTGTAAACTTTGAAGAAGCCGTTTTGCCCCAGAATGCCAATAAGCCCCTGCCGCAAAAAGCGGACGGAAGCTTATTGTGTATTCTATAGTGTGTACCTATTTTTCAAGAAATAATAATGAACTAGAAAAGAATTTTGAAAATCAATCCAGATAACAGCGCAGCAATCGGTATCGTTATCACCCAAGTAATAATAATTCGACCGGCCAGCGACCAACGCACAGCGGAAAAACGCTTCGCAGAACCCACACCCAAAATAGCCGAAGTAATGGCATGAGTGGTACTTACGGGCAAATGAAGCAATGTAGCTGTGAAAATAACAGAGGCTCCCGAAATGTCGGCTGCAAATCCGTTAATTGGCTCGATTTTAAAAATCTTGGTTCCCATCGTCTTGATGATTTTCCAGCCCCCGATAGATGTACCTAGCGCCATGGCTGTTGCGGCTGAAATTTTTACCCACATGGGTACTTCCAAATGGTCCTGATACCCCGACGAAACGAGTGCGAATGTAATAATCCCCATCGCCTTTTGAGCATCATTCGTACCATGCGTGAACGACTGAAGCGCTGCTGTAATGACCTGCATTGTACGGAACCCTTTGTTCACCGTATGCGGACTACGATGAGCGAAGATGTATTTTAAAATCATCATCACGATGTAACCGACAACAAAAGCAATCAACGGGGAGAAAATAAGTCCTTCGACAATCCCGATGAAGCCGCTCCAGTTTAATTTTTCCGATCCTGCACCTACATACACCGCTCCAGCCAATGCACCAATCAATGCATGAGAAGAGGATGAAGGAATACCGAACCACCAGGTTAAGAGGTTCCAGATAATCGCAGCGATCAGCGTCGCAATGACGATATCAATTCCATTCGTAAGCTTGGTTGGATCAGCCACACTTCCACCAATCGTCTTCGCAACCCCTGTAAACAATATTGCCCCGAGAAAGTTCATGACCGCAGCCATAATAATCGCACGTCGCGGGGTCAATGCACGGGTCGATACCGAAGTTGCAATCGCGTTCGCCGTATCATGAAACCCATTAATAAAATCAAATGCCAGAGCAAGAAAAATAACAATACCCAATACCAGTAAACTTGTATCCATGTAAAAGGACTCCCTTACGAGTTACGCATAATGATGGATTCCAGCATATTTGCAACATCCTCGCATGAATCCGTTGTCGTTTCAAGGCGTTCGTACAATTCTTTGCGTTTAATCAGTTCAATAGGGTCAGTTACAGTTGCAAACAGGTTTTTGATGCAAATACGCAACAATTCATCCCCCTGATTTTCCAAATCATTCAGACGAATAGTGTATTCACGAATGGCCAGCAATTTTTTCTGCGAAAGCAAATGTACAGCTTTCTGAATTTCGTAAGCTGATTGACGCAAAATATCAGCGAACTGCACAATATACTCGTCCGGCTCCGTAATGTTGTACATATAAAAACGGGAAGCCGTCGCTTCAAGACCGTCCAACACATCATCCATGGTTGTTGTCAGTTCCATGATGTCGTCGCGTTCCAACGGCGTAATGAAGGTCTTGTTCAGTTCAGTAATAATCGTGTGTGTGTAATCATCACACTTATTTTCATACTTCTTCATTTCATTTGTAAACAAAGTCACATCTTGAAGATTTGAAGTATGTTGGGCAAAATAATCGGCTGCTTGCACGATCGTATCTGCCATATTTTCCAACGTCTCGAAGAATATATCCTTTTTCTTCAATCTCATAACGATTACCCCTTTACGAAAATATCCGCAACCTGTTTCGACTGCAATAGACAACCTTTGCTATCTTATCACACTCATCAATGTTTTTGTAATGTTTGTAAAAGCAAATTTCTAGATATACGTATACAATGCCCGACATAGAGAGTCATTATCCGACAATTTTTTCCTAAATAGGTGTATTACGTTTTCTAATTCGCTTCAAACGTTACATGTTCCGTTAGTGAAGTATCTGCAGGTACTACATGTATATAGGATGTACCTGGTGTTAACGGGATTTCAACCCCATTTTTCATAAACCGAATCGCATCGCCAGATGTATGCTGCCATTCAGCACGTATTAACTGTCCTTGTTGAAACACCATGGCCTCTCCGCTACCGTCCAGTTCAACACTTAGTCTGCCTACATCATCTAGCGTTCGATGCCTCGTGCTCATCACAATAACATTAGCCGCTGAGAGCTGTTGGTTATTATTTTGATCCAGATGTGACTTTTCGTTCACAAAACGCTTATATCGTTGATCGGCTCGATCATAGGTATAAGATACGCGATAGCTTTTTAGCAAAAACCGGATGTGCACAGATGCGGCACTCTCGTCCACCATAACTGGAGTTTCGCCGGTTTTGAGATAAGGATACACTGGAACTTCCGTCTGCTTGGTATATCCTTTGCTTTCGCTTCCTTTACGTAGCCTGCTCACATCTGTGTATAAATTATGTGGTGGACGACGGTCTTTGCTTCGCCAAAAATAAGCCCCTCCATTTGAAATCTCATCCAAATGCTCCTTCCGCTGCTGCTGTAAAATCGCATAGGCATCTGTACTTCCCCCTGCATGTATCGGCAACGCACCATAGGTTTCGCCCAGTTCAATCAAATACGGCCGAATACTGCGGACCGGACCGATCTTCACATCTCCACCATGACTTTGGAAAAAAGCTACCAAACGGGTAATTCCGCCTTCTGCAAGAACCTCATATACCATGTCTGCCTCGCTAAGCCCTGCCTGTGGACGCGCAGCCGGGGCATTGTTAATCATGACAGCCAGTGGCCGCTCCAAAACAGGCTGCTCCACCGGAAGCCCGGTAAGCGGAGCTGTAAATGCCGGAACAGATGGCTCCTTAGGCGGTTCAAGCACCTTCTTCTCTGTTTCTTGCTGGGTCGGTTGGGGAACGGATTTAGATTCACCCGTATTGGACAAAGCAGAACAAGATATCATTGTCATGCATAACAGAGCTGAGGCCATCACACGTAACCAATGATTTCGTTGAAACATGGGCCCGGACAAGTTCATCCCTCCACATCGTTATTTTTCTCATTATAAGCTTTATTTCCTGTTTTTGTCTTGATTGAGGCATTACCTCTCTATAGAATACTTATCTAAAGACATTAAAATTTAAAAAATATTTAGAGTTTGTGATTTTTATCACAAATAACTGTAACTGAACCTAATACAATAAAGGTGTAGCAAAGATGATCATCCCAAACAAAATGAAATACAACCCATCATTATAGATTAAGAAAGAGGAGTGATTTGAATGTTTAACAACTGGTTACGTGAGAACAAAGTAGCAATGTGGCTGCTGACTGTAGTACGGGTTTATCTAGGTTATGAATGGATGACCCACGGACTTGAAAAGCTGACAGGTGGATTCGATGCAGGCGGATTTATCTCGGGGGCCATTGCTAAAACAGGTGGAGACCATCCCGCTGTACAAGGCTGGTGGGGATCGTTCCTCGAAGCCTTTGCCCTGCCGAATGTAGGTTTGTTCAACGTCCTGATCCCGTTGGGTGAGTTCTTGGTCGGGGTTGGCCTGCTTCTCGGTACATTGACTACACTGGCTGCTTTGATGGCCATGGTTATGAACTTCTCGTTCCTGTTCTCGGGTACAGTAAGCACCAATGCAATCTACCTGCTGTTTGAAATCTTCCTCGTAGTTGCTGGCGCAAATGCCGGAAGAATTGGCTTTGACCGTTGGGTACTGCCCTTCCTGCGTGGACTGTTTGGTAAAAATAAAGATACCTTTCCAGCGGACCCTAGTCGAAAAATAGCTTAAACATCCCCCAAATAACCGTTATCCTCCGGGATAATGGTTATTTTTTTGCGCTGTTATGCTCACAAGGAGGATTTTAGCTCCTCCTAACTCGGACTCTTTTATCGGATTCATTATCCTCCCCAAACGTTTACAAGTTGGATACAACATGGAATGCTCACGATACATTTACCCTATACACTACAGTTACATCAAAGAACGTAATGGAGGGTTATATCATGAAAAAAATCACCAAAGCCTATCTCATGCTCGCAGCAGTAACTTTCACAGTGCAGACTATGGGATCGGGATATACGGCATCAGCCCAAGCGGCGACGTCTACTACGACATCTCAGGCAGAAAGTGTACAACATATCTCCAAGACCTTCGAGCAGCTACTAGGCCAACCCGGCAAGCTATCTCAGGCATTCACTTATTTGCAAAAGCATATTCAATCCATTCCAGCTTCTCAAGCTACCCTCATGGTGCTTCATCTGGAAAATGCACAGAACCAGCAATTGGATTCCTATGCACAGACCCTATACCCGACCTCTGTTCAAACCAAAATAAATCAAATCTATAAACCCGGTGATTCGTTCACAAATGTAATCAGCCGTACAAGCGATGCGAACCTGAAAAAGTTGCTAACTCAAACAAGAGATGCCGGCTACAAACTTGAAACCGCAGAAGGCATGTATTACCCAATCATCAACTATGAAAAATATAAAGTATTCGGGAAGCACACCACGGTAGATATCCGCAGCTATATTGACATCATGTCGATGGAATCCGGACAGGCTGCTACCAAAGATGCCGCGCTCCGTATCGGCTATCAACAGTTAGCCGGACGAGTGCTGGCACAGGAATTGTTTTTAAACCAATATCCACATTCCAATCGTACACAAGCTATAAAAAAATTGCACGATCTGTACTTTTTCTATACTTTCTACGGCACGAACAATACGCCATTATTCGATCATGATACCGGGAAGATTCATCCGTATGCCAAAAAAGGGTATCAATGGTTCGTTCAACGTAATATGGATTCGAAGAGCACCTATATTCAAAAGCTGAAAGCATTTATGACACTGTTGGATCAAAATGGAGATCAACGTACTTCGCAGGTATCCACTTGGCTAAAAAAGAACGTGCCTTCTAATTAATCGAAGACGCAAAATACACAAAAGAACTTCCATTCCCACACAGCATGTGGATTCGGAAGTTCTTTTTTACATTTACGTATCACTTTCTTGACCAAAAGCCCAACAATTGAGACTCAGCGAGCCAAGGACATACGACTGAAAAAGCTTATGCGCGGAGCGCTCCTGATCCGCAGCCCCCATCGCATAAAACAAAGGTGAAAAATGCTCTATTCCATAAGAAGGTACCGCTTGTTTGGCATATGGAGCCTTCTTGTCATATTGGAATAAGTGACGTAAATTCCAGTCTTGAAGCTGCTGTGCAATCCAGTCATCATATTGAACGGCCCAATCGGCTGGCTCACTCGTCTGCTTGAGTGTCCGCAAGTTGTGGACCAATCCGCCGCTACCGATAATCAAAATCCCTTGTTCTCGCAACGGCGCCAGCATCCGTCCAATCTCGTATTGCTCTTGAGGAGCGCGCCGAGAATCAATAGATAACGGTACGACCGGTATGTCCGCATCAGGATATATATGCCGCAAAACCACCCATGCTCCATGATCCAGTCCCCGGTTCCGAACCGGCTGGTGGAACAAGTTATGCTGACTGAACAGATGCTCTATCTCCTCATACAGCTTTGGATCGCCTGGTGCAGGGTAATCGATTGAGTACATTTCTTCAGGAAAGCCATAGAAATCGTGCAACGCTGCATGCTGATCATCCGCGCCAATACATTGATCGGGGCTATCCCAATGCGCGGAAAAAATGACAATTCCTTTGGGTCGGGGCAGGCTCGCGCCCAGCTTTGCAAGAAAGCTGGTATATGCGTTATTTTCTACAGCCAGTGTCGGTGAACCATGCGCAACAAAAATTGAGGGTAATGTCATCGCTGCCAACCTCCACACGCCAGTATAGTGTTACTCTTCCATTTTACTCCGGCGGAGGCGCAATTTCCAATACAATCCGTTACACACTGAAATCAGATCATCCAGTGCTGCCAATCACGTTGAATATTTTCCTGTTCATCCAGCCATTCAAGCGTCCGATCAATGAGCCGTTGCCGCTCTTTACCTGACGAGAAAGTGTGATCTCCCTGGAAAATAATCTCTTTATCACAGCGTCCCTCTGGACGCATCCAGAATATCTTTTGAAACAGAAATGCATAATCCACAGGAATGATATCATCCGAGGTGCCATGAATAACGAGCACATCACCGTTAAATTTAACGGCCTCCTGGAACGGCTGAAATTGAGCTAACGACTCAAAATAAGCAGGCGTAAACTTATAGCCCAAATAGTCGGCATGACCGGTTTTAACAGACTCATCGTACACGCTTCGCTCCGTAATTTTGACGATGTCATTGAACGGATAGCCCACTGCTGACCAAAGGACCAGATTTTGTACTCTCTTGTCCCGTACGGCTGTGAGAAGAGCAACCGCGCCCCCCAGACTGTGACCGATCAGCGTCACCTTGGTCGGGTCAATGTCCGCACAATTGACGGCGTAATCCAATACGGTACGTGTCTGATTAATCATGGACTCGAGCCCCTGCTTGCCGTATTCACCTGTGCTCTCCCCACAACCGGCAAAATCAAAGCGCAGGACAAAATATCCCCCTTCGGCCAGTTCACGCGCAGTCTTGACGAATAATCGATCTACGCCGATACGATTGCCTACAAAACCGTGACATATAACAACGAGGGGAACTCGTCTCTGACGCTCTCCCTCATTTGTACGGTTTGGATAATGAATTGTTGCGGCCAGCTCTTCATGTTCAAAACGAATTCCAATTTGCCGTTCCATCCTGATTCCCCCTGTTTCAAGCTTCACTACACATTTATGAATTCGAACTCATATAGTAACGTGGAATATCCATCCAGGATATTTATTCACTTTAATTCCGATAAGTTTAATAAGTTTTATAGTAAAGTCAGTCTATCATCGCCCTGCTTCCTTGTCAACCTGTCAGTTCACATCGTTAAAAAAGTAAACAAATAGCGCTCCCCGATGCGATTCCGGAGAACGCTATACTACACTTATGTGAGTGAATCCACTACATTTAAAGTGACATTCGTTATTCGTAGCTGTTCCTGAACATTTGGTGGGTCTCCGTTCGTCCTTCCCACTGCAGTTTACAAGAGTCGCCGTTATGTTCATCCTCATGCCACAGGCTGCGGTAGTTCTGTGCACCTAGCTCACCTGCAAATTCTGTATCCTCAGCCACTTCGATATCGTCCAGTATACGGTACGTTGGAGATGTTCCTTGAACGCTCCGGTGACTCACATTTGTAGACGAGGCCACCCCGCTATTCCCGTTCGATGCGTTTCCCAGTCGTTTTTGGACTAAATAATCTGCCTGGTTCTCCAGTTTCATGATGCCACATCCTCTCAACGTTTATATTCAGGTTGCTCCACGTGCTCACCCTCTATCCAGTTTGAGGAGAATGCAACGGTAATATACATGCTATAGATAAAGTCTTTTGCCATCCGACGCTTCCTCACGTATACTGTCTTTGTTACGAAATGGCGGTTCCATCAGCCCGGGATACGCTCATAAAGCAGGAGGAAGCAATGAATAAAGCAAAAAATTATACGCTTATTGCATGGGTTGCCTTGTCCATGTTTTTCCTGACACAGGCGATTATTGGTTGGTTTATCACATTTACAGGCGGGGATATCAAACCTTTTGAAAAAATTAGCCTTTCCACCCTCATCATCATCGCCGCAGGTGCCATTCTGCTGGTTGAAGCACTGATGAATTTCATGGATCGTCCGGAAGAAGGCGAGGAGACTCAACAGCCAGACCATGCTCCCGCGAAGCCCCAAATGAATTTCAAATCCATCTTGATGTATGTAGTACTGGTTGTTGTCATTCTTGTCGCCGGACTTGCGCTACGCAGTGTGCTGCCGGTATTCAAAATCTCACCTTGGATGAATTTAGTGCTTGCGGCTATTGGCTTTATTGGACTCAAACCGATTTTTCTGCGTAAAAAACGTTCATAACCTCGCAATTCTCACAGTGCTGGAGCTGCCTCATTACGGAATCGTAGCAGCTCCTTTTTTATTTGCAATCAGCCATCTGACTCGAAGCTTGGGAATCGTCAGAAAAGCCGTATCCCCACCTGCAAGAAGATGCATGGGGAATACGGCTTGATGTACTTTCGCATTTATTTGGAAAATAGTTGTTCTGCATTATCCAATGCAATTTTGTGCCCCATCGCGGAATAGTCCAGCCAAGGCTGTCCGTTCAACATGTAGACATGACCTTGCTTCACAGCTTTGAGTCCTTGCCATACTGTATTTCCCTCCAGCTGCTTATATACCTTTTGGGCATCCGCACCTTTACTGATAATTACCAGGATGGCATCAGCATCGTAATCTGGCAAAACCTCTTGAGACACAACCTGGTAGGCCTTATTAATCTTTTCCACACCTTTAGCTGGCTTCAAGCCCAAATCCTGATACAATAGCGGTCCTACTGGACGCTTCATCCCCATGACACGAACTTCTTTCGCTGTGACACGTACAGCCATGACAGTCCCGTCTCCGATTTTGGAATGAATGAGCTTTTTGACCCGTTCCCTCTGTGTATCATAATCTTTCAGAAAAGTGTCTGCCTGTGCTTCATGTTTAACCATAGCAGCTATTTTTTTCAATTGATCTTTCCATGTACCTTCATCCAAATCAAAAACCTCGGTCGGTGCAATTTTTTCAAACTTGGCCACATCGGTTCCCGAATATTTTTTGTCGAGGAAAATATGATCAGGTTGAAGCTCCAGTACCGCTTCCATATCGGGGTCTGTGACAACCCCCAGCTTACGAGTATTTTGAAGACGATCTTTTACATGGGGCAAAAAATCCTTCACATCTCCACCAATAACCGAACCCGCTGGAGTAATGCCCAATGCTAGCAGATTGTTCGTCAAATGAATAGACATGGAAGCAATACGCGAATCCGCACTCATGGTGGTTTGGGCACTATCGGCTGCTTTCGTACTACTAGCTTGTTTGTCTGCTGTTTGCCCACAAGCAGACAGCATGATCATGCATGCAACAAGAAACAGGGCTATCCACGAACGTTTAAACCCTGAACCCTCAAATCTATTTTTTCTCATGAATATTCTCTCCTATACTATAGAAGCTCTATTTTTAATGTTCGATCCTCAACGCTTCTATTTCGTTGTTGTTTAGCATGCTGCATCATGTGCAGCTTTGGGTTTCATATGTAACCTAATCCTATTGTCATTTGGTTCGGGACAACAAGAATAAAAAATACGGAGCTCCTACCACAGCAACCACTACACCTGCTGGAATCGCATTCGGCTGAAATACCGAACGACCAATCGTATCTGCCGTGACCAGAATGACGACTCCAACCAAAGCGGCTACTGGCAACAAATGCTGATACATCGGTCCAACCAAACGGCGAGCCAGATGAGGCGCAATCAGCCCAATAAAACCGATACCTCCGGCCATGGATACGCTGGCGCTCGATAGAGCCACTGCTGCGCCCAGCAGTATCAAGCGCTGGCGTTTTACACTTGTACCGATTCCAGCTGCGGTCTCATCACCCAGCGACAGATTATTTAGGCTACGTGTCTGCGATAGAACGTAGGGCAATACAATGACAATCCATGGCAGTAAAGCCACTGCATGTATCCAGTCCCGTCCCCATACGCTGCCAGCCAACCAACGTGCGGTAAATGCGTACGTATCCTCATCCAGCCGCAACGACCAATACAGCGTTATGGCGCTGAGCCCTGAGGCTACACCGATACCGGACAGGATTAGCCGCACAGGCACGATTCCTCTGCTGCCACTATAGGACAGCATAACTATCAGCACCGCTGCGACGACACCTCCTGCAAAGGTAAACAAGGGGATGAACAAGGCTGCTGATCCTTCCAGATCGCGAAAAAAGCTGACATACATCACCAGTCCTAAAGCAGCCCCCGCATGAAGGCCCAGCACTCCCGGATCTGCGAGTGCGTTTCGCGATAAGCCCTGCATGACCGCCCCGGCTGCACCCAGTCCCGCTCCAGCCAGTACCGTTACAACCATCCGCGGCAGCCGGTATTCAAACAGGACCATATGGTCACGTCCGCTGCCTCCGCCAAAAAGTGTATCCAGCACGCGTAGCGGTGGAATACGAATCGTTCCGGTATTCAAACCCAGAACAAGGACAGCAAAACTGATTCCAGCCAATACGAAGCAAACGAGCCAAGCCTTGGTCGTTCTTGTATCCCCTGCCCCTAGAGAGCGTCTCACTATAATTCCCTCCTTTCCTTACGGGCGAGAAAGAGGAAAAAAGGTACTCCGATAAAAGACACCATAATTCCAATAGCTAGCTCCTCTGGCGGATTCGCCATTCTCGCTCCCAAATCAGCCAGCACTAGCAGCACGGCTCCCAATAATGCAGACAATGGTACGATCTGGCGATAATCCACACCGATCAGCTTGCGAGCAATATGTGGCACGACCAAACCTACAAAGCCGATGGCCCCGGCAGCCGATACAGAAAGTCCAGCTAGGACCACCACAGTCAGTAGCCCCAGCAGCCGGATACGCCGGAGATTTAATCCCAGATTCAGCGCTACCTCATCGCCCATTGAAATCAATGAAATGGAGCGTGCGAACCCCATAGACCAAGTGATCACAATAAGCAAAATCGGTGCAAGAATCTCGAGCTGCGACCATTTGATTCCGGCAACACCACCCGCATACCAGTAGGCTAGATCCTGACTTAGATCAAAATAAATCGCAATTCCCGAAGTCATGGAACCTAACAAGGCTGCTGTCACAGCTCCAGACACCGTTAGTCTCATGGGTGTCAATCCTCCCGGCGCGGAAGCTCCTAGTCCGAATACCAGTAAGGTACTCATCAGTGCCCCCAGGAACGACAAAACAATTAACGTCCCATAAGGTAGATCAGGGAAAAAAGCAAAGCTCACTGCAACTACAAACATCGCTCCTGCGTTAATGCCCAGCACACCTGTATCCCCTAGCGGGTTGCGCGTGATTCCTTGAATCAGAGAGCCTGCAACCGCCAGCGCAGCCCCAATGACAGCTGCACCGAGCACACGCGGCAATCGAAGTTCATGAATGATCTGATGGGTCGTCAGCGAACGATCATAGTGAAACACTGCTGACCACACCGTGCTTATGGTCAGATCCTTGGCTCCTAAGGAAATGGCAGCGAACATGGCCAAAGCCAATAATACAGCCGAAGCTGTGAACAACAACGCCTGCCGAATCCTGCCCGCTCGGAGCACCGGTCGGGCTATAAAGGCTACTTTAGGAGCGTTCCTCTCTGTCGAAGCTGTATGTTTGTCCATGCTGTCTTTAGACTGCATTCGGTGAGGTCACTCCCTCCATACCTGAAAGCCATTACGACTTTCATTACAATAAACGCCAATGATAATGATTATCAACTTGATTCATAATAGCATGTTTCTATGACATTGCAAGCCAAAAACTGTTCCCCCGTGGGAGGAACAGTTTTTGGATATATCTATGTGAGATCGTTACAGGTATAGTTTCAATTAACCCTCTCTTTAATACGTAGGCCAACCTGCCGAATCCCATTTCAAATCACTAATCAGAAGCTTTGGATTTCCGCCATCAGTGGCATCATAGGCATGACGCGCAATCACACTGTTGTTATAGACAGATTGTCCACCTGGTCCCCTCCAGCGGTCATTCCCCGCATCCAGTATTGTTCCACCGCCGTCCATCAGACTTTTTCCGCTCTTATCCACATACGGCCCGGTAATACTGGTGGAGCGACCATAAATGATTTTGTAATTACTGTCTACGCCTTTGCAGCAGTTATCGATGGAAGCAAACAGATAGTAATAGCCGTTGCGGTATGTAACATGCGGTGCTTCCAAACCACCAGCCGTACGTCTAGCAATAGAATAAATCTGGCCTGTAGGCTTCATCGTATTCTTATCCAGTCGAGTCACTTTCAAGCCCGAATTCCATGAACCGAAGGAAAGCCATGGGTTACCGGAAGCATCAATAACCAGATTCGGGTCAATAGCATTATAATCGTCAGAATCCGTCGTACGCAGCACTAGTCCATCATCTCTCCAGCTTCCCGCGCCGATGCTCGTTGCTGAAGTTAAGCCAATGGCCGAAGTGCGCGATCCAAACGTAGAAATGGAATAGTAAACCCAGACACGTCCATTGTACTTTTGAGCATCCGGTGCCCATACATCATTAGTCTTTTGCTTAGGTACATACGATTTCCACCAAGATGGTGGCGACAAGAAGATTTGCGGCAATCTGTAAAAATTGCGTCCGTCATCCGATCTTTGAACCTGTATCCCCTGCCCTGTGGAGAAAATATACCATGCATTTCCTTCCTTGGTGATGGACGGATCATGTACTGCCACATCGCCTGTTAACGCCCAATGCTCGGCCGATGTGGACGGCACCACGGACAGCAACAAAGCAGCCGAAGTTACGGCAGCAAATGCTGTTCGGGCGAATTTACCCTGTACTGATTTTTTCCATGCTTTCAACATTCTTTCGCACCTCCGAATTAATATTTTATGATGAAAATCAGGTGATACGCTTATTACATTAGTGTTTATACTTATGAAGTTACCCATATATTAACCTATCAACTTCAGTTTTGTAAACGCTTTATTTCAAATAAAAAGAAATTTATAAACTACGCATAACATTGCATATACAAAAAAAAAGAGCCCGTAGGCTCCTTGTCAGATAAGCATATTAAACAAATTCTCATTTTTGTTCAATTCCGTATAGTTAAGCCCCTTGCGATTCATTCGTTCAATTAAAGGAAGATAGTCTTCCTTGTGTAACAATTCAATACCGACCAGCGCCGGGCCATTTTCTTTATCATTCTTTTTCGTATACTCAAACCTAGTAATGTCATCGTCCGGTCCAAGCACTTCCTGAAGAAACTCACGCAGTGCCCCTGCTCTTTGCGGGAAATTCACCATGAAATAATGTTTTAGCCCTTCGTATATCAGGGAGCGTTCCTTAATCTCCTGCATACGATCAATATCGTTATTGCCACCACTGACGATACAGACTACTGTTTTGCCTTGAATCTGCTCACGATACAGATCAAGTGCTGCTACAGGCAGCGAGCCCGCAGGCTCTACAACAATCGCATTTTCATTATACAGCGCCAGAATCGCTGTACATGCCTTGCCCTCCGGTACCTTCACAATATCATCCAAGGTATGTTTACAAATGTCATACGTTAACTGACCCACTCGCTTCACCGCAGCACCGTCAACAAACTTGTCTATTTGCTCCAGTGTAACGACCTTGTTCAAACGCATCGCTTCCGTCATTGATGCTGCGCCCAGGGGCTCTACGCCGATTACTTTGGTGGTCGGACTCACAGTTTTAACATATGTGCTTACGCCTGCCGCCAAACCGCCGCCACCAATCGTCACGAACATATAGTCCGCAGGTGTATCCAGACTCTCCATCACTTCCATCGCAATCGTACCATTACCCGCGATAATTTTCGGCTGATCGAACGGATGGATGAAGGTCATTCCCTGCTCGCTACACACCTTCATAGCCTCGTCATAAGCATCGTCAAATGTATCTCCGGTCAAAATAACCTCTACACTGTCTCCGCCAAAGCGACGTACCTGCTTCACCTTCTGATTAGGCGTTGTGCTCGGCATAAATATTTTACCGTGGATGCCGAGCGCGTTACATGAAAAAGCCACGCCTTGTGCATGATTACCCGCACTCGCACACACGATCCCTTTCTCCATCTGCTCAGGAGTCAAGCTGCGGATCATGTTGTAAGCTCCACGGATTTTAAAGGACCGCACGACTTGGAGATCCTCTCTTTTCAGATACACATTACAGTTATATTTGGCCGATAGGACGGCATCCCTCTGTAAAGGTGTACGTACAATCACCTCACGCAGCATATGATGCGCCCGTACAATATCCTCCATGCCAACGGTTGACGCCATGGCCGGGTCAGTTTTCTGGGTTTCTGTTGGTTCCATAGGTTCTCCACGCTCCGCCTGAATATTTCTGTATTTGAAATCTTTCAAATATCATACCACGTTTACCCATAGCTTGTGCAGATGATAGACATGAAAATGAGAATGAAAATCAATCGAACCAAAAAAAAGGCAGATCGGGACAAAGCCCGACCAGCCCTTTCTGACGTTGCACATTTCTTGTATTCATTCGCTCCATTGAATACCTTTCCGATTACCCTTTTACTCCACCTGCCGTCATTCCTTCAATAAAGTAACGCTGGAAGAATAGAAACACGACCAGAATCGGTAAAATAGCCAAAACGGAGCCCGCAATCAGCACATCATAATTGTTGCCATATGGCGTCAGCAGACTGGACAGTCCAATGGGCAGTGTCAGCATGTCGTTGGTCCGCAATACAATCATCGGCCACAGGAAGTTATTCCAACTGTTCATCGCCTGCAAAATAGCCATTGCCGCAAATGCAGGCGCCATTAGAGGCATCATAATGCGTACGAAAATGCCATATTCTGAACAGCCGTCAACCCGCGCAGCATCCATAAAATCCTTGGGTACTCCACTCAAATATTGACGGAAGAAAAAGATTGGGATTGGCGCGACGACGAAGGGTAGAATTACACCCCATACTGTATTAATCAGCTTCATGCCGATCATTAGCTTGTAGAGCGGCAGCATGATAATTTCTACCGGAATCATCATTACAACCAGCACTAGTGTGAAAATCACATTTTTCAATCTAAAACGGTACATCTCCAGACCATAGCCCACCATCGCGGACAATATCAGACATAACACCGTAAACAAGACGGTAATAACAATACTGTTCCAGTACCATTGAAAATAATCCGTCGTCCCCTGAAAGATGAACGCATAGTTTTTCAAGGACATGATGTCCCACTCCAGCTTAAGATTCAAGCCGTAGCGCAACAGCTCCGTAGATGGCTTGAACGAGGCAAGCGTCACGGCAAATAGCGGAAACAGGGCAAACCCGGCAAACAGAATGAACAGGACAACGAGCAATGCGGATAATGAGCCTTTTTGTTTCTGAGCCATCGCTTAATCCTCCTTCCGGAACATGCCGAAAAATTTGAGCTGGATCAGGTTCAGCACGAGTGTAAATACGAGCAATACAATGCCCACCGCAGCTCCGAAGCCCATACTGTTCTGCTCCAGACCTTGGCGATAGAGATAGCCAACAATCGTTAAACCAATATCGTTCGGGGAGTTATTTCCGTTCCACAACATGTAGCTTTCCGTGAACATGGACAACCCCGCATAAATGCTAATCGTAAATACGTAGATCGTCACTGGTTTCAGCATAGGAATCGTAATCCGCCAAAATGAATCGAAACGACTGGCTCCATCAATCTGCGCAGCTTCATACAACTCGGGAGGAATGTTCTGGAGTCCCGACATGTAGTACAGCATATTTACGCCCAACCATCTCCACAAGGCCAGCACGATCAACGCTAAAAAGCCGGTGTTGGCGTTCATTAGCCATTTATACGGCTCCAGACCGAAGACCCCCAACAGGGAGTTCATCAGCGAACCATCCAATTCCCCGAACATGAGGCGGAAGATCGTTCCTGCTACCACCACCGAGGTTAGTGCAGGTATAAACATCACGGAGCGAAACAGCCCTCTGCCCGGCATTTTAGGCGAATTCAGCAATACTGCCAATACCAGCGGCAGAGGAATCAGCACAACCAGTGTAAGCAGCGTGTACAGGACGCTATTCAATATCGCCTTTCCAAACGTAGGGTTGATTAAATCCTTATAATTTTCCAGTCCAACATAAGTTGTTATCCCTGGCAGGACTTCCTGGAAGCTCATAATGACCGTCGAGATGACCGGATAGGCAAAAAATAGCGCAAAGGACAGTAAAAATGGAAGGACAAACACATACGGTGCCGTACGACTGGAATGAATAAATCGGCTCCATTGGCTTCTGGCCGGACGCTGAGTTTTTGGCGGCTGACCTGTCGGTACATTAGCGTTCGTATGAACGGGCGTTGCCATGAATCTCACTCCCTTTCCTGTTGGGGTCTATCTCAGTTCATCTGCTAGCTCATGCAGCACCGTGGCTGGATCTTCGCCACTCTGTAGTGTCCGATAAAGTATTTTATTGCGTACAGCACTGGCGATGTCAGGCGTTTTCGGTCCAATATGCACCGCATTGATCTCATCTTTGACTTCGATCAGCGTGTCAAAAATATTTGTTCCGAAATACTCCGTAAATTTGTTTTTGGCTTTGGCTTCCGGCATTGTCCACACTTCACTGCGGATGGGATCAAACCCTAGCTGCTTCCAAATCTCCACATTCCCTTGCTTGGACAGCTTGGCAAAGGCTAGAAAACGCATCGCCAAATCCTGGTGCTTTGACTGGTTCGTGACTACCGTTCCGGTCCCGCCCATACCTGCTGAGCGATAGCCGCCTTTTTCCCACGCCGGCATCGGTCTAATGATGATTTTTCCTTTCAAGTCAGGCATGTAATCCGTAAAACGTCCCATATACCACATCGGCATCCACACCGAAGCGGCCCCGCCTTTGTTCATAAACCCGTAGTATTCCTCCATATGATGCCCACCGCCCGGTGCGGGAATAGCGATCTTGTCTTTTATCATCTGTTGGAGAAACTCAAGTGTTTTAATATTGGTTTCGTTATCCAGCGTCAACTCGCCCTTATCATCCAAAAAATCTGAATTTTGCTGTGAGATCATCGGCCAGTAGCTCCACAGGTCATTGGTCTCCAAGGTTGCCATCGGCTTGCCCGTTTTTGCCAGCACTTGCTTGCCAGCAGTAGCATAGTCTGTCCAGGTAACGATGGAATCCGGGTCTACCCCCGCCTGATCCATAATCTCTTTATTGTAATACATCACTTCGGCTCCAACGTGGAAGTCAATGCCGTAATATTTACCGTCTTTGCCGTAAATCTGTACTCTGGAAGGTACAATGTTATTGATCTCGGGGTCAATCACCGGATTGAGCGGGACCAGTTGCGGTATCCCTTTGAGGAAATTACCGATCTTGTTCACCTCGATATCCGCGATATCCGGCGCTCCCACCCCCGATTGCAGCGCAATCGACAGCTTGCTGTGATGGTTGTCATAAGGAAATGTATTCGCTTTCAAATTAATCAATTCATCAGGGTGCTGTTGGTTCCATTGGTCAGCCATTTGCAGAAAAAACTTCTCATGCAGTTCATTGAACGTCCATAATACAAGTTCTGTTCCCGGCCCTTCCTTTTCATCGGTCTTGAAAGAACAGCCTTGCAGCAGTCCAGCCATCAAAACCACCGCCATAAGCATCAAAGCCATGCTTTTTCTTCGCAGCAGCATATCCTTCCCCCTTCGCATGATGAAATCCTAATTCATAAATGATTGCGCTTTCTTTTATTATTTAACATCAATACAAATTAGTTTACAACAACATTATTTATAAAATTTTTATTTTCAACGAAGATTAGCGTCTCCACTGCATTATAGGGGGCAATTGAAATGAATGCAGTTATGATGATTTTTGCATAAAAAGAGGCCCCACTCGAATTGAAACTCGAAGTTGGGCCTCGTTCTTTTAACTATTCTTGGGAATGAGCTGCTTCGTCCTTCACTTCTTCCCGAAATGATCTAATACTTTCTTTACGACGATTATTTTTTTCTTCGATCTGCTTACGCTCCTCATTGCTGATTTCAGAGGAAAATTCGTTTAGATATCCTTCAGCTTCATGCAGGTTCTGCTGTGTGTTCTGAATACTTTGTTGCAAGTGTTCAACATTATCGGCTCGATTATCCGGTTTTGCCATTGGTTTGACGCCTCCTAATATAGAATCGCTCACGGGAGCGCTAAACCGTAGCTTGATCGTTATCGAGTTATTTTATACATTAAAATGCTTTCCAAACCATTGGCCTGCGGCGGCAGCTTCTGTACGGGTCAATTGATGACCATTGCGTTCCCAATATGCTTCCACCTGCGCTCCGGCTCCCTCCAATAATGCTTGCAGCTCCCGGGATTCCGAAGTCGGAACAATCGGGTCATTTTCACCGGAAGACAGAAATACAGGGACACCGTTCAATTCAGGCAAGTCCAGCCCACGCAACGGCACCATTGCATGGTGCAAAATAGCTCCGCGTAACGCTTTTGCATCGTGAAAGAGCATGCTGGCGGCTATGTTTGCACCATTGGAATAGCCCAGAGCCACCACGTTATTACGGTCAAAATCGTATTGCTCTGCAGCTGTGTCCACAAATTCGCTCAGTTCTTTGGTACGAAATACGAGATCCTCAATGTCGAACACTCCTTCTGCCAAACGGCGAAAGAAACGCGGCATCCCATTTTCCAGCACATTTCCTCTTACGCCTAACACAGAAGCTCCCGGTGCTACCATCTCAGCCAAAGGTATTAAGTCTTGTTCATTCCCGCCTGTACCATGCAACAGCAAAATAACCGGGGCTTGCGGATCATTTCCTTTACGAAAGACGTGTTTCATATCTATTCCCTCCTCTAATTAACTTTAAATTAAGAATCTTATTTTTTGTATAAATTGATTATAGCCCATTTCACTACTTTATACAAACATAATTGACCTCGTTAATTTTTTCTAAAATGATGTCTTGTTCCATTGACATGTAGTATAGCTGTATTTTACTATGGTGTTAGATATTTAGAATATTATCTAAATATCTAAAGGAGGAAATGTATTTTGAACGATGCCTTCAAAGCTTTGGCTGATCCGACCCGGCGTACAATCTTGCAGCTTTTAAAGGAAAAAAGCATGAGCGCAGGCGAAGTAGCTGAACATTTTCAAATTAGCAAACCCAGCATCTCCCACCATCTCAATATCCTAAAGCAGGCTGGGCTGGTGCTGGATGAACGACAGGGGCAAAACATTATATACACCCTGCATACAACGGTTGTGGCGGATGTCATCGGTTGGATGTTCAGTATAGCCCACTCCGATACCCCTGCCAGGAAAAATGTGAATCATATTAAGGATGGGGAGGAATCTGAATGAAATTTCGAACACCTTGGAGCTTGACGGATGTTTTGACAACTTTGATTGCCTTATCACCCGCCATAGGCGCTATACTGCTGTACGACCGGCTTCCCAATGTTCTAGTCTCGCATATTAACTTTAACAATACAGCAGATGGGTATACGAGCAAAAGTGGTTCTATTATCATGCTCGTGTTGTTGGGCCTAGTCCCGCTGGTCATTCGATTGGCACGCCACATGGACCCCAACAGAGCAAATTTCGAGAAATTTGCTAAAGCCTATGAGGTTACGCGTGTAGGCACTTCGCTCATTCTCGCTATAGCCGGTTGGGGAATGCTGCTGTATAACCTGAATATACGACTGCAAATGAATGCTATAATTTTAGGGTTAATAGGCCTGATGCTGATGGTGATGGGGAATTATATGACTCAGGTACAGCCGAACTATACGTTCGGTATCCGCACGCCGTGGACTCTGTCTAATCCCGAGGTATGGCGTAAAACGCACCGTTTCGGGGGGCCTATGATGATGCTTGGCGGTGCTTCAGCGTTGGTGGCGGCATGGATCGGTGGAATGGCGGGAGTAGTCATTTTCCTAACCGTACTGATCATATCCGTTATCTCTCCTGTACTCTATTCTTACTTGTTGTATCGTAAGCTAAACAAGTAAATAGACAAAGCCACACCTGAACCTAAAAAAGGAACCTCCCAAACCGCGATAAACGCAGAATGGGAGGTTCTTTTTACAAGTGAATATTTATTTAAAACAACAGCTTATCGGGATGGGTGCCTACACGCTCATCCAGATGAAGACCATTGATTCGGTCAATATCCTCAGTCGTCAGTTCAAAATCGAACAAATCGGCATTTTCGCGGATACGATGCGCGGTAACCGATTTGGGAATCGTCACAATCCCCCGATCCAGATGCCAACGCAAAATAACCTGAGAAGTCGTTTTGCCGTATTTAGCAGCAATCTCAACAATGTCTGCCTGCTCCGTCAGTTTCCCCTTCATCAGAGGACTCCACGATTCAAGCTGGATCTGGTGCTCCCGGCAGTATTGATGCAGCTCTTGCTGTGTCAGACGCGGGTGAAGCTCTACCTGATTAATAACAGGCACAATATTGCTGTCTTTTAGGAGGTCTTCGAGATGGTGAATTTGGAAGTTGCTTACTCCAATTGCGCGTACGCTTCCTTCTTCATACAGCCGTTCGAACGCCTTCCAAGTTTCCTTGTACTTGTCCTTGCCAGGCCAATGGATAAGGTACAGATCAATGATATCCAGGCCCAACCGTTTGCGGCTTTCCTCGAAGGCACGCAGTGTTGAATCGTAGCCCTGATCTTGATTCCATAGTTTAGTGGTCACAAACAGATTTTCTCTAGCCGCTCCACTGTCACGAATGGCTTGTCCGACCAGTTCCTCATTGCCGTAGATCGCCGCGGTATCAATGTGACGGTAACCGACCTCAATCGCTGTTTTGACTGCTTCGTAAACCTCATTACCTTCGGCCTTGTACGTACCAAAACCAAGCCAAGGCATCTGAACTCCGTTATTTAGTAAAGCTGTATCCGCAATGTTCCCCATGTCTATCTCCTCCTATTCTTAGTTATAAATTATTCAACGGGATGATTACAGTTTGGTCGCATCCTGAAAAGCATTCACTTCAAGTGGAGCAGCCAACAATTCTTTAGCAGCAGCAACAAATGCCTGGAAATGGGCAGACTTGTTATGGAAATCTACAGCAGCAGCATCCTTCCACTCTTCAACCATCGTAAATGCGTTGGGATCATTCAAATCCTGCATCAGCGTATAGCGCACGTTGCCTTCTTCAGCTTGTGATGCGCTGATCAACCCTTGGGTTTGTTGCAGAAATGTTTCTCTTTTTTCTGGTAAAACTTTCATATCAGCATGAATAATAATCATAATATTTTCCTCCTCGCATTATGTAACTATTTCTATTATAGACCATTCTTTCGATAGATTAAAAGTGCGGCCGTTTCTGAAATACAGTAAAATGAATCGTATTGGGGAGTTGATCGGCTGATCAACTGCTCCTATATTTTGTTTAGTGGCGGTGAAGGCATGTGCGTTTTCAGACAAAATTAATGGTATTCATATCCCTTCTAGTGCTAGTCGTTACCGGACTGTTGGGATTATCCTTGCGCTATATGATTACCTCCGCCTTGTATGAAGAGATTGGGAAAAGGGCGCTGACCGTAGCCAATACGCTTGCGGTAGATGCACAGGTCAGGGATGCTCTAGAACAGACCGATACAACGCAACTACGTGCGCGGATCAACGAGGCAGTGAAGCCCGTTCAAGCCAGCAGCGGGGCTGATTTTATTACAATTGCAGATCGTCATCTCATTCGTCAATGGCATGTTAACCCGGAACGCATCGGACAGCCTATGATGGACCCGCTGAATACTAAGGTGCTGCAAGGGCAGTCCTTTATTACGGAATCCACCGGCTCTCTCGGACCGTCACTGCGAGCCAAAACCGCAGTCTATAATGAACAAGGCCAAGCTATCGGACTCGTTTCTGTAGGTTTTCTGATGACAGATGTGGCGCAAAATATTCGTACATACACATATACATGGCTATGGTTCATGATAGGCGCGCTGATGATCGGCATATTAGGAAGTTTAGTTATAGCACGACGGGTACGGCGCGAACTGCATGGGCTGGAGCCAGTAGAGATTGGACGGTTGTATCAGGAAAAGCAAGCCATTCTCGAATCCATAGGCGAAGGGATTATCGCGGTTAATAGCAGTGGACAAGTCACACTTGCCAATCCACAAGCCGTCCGTTTGCTGGGCCTTCCCCCGGAAACTAGCCTCTATGGATGCGAGCTTCGTCACTTGGCGGACGCTGCAGATCAACTAGCAGATGTACTTGCTACAGATTTTATCGAGAAGAGTCCAAGCATGAAGCCCAATCAGGAACAGAACGTATTCAATGAGGAAATTGAGATCCAACAACGAGTCGTAGTCGTTAGCCGTGTGCCGATCAAGGATCGATTCGGACGAATGCTAGGCACGGTTGCCAGTCTGCGCGACAAAACAGAGTTGCTTCGCATGACTCGGCAGTTGACGGAGGTCAAGGATTACGCGGATGTGCTGCGATCACAAACACATGAATATACCAATCGGCTATATCTCATATCCGGTCTGATTCAGTTGGAGTGTTATGACGAAGCAGTGGACTTTATTACTCAGGAATCGGAGGAGTATCGTGTACATCGTTCCGTTTCCTCTTCTCTTTCACCTGATTCAATCATCGCCAGCCTGCTGATCAGCAAGAAAAAACAGGCATTGGAAAAAGGGATTGTACTCCATTCATATATTAAAGGAGCATTTTCAACTCCGTCTCCTACGTTGGAGTGGTCGCTTCTTGGTGCCATTGCCGGAAACCTGCTGGACAATGCTATGGAAGCAGTTGCGATAGGCTCTATACCTGACGGACAGGTCTGGTTCCGGCTGGAAGAAATGACTGAAGCCATCATCGTCGAAGTTGCAGATAATGGATCGGGTATTTCAGAGGATATCCAGGAAAAACTGTTCGTTAAGGGAGCATCAACCAAAGCAGGGGCAGGACACGGATATGGCCTCGCTCTCGTGCAGGAGTACACTGAACGAATGAGTGGCTCCATAAAAGTACATGAACGGCCTGGTGGTGGTAGCATTTTTGAAGTATACATTCCTTTAAATAGGACAGACACGGGGAGCAATAATGCAAAAGGAGGTTACGTCCATGAATGAGCGGGTTTTATCGGACATTGAGGTTCTTATTATTGAAGATGATCCGCGAATTGCGGAGATTAACCGCCGATTTATTGAAAAGGTGGACGGGTTCACCGTATGTGCAATCGCGACGAACGAATTTGAGGCAAAACTTCAACTGGACGTGCTCCGTCCTCCTCTAGTCGTGCTGGATGTTTATTTTCCTGATACGGATGGTCTAACCCTGCTATCGTTCATCAAGCAACACTATCCGGGGACAGATGTTATTATGCTGACTGCCGCCAAAGAAGCTGAAACAGTGGTACAAGCCGTTCGAGCAGGCGTGTTTGATTTTATCGTAAAGCCGCTTATATTCGAGAGATTGCGTGCGACCTTGGAGGAATATGCCCGGTTTCGGCGACAAATCACAACATGGCAAGAGGAACAATCCACAGTCGAGCAATCTGAAATTGACAGTTTACTTCAAAGCGCGGGCACCGGTCGGATGGCGGGGAACGGAGTCGGAGAACTATGGGCCAAAGGCATCGATAAAGTAACTTGCGACAAAGTGCTAGATCTCCTGAATCGACGGGGTGAGGTGACTACAGGTACAGTGGGAATTGAGCTGGGTATGAGCCGTTCTACAGCCAGAAGGTATCTGGAGTATTTAGTGGAAAGTGGCGACGCGCACCACGATCAGGTGTACGGAACCGTCGGCAGACCGGAGCGTATCTATCGCCGACAGCGGAGGGATGCATAAACCGTCCAACTCTGATGTCCTGGTACTTCCCCTCCTCCTATTCATAATTTTATTGAATTTAATTCACTTAATCGATCAAAACGGTTTAAATAACCACATTATTTACGTCCTCCTTCCCGATTGCTAGAATGATCAACAGTTAGTTGATTGATAATGATTATCAGTTTCTCTGATAATCATACTGGAACGGGGGATAACATATGGCAATACCGAAACAACCACTGCGCACAGGTATGCTGCTTGCAGCGATCCTGGCACTACTGACGGTCATTATGGCGGGATGTGGAAGCCAGTCACAAGATAACAGCGCAGTAGCACCTCAAGCAACAGGCGACACTCGAATGATTAAACATGAGATGGGAGAAACCAAAGTTACAGGTACACCCAAAAGAATCGTAACCCTGGAATTCTCTTTTGTCGATGCCACAACCCAACTGGGCGTAACTCCTGTCGGTATAGCTCAGGAAAATGACGATGATATTGATGGGCTGCTCGGCAAGAAAATCGACTTCACACCAGTAGGAACACGCAAACAGCCAAACCTGGAAACGATCAGCTCCTTGAAGCCGGATTTGATTATTGCTGATCTGAATCGTCATAAAAGCATATACAAAGAACTTAGTGAGATTGCTCCGACCATTGTTCTAAAGAGCCGCAATTCCTCCTATGAACAAAACTTGGCATCCTTCGGTGTCATCGCCGATGCGTTGGGTGAGAAGGAAAAAGGCGAGCAAATTCTCGCTACGCATAAAGCTACAATGGAAAAGTTGAAAGAAGGCATCAAAGCTGGTGAGCCACGCAGCGTATTGCTAGGGGTATTCCGTTCTGATTCACTATCGGCTCACGGCGCTTCATCCTTTGATGGACAACTACTGGAGCAAGCGGGTATCCACAATGCCCTTCAAAATACAAGCGAGCCTACCGTCAAGCTGACGCTGGAGCAAATTTCACAAGCGGATCCTGATGTGATCTTTTTGGTGGAAGCCGATGAGAAGCTGATTGCGGAATGGAAGCAAAACCCGCTTTGGCAAAACATTACGGCCGTCAAAAAAGGGGAAGTTTACGAAGTAAACCGGGCACTGTGGACCCGGTACCGTGGACTCGGCTCAGCCGAGAAAATACTGGAGCAAGCCATTTCGCTTCTGTATCCCGCGCAAAGTAAAGGAGACGGCTCCCGGTGATCGGACAAGCCTCACGCGACCGGCTGAATAAGCCGGTCTTCTTTGCACTTATCGCTGCGTTGCTGGCTGGATTGCTACTCAGCGTGGCGATTGGCCCGGTCAGGATGGACATCCCCACCATGCTGACTGCGCTGTTCACCGAGCATCCGTCCAAGGATCAGCTCATTGTCTTGACGGTACGCCTACCGCGTGCCGTTATTGGCCTAATCGTCGGGGCCGGGCTTGCCGTGGCTGGAGCTCTGATGCAGGCCATCACACGCAACCCGCTGGCTTCGCCGCAGGTATTCGGGGTCAGCTCAGGCGCTTCGCTGGCTGTCGTGCTGTCCGTCGTGCTGCTGCCAAATATCGGATCGTCCGGCAGCATTTATTTTGCTTTTGCCGGGGCCATCGCAGGCGGTTCCTTCGTATATGCGCTGGCCGGAACGGCGGGCATGACGCCGGTCAAGCTGGCCCTTGCCGGGATGGCCGTGCATCTGCTGCTGGCCTCCATCACCCAGGGACTGCTCGTGTTCAACGAGCAAATATCCGATGTGCTATATTGGCTCGCCGGAGCCATCGACGGGTCCACTTGGGCCGACACGCGTCTGGTGCTACCATGGTTCGCCGTGGGTATGATTCTTGCGCTAGCGCTGGCCCCCTCGCTATCTGTGCTGAGCCTCGGGACGGAGGTCGCACAGGGATTGGGACAAAACGTACGTCTTGTCCGTCTACTGGCCTCGGCCTCAGTGATTATGCTGGCAGGCTCTGCCATAGCGGTAGCCGGTTCCATCGGCTTTGTGGGCTTGATGGTACCGAATATCATCAAGATGTTTACAGGCGACAATTACAAACGGGTCATTCCCCTGTCTGCAATCTGCGGAGCTCTGCTGCTGACATATGCAGACGTGCTTGGACGATTTATTGCATTTCCTTATGAATCACCCGTTGGCATTGTAACCGCGCTGGTGGGTGCGCCCTTCTTTTTATATCTGGCGCATAAGAACGGGAGGGCTTCACGATGAAAAAACTGTGGATTTTACTCGCGCTCATGCTGGGTGTTGCTTTTATAGCTATAGGCGTGGGCAGCACCTACATTACGCCCTCTGAGCTGATCAAGGCTCTGACGGACCGGAATGCTTCTTCCTGGTTCATCGTTCACCATTATCGGCTGCCGCGCGGCCTACTGGCCATCATGGCAGGAGCTGGGCTGGCAGTAGCCGGTGTTCTGCTGCAAGGTATGATCCGCAACCCGCTAGCCTCGCCAGATGTGGTAGGTGTATCCAAGGGGGCTGGCTTTGCGGCGGTTCTCGTCATCGTACTGCTGCCCTCATCCCCAGTGGCGCTGTTGCCTGTAGCCGCCTTTGTCGGTGCCGGGCTAGCTGCACTGTTGCTCGTACAGCTTTCGATGAAGGGAGGCATGCGTCCCAACATGCTAGCCTTGACCGGACTGGCGGTGGGCGCTATTTTTCAGGCTGCGACCGACTATATACTGGTCAAGTATCCACTCGAAGCCAGCGACACGCTCACTTGGCTAGCTGGAAGTCTGTGGGGCAAAGGCTGGGACGAAGTGTATGGGCTACTGCCGTGGTTAATCGTGTTACTACCTCTCGCCTATGCACTACAGCGCAAGCTGGATATTATGAGCCTAGATGAGGAAAGCTCTGCTGGGCTGGGACTTAGCGTGAAGCGTGTGCGTACAGGACTGCTAGCCGTGTCAGTCGCCTTGGCTGCCTCCTGTGTCGCTGCCATCGGCTCCATCGGATTTATCGGACTGCTGGCACCGCATCTGGCACGACGGTTATTTGGCAATCGCCACCGCTATCTATTGCCCGGCTCGGCGATGATCGGCGCGCTGATTCTCGTCCTCTCCGACGCGCTCGGACGGGGTCTGAAGCCGCCGCTCGAAATTCCCGCTGGCATCGTGACAGCCGTCATTGGCGCGCCATATTTTTTGTATCTATTACTGCGGGAACGCAAACAGAAAGGCAGCGGATAGGATGAGGATAAGGAGTTACGCATCGCAGTTAAACGCTGCATTATACCGTAGCGTTTAGCTGCGTTACCTTCTCACCTGTACACCGATACGCTGATTAATTTCTTTTGTAAACGATTTATCATGTAGTAATCTCTTTTTAAAATCATTTATCATTTCAGGCAAGCTGGCATTTGTGTTAGGATCCAAATCGTTAAAAAAGACAGCTAGCTCTGTCAAATGCCCTTCCTTATCTGTTGCATACATTGTCAGTGTCAAAACGTAAGCTGTGGAGCCACCTTTTTGCCCAGTATGTTTCAAAAATTGCTGGTTTTCAGGAAGAACCATAAGTGGTTTCTCCATGACCTCGGACAATAACTTTTGCTCAACTTTTGTGAACCCTTGACGGCGGTTCAGCTTACTCATTAAAAAGGCATAATCGGCTGTCGTTGAAGCTATAAAACGATCCGTATTGATACGGTCATAATCCTGGTCATACCAGTTCTTAATATCTGCGTTTCTCTTGTAAGAACCACTCACATCACGGCGCAGCTTGTTATGAATCACACGGGCATATCGGCGAAACTCCGTGCCAGACATCGCCTGGATGGCTTCTTTGGCAGAAATATTATTCTTTGTATTATTCCAATTCTCACCTTGGCTCTCCTTCATACGTTCGTAAGGAATCAGAATAGAGGATACAAAAGGATAAATAGGATCATGATTTTGCAAACCCAAGTTGGCTCTCGTCCGATTGATCGCTTCCAACCCCAGTTTGTCCATTAAATACTCCGCATTGGCGTTGGAACTGAATTGAATCATCCCCTTGGCAACCTCGCGTACAGATACAGTTTCATTCTGTATCCGCCCTTTAGCTTCCATATCCTGTAGCCACGCCGCATGAGCACCACCATCCAAACCCGGCAAATAAAACCTTTCCAGCGAAATCAGCTTCACTCTCTTATCCGGGTTAATCTGACCCACCGCCGCTTGCTTGGCATATTCAATCGCAATGATCGTTTTGACGGTGCTCGCCAAAGGCATCATACGGTTCTCTTCTTGGCCTGCCAGCTTTTTTCCATCTCTCAGAATCGTAATCGAAACCTTTTCTGCATTCGCCTCCACAAAATGAAGTAAACGCGTGGCAGCATCCTGTTCCTTCGTTTCTTCCTTAACGTCAGCTGCAATCGCAGTTGTGGGTCGGACGGTATTCGGGGGATTAGCCACTTGATTCTGCACGAAAGATAGTAATCCTGTTGTCACACCCATAACGATGAGCACTGTAGCCACAATAGTTGCTATTATGATAAGGCACTTTCGTTTCACTATAACCTCCCCCTGTATGCATTTCATACATAGGTTTATTTTCCCATTTTTATATTTCAATTTCTATTTTAAACGAAAACACAGTACAAAAGGTTTCATTACGTGTCATATTTTCAAATAACATAAAAAAGAGAGTCTCCTGTATATAACACAGGCTGACTCTCTTTCATTATTCTTCAACACTTATGCTGGATAGGGTACTTCGGTTCCATTCAAAATGAGGTGCATTCGAATTTCCGCTTTTAAGGAATCGGATACGGCACAATATTTTTCCTTACCCATCTGAATTGCTTTCCATACGCGGTAATCCGGAATATCTCCATCTACGTGGAATGTCAGATCAATCGCTGTAAAGCCTGTCGGCGTTTCTTCCTTGCGCGTACCTTCTGCGTCAATATCAATGCGAGTAATGTCTGACAAGAAACGATCCAAAATCATTGTGATATCGATACCCATACATCCTGCCAGACCTGCCAATAGCAGTTCCATGGGTGTCATTCCTTTACCATCACCGCCATAAGCCGCCGTAGCATCCATCCCTACAGAATAACCGGATGGTCCCTCCGAAGTAAACGCGCGTTTGCCGTGCCAAGTTGTAGATACTTTCATGTTCAAAGGCCTTCTTTCCATTTTAATAATCTATGATTCATCCTCGATCTTATTTTAAAATTCACTGATTTGACGTAAAAATTTCTGTGTTCTCTCATGCTGGGGAGTGTCAAAAAACGCCTGTGGCGCTGCCTCCTCCAAAATGATACCATCTGCCATAAATACGACCTTGTCCGCCACCTCGCGAGCAAATTTCATCTCATGAGTAACGACGACCATCGTCATTCCGTCTTGAGCCAGCTCTCGCATAACACCCAGCACTTCCCCTACCAGCTCGGGATCAAGCGCCGATGTCGGCTCATCGAACAGCATAATCGCCGGGTTCATCGCCAGCGCACGCGCAATGGCTACTCGTTGCTGTTGTCCACCGGACAGACGTGAAGGATGTACATCCTGCTTGTCCGATAACCCCACCCGCTCCAACAACCGTTGTCCGATGGACATAGCCTTGTCGCGCGGCATTTTTTTTACTGTCAGCAGTCCTTCAATGACATTGCCGATTGCGGTTTTGTGCGGATACAGATTGAATTGCTGGAACACCATCCCTGTCTGTTTGCGAATCTCACGAATGGCTGCTTGGCGGACACGAACGGGAGCCGTAGCATCGACCTCAATCCCATTCACCTCAAACTTGCCGGAAGACAGCTCTTCCAGACCGTTCAGGCAGCGCAGCAAGGTACTTTTACCTGAACCGCTCGGGCCGAGTAATACGACGATTTCACGAGCGGCAACCTGAAAATCAATGCTTTTCAGAACCTCTACCTGTCCGAATCGTTTACCTAATCCGTTTGTTGTTATCATCATCTATCATCTCCACCTTAATAAGCTCGAGCCAGACGCTTTTCCACCCGCTCCAGTATAGCGGAGAATCCAATGCTCATAATCCAGTACATCAGGCCAATTTCGAGCAGAAACGGCATGTAAAGCAAATACTGCGCCTGTAAAAGCTGTGCCTGCCGCATCAATTCACTGACCCCGATAACTGACACCAGCGACGTTTCTTTAAGCATACCCACGAACGTATTTCCCATCGGTGCAATTGCAATGCGTACCGCCTGCGGGAGAATGATACGCCACATCGTTTGACCAGGCGACATTCCCGTAGCATAAGCGGCCTCGGTCTGTCCCTGCGGTACGGCTAAAATAGCTCCACGGAACGTCTCCGATAAGTACGCCCCTGTATTAATACTGAGCGCGAGACAAGCAGCCGTTAACGATCCAAATGATATTCCGTAATCATCCAGACCATAATAAATGACCGCAATCTGCACCAAAACCGGCGTTCCCCGGATGATTGATACATACATGCGAGCCAGCCACCGAACAGGTCGATTCCCCTTCAAGCGCGCTACTGCAACAATCAAACCAATGATTAGACCAAACAGCATAGAAACAATCGTTATATACAGCGTATAATAAGCACCCTTCAATAAAAAAGGCACGTTCTCCCACATTAATTCGAGCATCGGTTATATTCCCTTCTTTCAGACGAGTGGCCCCATGTCAGCATAAAAGCCAAGACTGGAGCCAGACGCCTCTAACAGGCTTACGTTATTCTTTTGGCTCCTCGCCAAACCATTTTTTGAAAATTGTTTTGTAAGTGCCGTCTTCCTTCATTTCCTTCAAAGCCTTGTTCAAGGCTTCTTTGAGCTCAGGAGTTTTCTGGTTAATGGCTACACCCGCTTGATCCGATTTAATTGGCTCGCCTACGGCTTTAATTTGGAACCCGTTTTTATCGATAATGGGCTTGAGAGCATACAGATTGTTGATTGTTGCGTCAATACGACCAGAGTTTAGATCCTTTAAGGAAGTAATGACATCATCATACGTTTTAATCTCAAAATCGCCTACCTTCGGCAGTACTTCATTCCGCAGATAAGATTCATCATTCGTTCCCAAGCCGACACCAATGGTTTTGCCTTTAAAGTCCTCCAGCTTGGTAATATCATTTGTTTTGCTGTTTACGATAATGTTTACATTGTTTGTGATATAAGGCTCTGTGAAGTCAATAGCCTTCTTACGATCCTCTGTAATCGTCACCTGACTAATCACTGCATCGAATTTTTTCTTTTGCAAACTTGGAACCAGTCCCGAGAATTCTTGTGCCGTGAACTCCGGTTTCACTCCAATCCGCTTCGCCAATTCTTTGGCGATATCCACATCAAATCCGTCCAATTCCTTGTTATCGTTCAAGAAATTGTACGGCGGATAGGTGCCCATCATGCCTACCTTAATCACACCAGCCTTCTTGATTGCTTCGAGCTGGTTACTCGCTGCCCCATTACTGCTACCCGCTCCATTGCTAGTATTAGAAGCTTCTGGCTTAGTACCGCAAGCGCTTAGCACAAGGCTGAACAATGCCACAGCCATGAGTATAGTTACCAAGAACCCTTTTTTACGTGTTTTCATGTATCGTTCTCTCCTGTCTGGATGTAAATGATTGAGTTCATATATGTGATTTGGCTATATTATTTGTTGCCAACTACCCATTCATGCGATGTTGACCCTCTAGCTTTGACCTAGTAGTCCATAAAACTCAAAATTAGCCGCCTCTGCTGCCAATCTTTTAGCAGTTATCTGCGTGATGTGGTCATATGTTCCCTCTGAACCGAATAGCCAGCGTGTAATGACACCTTCGATCATACTCATGAGTAGTGCCGCCCTTAATTCGACATCCAATTCAGCAGGCAACATGTTCAGCTCGATCGCTCTTTCCATATTGCGCCGGAATGCCAGCTCCATCGCGGCCCTTGTCTCTCGGATACTCTGGCGCACCGGTTCATCGACACCACTGCCGATCAGCAGCAAACCCATCAGATAGCGGTTCTCCAATGCAAAATCAAATAACCGAACAAACAGCGCCTCCGATGCCTTAACCATATCAGCCAGCGTTCCCGCATCACGGCGATATCCCTGTCCAATCGCTGACAGTAGTTGTTCACGACCGGTAGCGATAATCTCCAGCGCCAGTGCCTCTTTGCTTTTAAAATGCCAATAAAACGTGCCTTGGGCTACTCCCGCCTCTACCACGATATCTGAAATCTTCGTTTGATGGTAACCCTGCTCGGCGAACCGCTTCAATGCTATGTGAAGAAGCTGTGTTCTGCGGTCTGTTTCTTCTCCCGCGTGCTCGGCAGGTTGGTCATTTGAGACGGTCTCGGACTGCTTCGCCTTCCGTGGCTGCATGGGTTCCCTCCTCCCGATTGATCAGTCAGTCAGTTTTGTATTTTTAATCCTATAGGATAAGTATACTTTTGTCAAACGAAAAAAGAGGACCTCCAAAGAGGTCCTCTGTATCCTATATATTGCTGTTATAGCAATGCTTTTGCCGCAATGTCTGTACGGTTTTGCTTGCCTTCAAAGGTAATATGAGCAGCCTGTTCGTAAGCTTTGTCCCGTGCCTCGGCAATGTCACGTCCCAAACCAACCACGCCTAACACGCGTCCGCCGTTCGTTACCCACTCACCCTGTTCGTTGATGCCTGTTCCGGCATGGAAGACGATAGCTTCGTTTGCCTGGTCCAGTCCGTGGATAGGTACTCCTTTGGCGTAAGCTGCAGGATAACCTCCGGATGCCAGTACCACACACACCGCAGCTTCATCCTTCCACTCGATCTCTACCTGATCCAGCGTGCCGTTCACAGCAGCGAGAAAAATATCGAGCAAATCGGATTGTAGTCGAGGCAATACGACTTGTGTTTCTGGATCACCAAAACGTGCATTAAACTCAATGGTCTTCGGCTTGCCGTCCGGCGAAATCATCAGTCCAGCAAATAAAACACCACGGAACGGGCGTCCTTCAGCAACCATAGCCTTGGCCGTCGGCTTAATAATCGTCTCAATGGCTTCCTCAATAATGGAATTGGCTATGTGAGGCAGCGGGGAATATGTTCCCATGCCACCTGTGTTCGGTCCTTTGTCACCATCAAAAACCGGCTTGTGATCTTGCGCCGCTGCCATCGGCCGTACCGTTTCACCGTCAACAAAGGAAAGAATCGACATTTCCTGTCCAGCGAGGAACTCCTCGATCACGACCTGTGCGCCCGCTTCTCCAAATACCTTTGCCACCATAATATCGGACAGAGCCCTTTCCGCTTCCTCCATTGAGTAAGCGACTGTCACGCCTTTGCCTGCTGCCAGTCCGTCGGCCTTAATGACCACCGGAATAGGCTGTTCCTTTAAGTAGGCATGTGCTTCCTCATAGGTATAAAATTTGCGATAGGTTGCTGTCGGAATTTGATATTTATGCAGCAAATCTTTCATAAAGATTTTGCTTCCTTCAATTTCCGCCGCATTTTTACGCGGTCCGAATACTGGGATGCCTTTGGCTTCAAAGGCATCCACAATGCCGTCTGCCAGCGGATCATCGGGGCCTACCACGACCAGTCCGACTTTTTTGGATTCCGCCAGTTCTGTCAGCGCGTCAAAGTCACTCACCGGAATCGGCACACACTCCGCTAACTGTCCGATACCAGCATTGCCTGGTGCGCAATAGATTTGTCCGGCCTTGGGGCTTTTCTTCAGCGACCACACAATTGCATGTTCGCGGCCGCCCCCTCCGATAACCAAAATATCCATTCAGGTGATTCCTCCCGCTCCCATTAAGATTGTTCAGGTGAAAATGCTGCTGCATCCTCAACTCATACAAGTTAGTGCTTGAAATGACGTACGCCTGTAAAGACCATGGCAATGCCGTATTCGTTAGCAACCTTGATGGACTCTTCGTCTTTGATGGAGCCGCCCGGCTGAATAACTGCTGTGATGCCTGCTTTAGCTGCCAACTCCAACGTATCGCCCATCGGGAAAAATGCATCGGATGCCAGTACGGCACCTTTTGCTTTGTCACCGGCCTGCTCGATAGCAATCTTGGCCGCACCGACACGGTTCATTTGTCCTGCGCCTACGCCAATGGTCATATTATCTGCCGCCAGTACGATGGCGTTGGATTTCACATGCTTAACCACTTTCCAGCTAAACAAAAGCTGTTTCAGTTCTTCCTCGGATGGTGCCCGCTCCGTTACAACTGTAAGTGCATCCGAGTCTACAGCGTGAATGTCATTTTGCTGAACGACCATGCCACCTTCAATGGAAGTCACGACGAAGCGGCTTTCCACCTGTTCAGACCGGGAAAGCTCACCCAAATCAAGCAAACGAATATTTTTCTTTTTCGTTAAAATCTCCAATGCTTCTTTCGTAAATCCCGGTGCCAGTACAATTTCCAAAAAGATCTCACTCAGCTTATTTGCTGTATCACCATCAATAATCCGGTTAGCCGCTACGATGCCGCCAAAAATCGAGGTTGGATCAGCTGCATACGCCTTGCTGTACGCTTCATAAATACTGCCGCCAATTCCCACACCGCAAGGATTCATATGCTTAACTGCTACTACTGTAGGTTCGCTGAATTCTTTGACAATTTGCAAAGCTGCATTAGCATCATTGATGTTATTGTAAGACAGCTCTTTGCCGTGAAGTTGTTTCGCTGTTGTCAGTGTACCCTTTGCCGCCAATGGCTCACGGTAAAATGCCGCCTGCTGATGCGGATTTTCGCCATAACGCAAATCCTGAATTTTTTCATAGGTTACAGTGTAACGCTCAGGCAGCGGGTCGCCTGTCACATTCGACAAATAATCGGAAATCAAAGCGTCGTATGACGCCGTATGACGGAACACTTTTGCAGCCAAACGCTTACGGGTATTCAGCTCCGTATCGCCATCCTTACGGATTTCCTCCAGCACTGTGTTATAATCATCAGCATCGACTACCACACTGACAAAAGCATGATTTTTTGCCGCAGAACGAAGCATCGTTGGACCGCCGATATCAATATTTTCAATCGCGTCCTCATAGGTTACACCGGGTTTGGCGATCGTTTCCGCAAAAGGATACAGGTTCACAACGACCAGATCGATATAATCCAATCCAAGCTCCTTCATTTGACGCTGATGCTCTTCATTATCCCGAACAGCCAGCAAACCGCTGTGTACCGCAGGGTGGAGTGTTTTAACACGTCCATCCATAATTTCTGGAAATCCCGTTACCTCTGAAATACCGATGACAGGAATACCCTCCTTCGACAGCAAGCTGCTCGTTCCCCCTGTCGAAACGATCTCCACACCCAATTTGGACAACTCACGGCAAAACTCTACGATTCCCCGTTTATCTGATACGCTGACGAGCGCTCTTTTAATACTCACCCTGTCTCCTCCTTTAGCTCTTTCAGAATTTTGCAAAATTCTCTTTTATCATTTTATTTCCCGAGAAATATCGGAAAATGCCTGTACAGCATCCTTGATATAACAATGATATGACAAATTACAATCATTCTTAGAGAAGTGAAATCACTTTGCGACCATTTAATTGGATTTTGCCTTGGGCTAATTTTCCAACTACTTCTGGATATAGCTGACGTTCTACGGATTGAATGGCTGCGGATAAGGATTCCGCAGTATCATGGTCGCTAACCTCCACGACACGCTGGGCAATAATAGCTCCCGTATCCATGCCCCCGTCCACAAAATGAACGGTGACGCCACTTACCTTGACACCATAGGTCAATGCCTGTCCAACAGCATCTTTCCCTGGAAATGCCGGAAGTAGTGACGGATGAATATTAATGATTTTTCCTGCGTAGGCATCGACCATGACGCTGGATAGCAAACGCATGTAGCCAGCTAACACGATGAGATCAATTGATTTCTGCTCCAGTAAAGCCACCAGTTCACGCTCATAGTCTTCTCGAGAAGGATATTCCTTGGGTCGAAAGGTATGGCACGCAACTCCAGCTTTCTGTGCTCTAGCTACGGCAGGAGCCGCAGGCTTGTCACAGATGAGCAATTCTACCGAGGCATCGCCCAGTTCTCCTCGCGCAGCGGCATCCACCAATGACTGAAAATTCGTCCCTTCGCCTGATGCAAAAACAGCAATCCGGTACTCGTTCATTACACCTCGGCTCCCGTAAAGGTCACGATAGAACTGCCTTCCGTTACTTTTCCGATCACATAGGCAGCTTCGCCCTGTTCCTTCAGAACTTCCAGTGCAGTCTGTGCATGCTCTTCGCCTACAACGATTACCATGCCAATCCCCATATTAAAGGTTGTGAACATGTCTCTGTTGGAGATTGCACCTTTTTCCTGCATGAGCTGGAAGATCGGCAAAATCGGCCAAGTGCCGTATTCAATATCCACATTGACGTGATCCGGTAACACTCTTGGGATATTTTCAATAAAACCACCACCTGTGATATGCGCCATACCTTTTACTTTTACCTTGTCCAGCAATGCCAAAACGGATTTCACGTAAATTTTCGTCGGCTCCAGCAGTACATCGCCCAGTTTGCCGTTTAAGCCTTCGATTTCATCATGCAAATCATAGCCCTGCTGTTCCAATAACAGCTTGCGAACCAGTGAGAAGCCATTACTGTGAACTCCACTGGAGGCCAGCCCAATAACGGTATCTCCAGGGGCAACGGAGCTGCCGTTGATGATTTTACTTTTATCTACAATCCCTACCGTGAATCCGGCAATATCATATTCACCCTCGCTATACATCCCTGGCATTTCTGCGGTTTCACCGCCGACCAGCGCACAGCCCGATTGATGGCATCCCTCTGCGATTCCAGCGACTATAGCTTCAATTTTCTCGGGCACAACCTTGTCACAAGCGAGGTAATCCAGAAAAAAGAGTGGCTCCGCGCCCCCGACGACAATGTCGTTTACACACATCGCAACCGCGTCGATACCAATGGTGTCATGACGATCCATTGCGAAAGCAAGCTTCAGCTTCGTGCCGACACCATCGGTACCGGAAACGAGTACAGGCTCCTCGTACTTATCCTTATTCAGGCCGAACAACGCACCGAATCCGCCCAAGTCCGTCAGCACTTCGGGACGGAAGGTACGTTTAACGTGCTTTTTCATCCGTTCTACTGCTTCATTACCGGCAGCGATATCTACCCCTGCATTTTTGTATGCTTCGGACATTCATGAACACTCCTTCAAATGATTGACCCTCCTAAGTCCTCCCTAGTAGGGAGGATTCCATGGGGCTGCTCCCCCTGGACCCCTCAATAGTCGGTCAGATGTGTAAGGTTGGGTGCTGCTTGGTGGTTGATTCGTGCTGTGAGTCGCGTGCTTTCCTTTGTATTCGTGGGCTATCCCCGCGAATACAAAGGACACGCTTTAGTGCGAGGCCGCCTATGCAGCGGCGGCGGGGGCACGTCCCGGGCTGTTTGCTTCGCAAAGGCGGGGACGTGCCGGGCAAAGAAGTGAGCGGCGCTTACGAGCGGCTCACTTCCTTGCCCTTTGAAGCAGGCAGCTTCGCCCTGCCTGCTATTGAGCCTCGCTTCGCTGGCTCACGGGCGGTTCCACAGGCCGCCCGCTAAAAACTCATGGCATGAAATAGTTATGCCATGAGTTTTTAACTGCCTTACCTATCCTCTTCCCGGTGGGAACCAAAGAGGTACAGGCACTGCTGCAAAGGGATGTACAACTGAGGAACGGAGCGGGTGGAAGGATTCTGGAGAAGCGAAGCGTTCGCCTTTGCCGCTGGATTCCAACCCTCTAAGGGGTTATTCCAATCCAGGAATCCAGCGGCAACAGCGATCGGAAGAACCTTCCACACGCGGAGTGGCTCTCTCAGAACCACCACCACTTGCTCATACACCTCTTTTGTTCCCTTTTCTCAACAACTACATCCGAACTTTTCTTCACCTTTGAAATCTACCTGAGTCGGGTAATCATTATCAAAACAGGCTAGGCACAAGCCGCCTTTGTAATCCTGTTCGTTATATCCACCTACAGCGGCAATCAAACCCTCGGCGCTCATAAAGTAGAGCGAGTCGGCGTTAATTTCCTCACGAATTTCCTCGACGGTTTTGGATGAAGCAATCAGCTCCCGGCGATCCGGCGTGTCAATACCGTAGAAGCACGGGTTTTTGAAAGGCGGCGAGGTAATACGTACATGTACTTCCAACGCGCCTGCATCCCGCAGCATATTTACGATTCGACGAGACGTGGTGCCACGAACGATAGAGTCGTCGATCATAATGACCCGTTTACCTTCAACCACACGGCGTACGGCGCTCAGCTTCATTTTCACACCCTGCTCGCGCAGCTCCTGACTCGGTTGAATGAAGGTACGACCGGTATATTTATTTTTAATCATGCCCAGCTCATAAGGAATACCTGTTTGCTCTGCATAACCAATTGCAGCCGAAATACTGGAATCCGGTACACCGGTCACCAAATCAGCATCGACAAAAGCCTCCAGCGCCAGTTGGCTGCCCATCCGTTTGCGTGCAGCATGAAGATTAGCTCCGTTCAAATCACTGTCAGGACGAGCAAAATAAATATACTCCATCGCACACAGCGCTTTACGCTGCTTATCTTCCGTATAGCGGTCTTCGTGCAGTCCATTTTTATCAAGAATCAACAGCTCACCTGGCTCGATATCGCGCAACAGTTCTGCACCAATCGTTTCCAGAGCACAGGATTCGGATGCAAACAAATAAGCATCTCCCAATCTGCCCATCGTCAATGGACGCAAGCCGTTGGGGTCAGAAGCCACAAGCAGCTTGTCATTGGTCATAATAAGGAAAGCAAACCCACCGACAATACGCTTCAATGCATCCTTGGCAGCCTCCACCAAATCCTTGGACGATCGGGCGATCAAATGAGCTACTACTTCGGTATCGCTGGTCGTTTGAAAAATAGACCCACCCTGCTCCAACTCATGCCGGATTTGCAAAGCATTTACGATATTTCCGTTCGTCGCTACCGCCAGATCACCATCACGATACTTGAACACCAAAGGCTGTGCATTTGTCAGCTTACTGTCTCCACTTGTCGAGTAGCGCACATGTCCTATAGCAATATCGCCTGTCAACGAAGCCATTAAGTCTTTATTAAATACTTCTTTGACAAGCCCCATTCCACGATGATAATGGAACTCGTCGCCACTGCTCACACAGATCCCTGCGCTTTCCTCACCACGATGCTGAAGCGCGTGTAAGCCGTAATAGGCTAGGGAAGCGGCATCGGAGTGTCTGTATACCCCGAATACGCCGCATTCCTCTTTTAATTTATCAAACAGCCCCTCTTTACCAGAGCCTTCATTATAATAATCTCCAGTCCACAACGTCCGTGCTGTTATTTCATCAGACATGGAATGACATCCTCCCAGATTTGCTTCAAACTGGCGACTGCCTCGTTCAAAGCGGGTTGTCCGTTCACCTCAACTGTCAATTGTGATCCTTCAACTTTTCCTAATACAGTAACTGGCACTTCCAAACCACGCAGATGTGCTTCCAGAGCAGACGCTTTATCCGGCGATGCAGATAACAAAATACGGGATTGGCTTTCGCTAAACAAAGCATGGTCAGGACGCAAAGTCGTTTCTACGTTGACCTGTGCTCCCAATCCGCCGCTAATCCCAGATTCCGCAAGCGCTACAGCCAATCCGCCCTCTGCCAAATCATGCGCAGATTGTACCAATCCGCCCTGAATCGCTCCCAGTACCGCAGTCAGCAGTTTTTTCTCTACGTTCAAATCTAGCTCAGGCGGGCGTCCTTCGGATACACCGTGTACGACAGCTTGGAACTCGCTGCCTCCCAGCTCGGCCTTCGTTTCCCCCACCAAGAAAATCACATCACCCTCGGCTTTGAAGCCTTGTGTTGTTATATGATCCGTATCATGTACCAAACCTACCATACCGACAACAGGCGTCGGATAGATGGAGCCTTTGGTATTTTCGTTGTACAAGCTGACATTCCCCCCGATAACAGGTGTATCCAGTACACGGCAAGCTTCAGCCATACCGTCTACGGCTTTTTCCATTTGCCAGAAAATATCCGGCTTTTCAGGGTTACCGAAGTTCAGGTTATCTGTAATCGCCAACGGCTCGCCGCCAGAACATACAATGTTACGCGCTGCTTCACTGACTGCAATCCGTCCGCCTACCTCTGGGTCAAGGTATACATAACGTCCGTTACAATCTGTCGTCATGGCAAGTCCCTTACGAGTTCCGCGCACAGTCACTACAGCTGCATCCGATCCCGGACGAACGGCTGTACTCGTGCGAACCATGTAGTCATACTGCTCGTATACCCATTTCTTACTGGCTACACTTGGTGAAGACAGCACCTTTTTCAGCGCACCGTTCAAATCTGTCACTTCTGCATAACGAAGTGTGTCAATAGCAGCATTTTGCTCATAATAAGCGGGGATTTCGGAAGGCTTGTCATAAATCGGGCATTCATCAACCAGCGCCGTCACTGGCATATCTCCGACCACTTCATTGTGATGGAACAAACGCAAACGACCGTCATCCGTCACTTTACCGACCTTGGCACAAATAACGCCCCAGCGCTCGAAAATTTCCAGTGCCTGTGCTTCATCCTTAGGCTCTACTACGAACAGCATCCGTTCTTGTGATTCGGACAGCATCATTTCATAAGGTGTCATACCCTCTTCACGCTGCGGTACCTGATCCAGATACAGCTCCAGGCCGTTGCCAGCCTTACTCGCCATCTCCGCGCTGGAGCAGGTAAGTCCTGCGGCACCCATATCCTGAATACCCAGCACAATACCGCTGTCGATCAGTTCCAGACATGATTCCATAACCAGCTTCTCCATAAAAGGATCGCCTACTTGAACCGCAGTCCGGTTCGCTTCAGATTCTTCTGTCAGCTCAACCGATGCGAATGTCGCTCCGTGAATCCCATCACGACCTGTCGGTGGGCCCACATAGAACACCGGGTTACCGACCCCTTTAGCAACACCTCGCTGGATTTTATCATGGTCAATCAGTCCGACACACATTGCATTAACGAGTGGGTTACCTTCGTAGCTTTCATCAAATACAACCTCGCCACCTACAGTCGGAATACCGATACAGTTCCCGTAGCCCGCAATACCAGATACCACATGCTCGAACAAATATTTCACACGGTCGCTCTCCAGCTTGCCAAAACGCAAAGAGTTCAACACAGCTACAGGTCTTGCGCCCATGGAGAAAATATCACGGATGATGCCGCCTACCCCAGTCGCTGCCCCTTGAAAAGGTTCTACAGCGGATGGATGGTTATGACTTTCGATTTTAAATACAACCGCTTGGTTGTCTCCAATATCTACAATCCCTGCTCCTTCACCCGGTCCCATCAGCACTCGCGGACCGCTCGTCGGGAAACGTCTCAGCAACGGCTTGGAGTTTTTGTAAGCACAATGCTCTGACCACATAACACTGAACACGCCAATTTCCGTATAATTCGGCTGACGCCCCATGAAATCACAGATCAGCGCATATTCACTGTCCGACACACCCATCTGCTGATACAGTTTATGTTCGGCAACCTGCTCTGCCGTCGGTTCCTTAGCGGACACTTGCTGCGCCATGTCGATCCCTCCAAGCATTCAAAATAGATGTAAACATACGTTTGCCGTCATCCGTGCCAAGCAATGCATCCACCGCACGTTCCGGATGGGGCATCATGCCCAGTACGTTACCTTGTTCATTACAAATCCCCGCAATATCCGTCATGGAACCATTGGGATTATCTTTATACGTAAATACGATCTGATTGTTCGCCTGCAAACGAGCCAGCGTCTCATCATCACAGTAATAGTTGCCTTCACCATGTGCGATCGGAATAATGATTTCTTCACCAGCAGCATAATCTCTTGTAAAAGGCGTATCGTTATTCGCAACCTGCAACACCGTATCACGGCAAAGGAATTTCATCGACAGATTACGGCGCAAAGCTCCTGGCAACAGCCCGGCTTCGGTCAAAATTTGAAAACCGTTGCAAATCCCCAAAATATATTTGCCTTCAGCAGCCGCTTTGGCTACTTCCTTCATCACCGGGGCAAACCGGGAAATCGCACCGCACCGCAGATAATCCCCGTAGGAGAAGCCTCCCGGAACAAGAATACAATCGTAAGGTGACAGATCCGTTGCAGTATGCCACACATAATCGACAGGTTCACCGACCGTGTCCTCTATCGCCTTATAGCAGTCAATATCACAGTTGGATCCTGGAAAAACCAGAACTGCAAATTTCATGGAATTAGCCCTCCAGTTCGTAGCGGTAGTCTTCAATGACCGTGTTGGCCAATAGCTTTTCACACATCTCGATGACGCGCTTTTCAGCACTCTCGCGGTCTGTTGTATCCAGATTCAGTTCCATATACTTGCCAATTCTGACGCTGTCCACTTCTCCGAAACCCATAGAATGCAGTGCGCCTTGCACCGCAACCCCTTGCGGGTCCAAAACGCTTTGCTTAATCGTGACATAGACTGTTGCTTTCATCATGTTCCTTCAGTTCCTCCTCCGAATGAGTGAATCCTATTGGTTGAATTATGATTACTATTTACTGTGCCGTCAGACGCCGCCAAATATCCGTATATCTTGCAGTTGTTTCTTTTACGACATCAGCCGGCAACGGATCGGGCTTGCTATTCTTGTCCCAACCGGATGATGCCAAATAACTTCGTACCGGCTCCTTGTCCATGCTGTCAATCTCAACATCCAGCTCATATTTTTCCTGTGCCCAGAATCGGGATGAGTCCGGAGTGAAAATTTCGTCAATCAAAATAACCTTCCCGTTAACAAGACCAAACTCAAACTTGCAATCGGCTAAAATAATCCCCCGCTTCTCGCAGAAAGCACGTGCAAATTCGTACAACGCCAAACTCTTTTCCTCAAGCTCACCTGTTAGTTCAACCCCGACCAGTTCTTTCATTTGGTGAAGGGAAATGTCCTCGTCGTGTCCAACATCATTTTTTGCAGCTGGTGTAAATAAAGGCTTGGGAAAGCGTTCATTTTTACGCAGCCCCTCTGGCAATGGAATGCCGTTCACCTCACCGTTCTGCTCATACTGACGCCAGCCGCCTCCGGTAATATATCCGCGCACCACACACTCAATGTCGATGCGTTCAGCCTTCAGCGTGACCATGATCCGGTCCTTCAGCAACTCTTTATTCTGTTCGTCGATCACATGCCCGAGCTTGTTCACATCAGTGTGCACGACATGGTTTTCCAACAAGTCTTTCGTCTGCTCAAACCAGAAAGCGCTGAGCTTATTCAGCACATTCCCCTTTTCGGGCACGGGTGGCTCTAACACATAATCAAAAGCCGAAATTCGGTCTGTCACCACAATCAGAAAATGCTCTCCGAGATCATACAGTTCACGCACCTTGCCTTTATACAAGAGCGGCGCATGGATCAGACCTTCGGCAGTAGACAATGACATTTCATTACACCTCTTTCATAGAAGTTGCCCCTCCTAAATCCTCCCCTCGGGGAGGACCCCCAGGGCTGCTGCCCTCGGGACTCCCGCAAGAGTTGGCTGGTGAGCCGGGTGAGGGCGTCTATTTTGTAGCTACGGTCGGGTGAGCGCGCTCCGCTGGATGAAGCTTGTTGGCACAAGCCTCATCCAGCAACGCTTTTACGTCGGTGCGAACGGCTGGCTCAAGGCTTCGCTTCTTGAGCCTGTGCGTTTCTGGAAGGACTGCGGGCTGTTTGCTGTGCAAATTCGGCAGTCCTTCCAGAAACGTTGCTTGTGATAGAAAAGCGTGTTCCACTGCTTTTCCATCGCTCTTGGGAAGGTGCGGCATCTTATGTGCCGCACCTTTTCAAGTTCTGCTCCCACATGAGGGGTGGTGCTGGAAGCAGCGGAGCAGACGGAATCGTTCTGTAGAAGCGTTAGCGTTTGCCTTTGCCCCTGGATTCCAACCTTTGCAGGTTTTCCAATTCAGGAATCCAGGGGCAACAGCAATCGGAAGAATGATCCGTTCGCGGAGCGGCCTCACCACGCAGCAACCTTCCCTCCTACTCCCCTAATCCCAGCTTTTTGAAGATCGTATCCACGTTCTTCAGATGCCAGGCTGGGTTGAACGCATCCTCGATTTCGTCTGCGCTGAGCACGGCAGTAATTTCCGGAGTTGCCTCGACGATTTCGCGGAATTGGCGTTGCTCTTCCCACGCCTGCATAGCACGCGGCTGCACGGTATCGTAGGCTTTTTCACGACTAAAGCCTTTATCGATCAGCTTCGTCATAATACGACCGGAGAACGGTACGCCGTACGTACGCGCCATATTGCGCTTCATATTTTCAGGGAAGACCGTCAGATTTTTTACGATATTGCCAAAACGGTTCAGCATGTAGTTCAACAGCATTGTTGCATCTGGCAGGATAATACGTTCCACAGAAGAATGCGAGATGTCGCGTTCATGCCACAGGGTTACGTTCTCATACGCCGATACCATATGCCCACGAATCACGCGTGCCAGGCCAGAGATGTTTTCACTGCCGATCGGATTGCGTTTATGCGGCATCGCAGAAGAACCTTTTTGACCTTTGGCAAAAGCTTCTTCCACCTCACGGAACTCACTCTTTTGCAGAGCACGGACTTCTGTAGCAAATTTGTCCAACGATGTGGCGATCAACGCTAATGTTGCCATGTATTCGGCATGACGGTCGCGCTGAAGCGTCTGTGTAGAAATTGGTGCAGGCTTGGTGCCCAGCTTGCGGCATACAAATTCTTCTACGGCCGGGTCAATGTTGGCATATGTCCCAACTGCACCGGACATTTTACCGTATTGTACTTGGTCAGCCGCAAAACGAAAGCGTTCCAGATTGCGCTTCATTTCCTCGTACCACAATCCCATCTTCAGTCCAAACGTTGTTGGCTCAGCATGTACTCCGTGTGTACGTCCCATCATCGGTGTGTGCTTGTAAGCCAATGCCTTTTCCTTCAAAATTTCAATAAAATTCAAGATATCGCGCTCCAGGATTTCATTCGCCTGCTTTAACAGGTAGCCCAGTGCCGTATCAACTACGTCTGTGGAGGTCAAGCCATAATGTACCCATTTGCGCTCGTCTCCAAGACTTTCGGACACCGTGCGGGTAAAAGCAATGACATCATGTCTTGTCTCCTGCTCAATTTCATAGATCCGTTCAATATCAAAACTTGCATTCTTACGCAGAGCCACAGTATCCTCTTTTGGGATAACCCCTAATTCCGCCCAAGCTTCACAGGCACACAGCTCTACTTCCAGCCACGCTTTAAATTTATTTTCTTCCGTCCAAATCGCTCTCATTTCCGGTCTGCTATAGCGTTCGATCATGACTATTTATCCCCCCAAATATTGGTTTGTTCAATCCATTCCAGCGCTTGTTCCGCATCCTGGCACAATAGATTAATATGTCCCATCTTTCGGCCTGGCTTGGCTTCACTTTTTCCATACAAATGCAGCTTGGGTACAACATCCAATCTTTCAGCTTCAACATCCGATTGCGCAAACCGCCGAACCACATCCTCCAAATGCTCACCTAGCACATTGACCATCACGACGGAAGTCAGCAGCTTCGTGCTGCCCAAGGGTAAACCGCAAATCGCACGTATGTGCTGCTCGAATTGCGACGTCGCGCACCCCTCCATCGTGTAATGACCGGAGTTATGCGGTCGTGGTGCTAACTCATTAACGTACAATTGTCCGTCTTCGGTGACAAACATCTCCACAGCGAGCAGTCCCACCGCACCCAGCGACTCTGCCACAGCCAGCGCCAACTTGCGTGCTTCCTCCTGGACAGGCTCTGGCACACGTGCAGGCACAATTGACGTGTGCAAAATATTGTTCACGTGAATGTTTTCGGCAGGTGGAAAGGCTTTGGCTTCACCGTTCGTGCTGCGAGCTACAATCACCGAGATTTCGCAGCGAAAACGGATGAACTGTTCCAACACCAGTTCCGAACCGCTTCCAGCCAGTTGCTCGTAGGCATTCGTGGCTTCCTCCGATTGGCGAATGACCACTTGGCCCTTGCCATCATAGCCACCGACTGCTGTTTTGAGCACACACGGCACACCCAGTTCGGCTACCGCTTGAACCATATCGGCAGAACTGCTAATTTCACGATATGGAGCGACAGGAACACCAGCTGCTTCAATAGAACGTTTTTCACGCAGACGATGCTGTGTCGTGTACAAAAGACTACTGCCCTGTGGCACACTGGATTCCTGTTCCAAAAGCGCGGCTACACCTGCATCCACATTTTCAAACTCATACGTGATCACATCACACCGTGCAGCCAGTTCTCTGGCCGCGCGTTCATCATCATAGGCAGCACGGATTTGTTCGGACACCTGTCCACACGGACTATCCGGTGCAGGGTCGAGCGTTACGAAGCGATAGCCTAAGTTTGTTCCTGCCAGTACAAGCATTCTTCCTAGTTGTCCGCCTCCCAAAAGCCCAATCACTGTGCCAGGAGGACGGATTCGGCCTGCGGGTTCACATGCTTCATTCATAGTGAGTCACTACCTTCCAGTACCTCGTCACGGATACGGTCGCGTCTTGCCACAACCCGCTGACTTATCTTTTCGTCAAAAGCACCTAATATTTGTGCAGCCAGCAGCCCTGCGTTGGTAGAGCCTGCCTTACCGATCGCCACAGTGGCGACTGGAATACCACCCGGCATCTGCACAATGGAGAGCAGGGAGTCCAGACCATTCAGAGCCTTCGACTGGACAGGCACGCCAATTACTGGCAAGGATGTCTTCGCAGCCACCATTCCCGGCAGATGTGCAGCCCCGCCCGCTCCAGCAATAATGACTTTTAATCCGCGCCCGGCGGCCTCTTCTGCAAAACGAAACATTAAATCCGGTGTACGATGGGCTGAAACTACTTTTTTCTCATATCCGATTTCAAGCTCGTCCAGCACAGCACATGCATGCTGCATGGTGTCCCAGTCTGATGTGCTGCCCATAATGACAGCGACCTGCACTGACATGTCCTTCACTCCCTGTTTATCAATAAGCGCCAAAAATCCGGCACTCGAAAATAAAGTTATTTTCAAGACACCGGACTACGAAAAAACAAACGACAGAGCCTCTTAAAGGCATGCAAAAGCAAGCCTCTTCCACCGCATCCAATGCGGCTTCAGCCGTATGTCTCCCGTAGTCCGGAAATTTAAGGTTTCCAGGTAGAAACTTCCGGGCCATATCCCCGGCATTATACGAGTCAGGATTGTGCTTACTCCATACCCAACGATATACTTTCCTAGCGTAATCGTGGTGAGTTTCGGCTCCAACATGTGTACCTAATTAAATTGTACCTAAAGTTCATTTTTTATCGACAATACACTTCATAGTTTAACAATTCCCTACACCCTGTGTCAACTTGAAAACGAACATTGTCATAATGATACAATTTAATGTTCGTGTTTAACAAAAACCAAGCCCTTTATATGCACACCTCGGGACTATTGTATTACATTTAGCTATCTCTCTACCTGCACTGATAACGGCCAGCAATACATCTTACCAACAAAAATAAAAAGCCGGCACTTCCTGTACAGGTAGTGATCCGACTTTTACTTTTTTTATTTCGTTATTTTACGACCAGCACGGGGATACGTGCATGCTGCACCACATTGTGACTTACGCTACCTAAGACAAATTCACGAATACCACCCAAACCGCGACTGCCGATCACAATCACATCGAAGCCATTCTCATTGGCATAATCCAAAATGACTTCGGCTGGTGAACCTTGAATGAGCTCCACCTTGGCATCTACACCTTGCTCAGCAAGCCGCTTTTTAACTTCATCCGTAGTTTGCTCAGCCAAATCATAATACTCTTTATTCACCGAAGCTGGAATTGGAGCCAAGCCTTCGCCCATAAAAATCCGCGGGAAATCGAATGCTGTTACGACCTCAAGCTTCGAGGAGGGTGATGCCTTTACCAATTCAGCCGCCTTCAATAAAGCTTTGTTGGATGCATCCGAACCGTCATAAGCAAGCAATACTTTTGAAAATAGCATAATACGCACCTCTTCCGAATTCAGTTTGTTAAATCAAAGCCTGAAATTATGTATTCCTGTAGTTGTTCACTTTCATTACACCATGTAATGGCTGAGAATAGTCTTCTCAATCATCATTAAACTTCCCTATGGGAAGCTAAACTTCCAGCCTTACCGTAAAAAATACCCATAGAGCAATGCGTTAATGAATAGCAACGCAGGAATACCTAATCTGAAGGTCATATGCCGTGTTTTATGGCGCTTGCGGTACATCGCAATGAGTACACCCAATGCGCCCCCGATCAGGGCCAGCAAAAACAACGTCCGTTCAGGTACACGATCACGGTGTTTACGTGCTCTCTTTTTATCTTCCGACATTACCAGATAGCCTACTGCATTGATGAACAGCAGCCATACCAACAAGCCTGTCTGCAATGTCTCCCCTCCTTTTGCACACCGTACCAGTTTCAGGTATTAGGACTTATATAGAGCTCTCTCCTTCATTATAACCTCACCCCTTTTATAGAAACAACGCCTTCTCTGACTGGGAAAACGTTTTTGCGGAAATAGTAACGGTGTATGAGGGCAATTCCCGAGTGCATCTATTTTGTCTTAAAGGAGGAACTACGATGGAAAGCACCCATGAGTACGTTGAAAAGCTACGAGAAAATGCAAAAAAGGCAGAACGTAACCGTAAACAAGGAAAAGGAACTCCCAGCGCCAGCTTGCCAACAAAACAGCACAGCAAAAACCCCTGATCATGGGGACTGTATTCAACTGTAGAACCATGTAAATACCGTAAGACATCAACTTCATCTTGTCACTCTCATTCAATGAAATTAAAGGTAGGTAAACTCAGTGTTCACCTTTTATCAAAAGCAACAAGCAGACTCCTTATGAGATTTCTGCTTGTTGCTTTTGTTTTCAAATCTTTTCCATTCAGGTATAATTAAAGCGATTACATATAATAAAGATAATTTTTAGAGTCATATTATCTAACATATATATTGACTAAAGGCGATTTATCACCCTATAATGCGTGATATTAACGTTATTCGACAAAATATTTGTCAGTTAATCTATCATTAATATTTTGAGGTTTCAGATTGGAGAGGAGCTTTATATGACTAACATGAAAAAAATGACAATGATTCCCCTGTTGGCCAGCTTTATTCTCGGAAGTACCTTATGGAGTGGTGGATTTACTGCTAGCGCTGCGACCGCAGCTACAACCAGCACAACGGCATCTACTTCTAGCACTACAACTTTGGACAAATCTGAAAATCCACAAACTAATCACTTGCCCAATATTAAAATACTGGCCACAGGAGGAACCATTGCAGGGTCATCCTCCGTCAACACAGATACAACTGGTTACAAAGCAGGTGCATTAGGTGTTGAAACCTTGATCAATGCCGTTCCTGAGATGAAAAGTATTGCAAATGTCAGTGGTGAGCAAGTTGTTAATGTAGGTAGTCCCGACGTTAATAATGAGATCCTCCTAAAACTTGCCAAACGCACCAATGAACTGCTTGCCAGAGACGATGTAGATGGCATTGTCATTACACATGGTACAGATACATTAGAAGAAACAGCTTATTTCCTCAATCTTGTTATCAAAAGCGATAAGCCAGTAGTTGTCGTTGGCTCTATGCGTCCAGCTACTGCCATCAGTGCTGATGGTCCCTTCAACCTTTATAATGCAGTGAAAGTCGCCGGGGCTTCGGCCTCTAAAGGTCAGGGTGTACTCGTCCTGTTGAACGACCGTATCGGTGCAGCAAGATACATTACCAAAACAAACACAACAGCAGTCGATACGTTCAAGTCTGTAGAGCAGGGATACCTTGGAGCTGTTGTGGGTGATCAAGTGTACTACTACAACAAATCCACACACAAGCATACGACTTCTTCTGTATTCGACATCTCTAACCTGACTCAACTGCCACAAGTAGATATTTTATACGAATATCAAAACAATGGTCGCTATCTGTATGATGCAGCCGTAGCAGCTGGTGCCAAGGGAATTGTCGTAGCTGGTTCCGGTAATGGCTCCTTGTCCAAGACCTCCTCAGAAGGCGCAGAGGCCGCAGGTAAAAAAGGAGTGATCATTGCCCGCTCCAGCCGCGTGGGAAGTGGAGTGGTGTCCCCGTCAACAAAAGACGCGGCATCGAACTTTGTATCGACCGATTCGCTTAATCCGCAAAAAGCACGGATTTTGCTCATGCTTGCTTTGACCCAAACACACGATGTTAACCAAATTCAATCTTTTTTTAATGAATACTAAAAGTAGTTATCCCAAATCAAATAATTCAACATTCTATTATGCAAAAGAAGCAGCAGTAACGGTTGACCACCGTAACTGCTGCTTCTTTTTTTTGCGAGACAGGTCTAGCATTAGTAACTACTTCATCTGACGTCCAATCGTCTTGGTTCTATACACGTTGTCCATCCCACGCAGCATCAAGACTGCTGTTTGGGAATCCCATTCAAGCTTGGAGGATATTTCGCTTGCTTCTCTGGATGAGCAGCAATTTCCTCCTCCAGTATGCTTGATTTATTTTGCTGATTATTGATTTTAAGCGGCTTATGTTTGGGCATAAATACTCACCTCCTCGGATTACCATGCCAAGGAGTAAGCTTTTTTATACCGACATACGCCTGCTAATTGTGTAGCTTATAGCACGTTCTGGTCAATCTTTATTCGCCCTGCTTTTGCTCCATTGCTGCTTTTAACAAATCCCCCAAACTGGAGCCAAAAGAATCCTTTTTTTCAAACTGTTTTACTAGCTTTTGCTGTTCCCGTTTGTTTACCCGTTGCTTGTCCTTATCCAGCGTCTCCGTAATGCCGCAGGGTAAGCATCTTACATACAGACCTGCTTTGCCCTCTTTCATTTCCATTTTTTTATGACACTGTGGACAACGTCGATTGGACAAGCGTTTTTCCCCTGAACGACGGTAACCACAATCCGCACTTGGACATACAAGGAACTTGCCTTTCTTCCCTTTTTTCTCCAACAACTTTGTACCACAATCCGGACAATGGCTATTCGTTACGTTATGGGGCTTGTACTCCGCGCTGCTATTTTTCACAGTAGAAACCAATTCTTTCGCCATAGCACGGATAGAATTCAAAAATGGCTCAGGTTGTCCTTGACCACGGGCAATCCGTTCCAACTCCGCTTCCCAACGTGCCGTCAATTCGGGCGTTCGTAGCTGTGGAGCCGCCAGTTCGATCAGTTGCTTGCCTTTGCCAGTTGGATGCATCACGTTCCCCTGGCGCTCTATCGTATCCGAGCTGACGAGTTTCTCGATCAGATCTGCACGAGTAGCTGGTGTACCCAGGCCGTGCTTTTCCATCTGAGCGAGCAGGGCTGCTTCTGTATAACGCTTCGGCGGCATCGTTCGTCCAGCTCGTACAATACAACGCTGCAATTGGACGGAATCTCCTTTTTTCAGCTCAGGCAAAATAACGCCCCGTCCATTATTTTCACGATCATCTATCTCTTCATCGTCCAATTCATAATGACTTTCGTCATATACAGCACGCCAACCGCTATCTTTTATGGTTGTACCTTTTACCTGAAATGTTTCTTGCCCCACCATGACCGATACAGCTACAGCATCATAACGTGCAGGTGGGTAGAACAAACTGATAAAACGGCGTGCAATCAGATCATACAGCTTACGTTCCTCTGGGCTTAACTGATTAAGTAATAATGTCTGCTCAGTAGGTATAATCGCATGGTGGTCTGTGACTTTACTGTCATCCACAACCCGCTTTGTGATTGGCAATTTGTTACGCAATAGCGGACGTGCTAAAGAAGCATACGGACCCACTGCTACGCTACTGAGTCTTTCCTTAAGTGAATCCACCATATCGGATGTAAGATAACGGCTATCTGTACGTGGATAAGTCACCAGCTTATGCTGCTCATACAGACGTTGAAGAACATTGGACGTCTGTTTGGCCGAGAAACCGTAGCGCTGGTTAGCATCTCTTTGCAGCTCAGTTAAATCATACGCCAGCGGATGAGGCTCGTTCTTTTCACTCTTTTTCACACTCACCACTGTACCTTTGGCCCCTTCGAGCCTGCGGCGTAAAGTCTCTACTTGAGTACGGTCAAACATGCGCGAATCCCCGTTTTCTGCCCGCCAAGTTGCTTGAAAATGGCCAAAATCCGCCGTCAAAGTATCATATTCCTGAGAACGAAACTGGGTGATCTCCTTCTCACGTTCCATGATCATTCCCAGTGTTGGTGTCTGTACCCTTCCAGCCGAAAGCTGAGCGTTATAACGAACCGTTAACGCGCGGGTTACATTGAGACCAATCATCCAGTCTGCTTCAGCCCTACAGCGAGCCGATTCATATAAACGATCAAACTGCTGGCCAGGCAATAATTTCGCGAAACCTGCCTTAATTGCCTTATCCGTCTGCGAGGAAATCCATAAGCGTCGGAAAGGCTTTTTCCAGTTTGCCATTTGTATAATCCATCGTGCCAGCAGTTCTCCTTCACGAGCAGCATCTGTTGCCACGATAAGTTCTCCAATGTCCTGTCGTTTCATAAGCTGCTGTACAGCTTTGAACTGATGATTACTTTCCCGCAATACCTTTAACTTGGAGTTCTTCGGAAGAATGGGCAAGTCCTCCAAGTTCCAAGTCGCATACTTAGAATCGTAATCCTCAGGCTCTGCTAATCCGACCAAATGACCCAAAGCCCATGTCACTACATACTTAGGTCCTTCTATATAACTTTTATGCTTCTCTCGGCTGCCCATCACACGTGCAATCTCTCTGGCCACGGATGGTTTTTCTGCCAATACCAATACCTTCATGTTACGCTCCTTTCTCTCATAATGTTAATTATACCATCCTGCCATCTTACGATAAATCTAATGCCAACCAACGTCTCTTTATCAACATGATCTTTACACACTATTACTATTGCTTATGCATTAGACAGCTTACAAATCAGGCACACTCCATTTTAATAGCAGACCCGCATAGGTCAGGCCTCCCCCGAATCCATATAACACCACATGTTGTCCATATCTTAAACGCCCATCATCCAATCCACACTGTAAAGCCAACGGAATGGACGCCGCCGAGGTATTGCCATAAAACTCTACACTCGTCAGCGTTTTTTCTAAAGGTACTGTACTTTTTTCACATATGGACTCAATCATTCTCAGATTAGCGCTATGAGGTACAAACCAGTCAAGGTCTTCTTTCTCCATATTTGCCTTATCCATTAATCTTTCGATGCCAGCTGGAACAGAGCGTACAGCCCATTTATAAACCTCACGTCCATTTTGAGCAATAAAGCCATTATCTTGCAGCTTCTCTCCATCCAAATAGTTAGATAATCCTGCGCGGTAAAGATGTGCTCCACCTTGCCCAAAGGTTCCTATATCTGCGGTCAAAAATGATCCTTCATCCTCGTCATATTCAACAAGTGCGACTCCTGCTCCATCTCCAAAAAGAACAGATGTCGTCCGGTCGGTATAATCTGTAATTTTGGATAATGTCTCTGCTCCAATCACTAGAACCTTACGATGTAGACCACCCGTAATAAGACCATTCGCCAAATGAAGTCCATAGGCAAAGCCTGCGCATGCAGCACTAACATCCATTGATCCTGTATTTGGAATATTAAAATAAGCCTGAATACGGGAAGCCGTACTTGGAAAATAGTAATCAGGTGTACTTGTCGCTACAATGATCATGTCAACATCGTCCACATTTACGTTATAAAGGTTAACCATACGTTTAATAGCTTGTATACATAAATCAGATACGTACTGATCTTCAGCCGCGATTCGTCGTTCCCGCATACCCGTTCGTTGTACAATCCACTCGTCACTAGTTTCCACAAGTTTCTCCAAGTCGGCGTTTGTTAAAATCCGTTCAGGTACATAAGTGCCAAGGGCCGTTAACTTTGCTTTTGAATTCAACATTCTGATCACTCTGATCACTCTCCTTTATAATTCTTATTCATATTATAACACCAGATACTAATACCTGGTACTAATTTTCTTTAAAAAATGTCTATCTATGTACTAGCTAATATCCACAGATTCAGTCGAACTTATAACTAACTTACTCTAATAAAAAATACTACTGAAATTTAACACAAAAAAAAGATCATGATCTCAGTGAGATCATGATCTTTTTTACTTGTTGCTTGGCAACGTCCTACTCTCCCAGGACCCTGCGGTCCAAGTACCATCGGCGCTGGAGGGCTTA
>RCUE01000046.1_pt1 | contig 60282 bp, 59 predicted proteins | sample 2166111 | NCBI WGS metagenome assembly RCUE01 (sample SAMN09930795, study PRJNA488358) | compost metagenome | feature: garden; material: soil; isolation source: compost soil in phenylacetonitrile-enriched culture | place: Germany: Experimental Botanical Garden Goettingen | collected 2016-01-27 | reverse complement strand
TAGACCGGTTCCTACCACGGGCGGTCTATTTCTTTTTATGGAAGGAAAGAATCAGGGCCTCACCTCCTTTACAGGAGACTAGCCGACCGCCCATCTAAGCCATTCTGTTGTTAAGGAATATTATAACATATGAAATATAAAAAGTACGTTTTTACGATCTTTCCGAAAAGGAGGAACGAACATGGAGCAAAAACGCTTCAAAGATGAATATGGATATAAATATGACTTTGCCGCCGTGATCCGGAGAGGAGAACAGGTAGCTGTTCACTGTCCTCGCTGTCAGGGCCAAGCTTTTATTTCCAGATCTAAAGAAGACTGTTATTACGTTGTTCGCTGCTCTCATTGTTACTACACATTTCAGCAGCCAGAATCGTATAAATTCTATGCACGCGGTGTATGCAGCCATTGCGAGCGATATTTTAATATTGAAATCCATGATGACCGAACGGTTACTCATAAAAATACGAATATACACTGTCCGCACTGTGAGACACGTAATCAAGTTCCGGTGCATCGTATGCAGTCACGTGAATGGCATACGGACGTGATCCAAAATGGAAAAGATCCTATTTTCCAGCTCCAGCTGTACTTCCTTGATTACTATCGTGGGAAACCGGTGTGGGCTCTTAACCGGATACACCTGAATTATTTGCTCTCCTATATCTCTGCCGAGTTGCGGGAAAAACCCACATCCGGTATGATGCGCACGGCTTCCCATTCCATTCCAAAGTACATTAAGGATGCGAAAAATCGCCAGGCCATCTCGAAAATATTACAAAAACTACAGCATAAACAAGCGTCTGAGGGTGAGCATTCCAAACATGAGTATACAAACTTTTGACAGCCTAGAAGCACTGGTCCAGGCCGTCTGTCAGACCACCACGTGCAATCTCGGCTGGAGATAGCGACTGTACAGATGTTATTGAAGTACTGCGCCGCAATGGAAGCGAGCCGGATGTTCAACGCATTGCGCAGGGACTGCAATATGATCATGAATACGATGCTTTTATGGAATAAGCGTCTCCAGTATCTCTTTTACCTCAGGGACAGCCTGCTTCAGGCTGTTTTTTAGTTTCTTTGCACCACCCCATATACGATAAACGATCATCTCTTGTTCGTAGTCTTCCAACTTCTCAAGTACATTTACTAGCGCCTTCGCCTGTTCTGCACTTTCAATGCCAGCCGATTTCAGAGGTTTGGCAGAATCATTACCTGCCAAAAGAATCCTCGCCCATACGGGAATCGTATCCGGTGTCAGTCCATGTGCCTCAGCAAACACAGCGGCGTAACCGTCCTGCACCGACTGGTGCTCACTATCCACTAGCTTCATATAACGACTCACTAACGGAAAATATTCCGTTCCTTTAAGTCCTAATCCCATCACCGCATAGGTTCCAGGCATTGCTGACTTCTCCCCCGGCTCTACATCGTTGTACCACTTGAATTCTTCCATCACAGTCTCAGCATATTCCGCCAGCAACGGATGCAGCGAAGGATATTCAAGTGCATTGGCAAAGAAACGATGTAATGCAGATTTGGCTAACTTGGGTACGGGTAGATAGTTTTTCACTTTGCTTTTGAACTTCATCCCATATTCCTTAGTAAAGCCTTTTCGTAATATATTACATAGATATACGAGTGCTTCTCTATAGCTCTCTTCTTCCTCAGAACAAATCTGAACCTCCAGTGTTTGCAAAATATCATTCGCTTGGCAGGTGACTCGTTCATTTGTATATGACGCTGGAATGCTGCCTGATCCACTCTTAAGCCACTCGGCTGCCTGATTTGAACCCAGTTGTGCAGCAATCTCCAAATAACTCTGCCGTGCATCGGCATCGGTCGAACCCACACGCATCGCGGTGAGCAGGAACATCTCCATGGCGGGGGCAGGAATATCTGAAGGAAGAATATCGGGCCTCACCGTATACTCCAGCCCGTAGTTTTTTTCCCGATCTGCGTATTTGGCCAAAAATTCATCTTCAGCCCAATGCATTAAGCCTCTGCTCAGCTGATGCCTCCATGCTTCTTCTCGCTTACGGCTAACCTGCACTTTTGCATCCATTCGATTCAACAGCTCATTCACCCGCTGGGCGTCTATAGGGTACAAATGAGGATCAAGCAAGTGCCTTACTAAGAAAAAATCGTCCTCTTCCTTCGGGATAGCTTTACTGGCAGGGTCAAGCTTTTGCTCCACAAACTGTTCGATAGTGGCTAACAGATGCTGCCGCTTATCTTCGTTCAACAGCGAGAATGTAAAATGACTGGCCTTATTCTCCAAGACCACCTCTAGATGAAATTCCAGCCGATAACGAAAAAACATAGGACTAAATTCTTCTGAATTATACAGGGCCGCTATCCGTTCTTTGAACACAGGCATCCATTCATCCTGCACCTGCTGGAGCGTCACTCCTTCCGTAAAACCAAGAATATCCATATCTGGTCTACGATGATCCCAATCAAACGGTTCGTAGGTATCCACCCATAACCCGTCGCTCTTACAGGTAACTTTTAAGTATTCATGAATCCCTTCGTGAAGGACGCTTTTGGTCTTGAATTCCGCGATGCGTTTTTGCTCAGAAGCGTATCTCTGGTCAATCTCCTCAAAAATTGGATCTATGTAGGCCTGTACCCCCGATGTCATACGATGTGCTCCCCTTTCATACCCTCACAAATTGTAGTTCTTACATAATTGAGATAGACTAATATTTAACTATTTTATTTCCTGATTATAGCATATCTCTCATTTACATTTGGACTCCATCCCTATAGATAGAGTGCCAGAAAGCAGGTGTATTCTACATGTATTGGGTTTCCACACAGCACACGCCAGTAGCTGCCGATGAACTGACAAATTTCGAACATACCTATGGCATAACTTTACCAATTCCCTATGCTTCATTTCTCACCCAATACGGGCCAGGTACCTATTGCGGCCTGCTGGTGATTGAACGACCTGATCCTCAACTTTTGCAATCCTATGCGGATTACGAACTGTGGACGCATAATGATAACTGTCCGATCACCGCGCAACAGCTGGGCGAGTGCGTGTTCATCGGCAGCTCCATAGATGGTGATTTTCTAGCGGTGCATCCTCAGGTCGAAGGCTTGCTTTGGCTACCGCGACATTCGGAGGTCATTACTATGAAGCCATTAGATGTTCAAGCCCCATTTATAGATACACTAGAGCATATACTACGGGATGAATTCGGAAGAATAGAGCCATTCCCCCGTTATTTCGAGCCTGTCAGTCTGGATAGAGTTGCAACATTTCTACAATTTAATCCACCGGAGACGGCGGAAGCTTACGGTTCAGCCAATCCGAACGATCAAGCCTTGCAAGTAGCTCCAGCATCTATACAGGTATTGGCTCAGCGTTTTAAACAGCATTTTGACATAAATCTATGGATTGAAAACGAGCATATCTGTTTGGCTTTTCTTCAGTCTCTTGGCGGATACGTACGTTTCAATTATGCATATGGACGCGAAGTGGCGATCATTTATGAATCTAAAGCGATAGCACTTCATGATGAAGTTCTATCATTCCTGCAAAAAGAACATTGCCAGGTTGTAGAGTAAGAGGAGGACGAATACAAATGAGAGTACATTTTACACATATCTTAGAAAAGCTCGGAGGGATCGCTGAGCGCCTGAGACAAGGTGGGATGCCTGACGTAGTATACCAATGGACGAAGGGGATTTCCGAAGAGGAACTGACTGAGTTGGAGGAACGGCTGCAAATCCCTTTGCCTGCCTCCCTGTCTGAATTGATAAAGCGGTGTGGCAGCTTACATTTGCTATGGTGCCTCCCTCAACACTGTATTGTAGCCGATGAACCGGCTTGTTCATATGAAAGCAGTAATGGCCTTAAACAAAAACCGAATATCCTTGACGATATTACAGGAGAATTTGGCTGGAATCATGAGTATATAAGCTATTTTACATCCTATGGAGAAAACACCGACTCAGCAGCGGACGAACAACGATATCTAATTTTAAACTATAACGGTGCCGGTGATCCGATCCTGCTTGATAGAGCGACATCCGCAACAGAGCCAGCAGTGTTCTGTTATGAGCATGAGTTGGACCGGTTCATGCTGCTCGCAGAAAGTCTACCTACCTATATAGAAACCATGCTTACCTTACACGGGTTATGGCTGTGGGATTGGTCTAACGTGTCAGATGAGCTTGGTATTCAACTAGACAGCCCACCGCTGCAGTTGTGGCAGCGCTGGTTGAACACGTTCTGTACGATGAAGCTGGAGGATGCCGCCTGGTCGCTGGAAACACTGATCCATTACACCACCATGCATGGCGCAGATCATCCTGCTGTACTGCAGGCTTTTCAGGCCTATGATCCAAAGGATATTTTTCTTGCCTGGGAGCAGCGCATTCAGCGTAACCCGGCCCAATTCGCTACATGGGCATTTTTTATTGGGGAGACCGCAGGTATTGGGGCTGCTGACTGGGTTCGCTCCTTATGGGAGCCGGACACGGATATCACGCAAGCATGGAATTCATCCGCTTCAAATAACATACATGCTGAGAGAGCATTTGTCTCGACACGTGCCTATCTATCCGCCCGCTGTCTGCCCGAACAGGAAGGATTAGAAAATGTTTATAATGATCTGATGCAGCATACGGCAAAGGATGGAAAATTAGAAGGATACACCGTTAGCGGGCAGTTACAGCATTTCCATTCACCGCAGGTCATTGACTGGATGCGGGATAAGGTCAATCATCCGGTCGATGGCTGGGCAGTACTTTTCGCCTACTCTCGTCCTACAGCTGAGCAGGTGATTGAATGGCTATCCAGTAGCGAGCTTCATCAGAAAATTGCAACCGAGGCGCTGGATATCATGATTCAGCGCGATCTTCTGCCCGGTCTAGAAGCAGACGTTTGGGCTAGCATCTCAAACCTGCTTCATGCTTCTTTACAACTCGTGATGCTCAAAAAAGATAAACGTCGCATTGAAGCCGTGCTGGAGCAGCTTTCAGATTTGAAACTTCGTTAACACAGGAGCCGGCGTATGCAGACTTGCCTGTACGGGGTGGGAGCACAAAAAAATGAGCCGCTGCATCAGCGGCTTAATCCTCGAAAAAAAGTATCTATAGTAAATGAAATCAATTCATTATTTGCTTTGGCCATAGGAAGCTCAAAATTCAGGAGAAGAGAAGTTAGTCCGTGTAACATACTCCATACGGATCTAGCCATCAGGTGCTCATCCCCTTGAATGATGCCCCCTTCCTCCATAGCGACTTTGAGTCCGCCCTCAAGCAACTCAAACCCTTTAAAACTCCCACTGTCTATAAGGCTAACCGAGCTTACAGATTCAAGGTTGCTGATAAACAGGATGTTGTAGTATTCGGGATTAGCCATGCCAAAACGGACATAAGCATCGGACACTGTTTTCAGTGTGTCCAGAGCGTTCAGTCCGGCTGCCTGTGCTTCATCCACGCGCTGCTGAAGAGCCTTCAGGAACAAAGCATTCCCTTCTAACAGCAGTTCACGAACAACCGCTTCCTTATTGGAAAAATAATGATAAATTGTTGTTGGTGAATATTCGATCTGATCCGCAATTTTACGCATAGAGACCTCGGCATACCCTTGGTTCAAGAAGAGCGATCGGGCGGCCTCAATGATTTTCCGGCGAATCTCACTGCTTTCACGTTCTCGGCGTTTGATATGTTTCATGAATAGATATACGTGCCCTTTCTGCCTATCTCAATTTGGCGGCGATACGATCAGCTTCCATTATACCCGAGTTCATAGCTCCTTGAAACCCGCCCCCAGGCTGTGTCCAGGCCCCTACCAATGACAGACGGTTCACTACTGATTTGTGCTTCAGTCTGTGTATACCGGACTGCCGCACCGTTTGCGCAAAGCCGTAAACAGCCCCGCCGGGATTAGCGGTATACCGCTGCATTGTGCGTGGTGTGCCCAACTCTGCCACTACCACTTTACTGCTAAAACCAGGGTATAGCTGTTCAAGGCGTTCCAGTATCTGCTGTTTTACTGCTTCTTTTTTGGCTTTATATTCGGGACGTGCGCTAGGCCAGTTCTCCAATCTGTCCAAAAATGTAACGGTGATGACACCCTTTCCCGCTTCATTGAGTGTAGGGTCCATGGCGTTATAATTTGTGAACATCCAGTTGCCTTTCGTATACTGGCCGCTCATCATGACTTCATAATCCGTCTCCGAATCCGGCTCGTTACATAGGATTAAGTCTTCTTCGGTGATCCCAAGCTCGCGAGGCTCGCATGATAGCCCTAGGTATAGCTGAGTAAGAGATGTGCCAGTCTCCATTTTGGTGACAGCCTCCAGCTCACGACGGGCGGCATGATGATTTTCCAGCAGACGACCATAGGTATGATGAGGACTGATACCAGACACAACCCAGTTGGCTTTATATACATCCCCTTTGTTCAGACGTACACCAGCTGCTTTACCGCGTTCAAGTATGATTTCAGACACCTGACTGCGTAGGTGAACTTCTCCTCCAGCTGATTGAATAGCTTCGACCAGCGCATTGGACAAGGCCTGTGCACCTCCCTGAATGTAATACGTCCCCTCCAGATGATAGCCCATCCAAGGAATGAAAAAATACAAGGCCGCAAGCCGCTTCGGGGGCAAACCATAATAAGCCCATAGGGCGGTGAAAAATTCCGTGAATCGGTCAGACAAGCCAAACTGGCTTACAGCCTCCCAGGTAGTCATTTGCGTCCAGCGGAAGAAGGTGCCTGCTTTGAGCAGGCCCGCCATCTTACGCCAGGAAGTTAGGGAGGAAAAAGCAGAAAAGCCTGCCTCAAAACGGCGAATACCTGCGAAAAGCTTGTCAATGGCTGCTGTCTCAGCAGGAAACATGCCTTTGAGGAGCTGCGTATACTCCTGCACATCAGATGGGATATCAATGGTCTGTCCTTCCCAGCGAATGGAGTAAGGATGCTTTTTGCGTAGAGGAACGATTTGCTGGTCCACATGGCAGTCCTTTAACATCCGGCCGAAGCTGCCTTCTTCGAGTCCGCCGACGCCGTGCAAGGAGACATCAAAGGTATATCCCTTTCTTGTGAATTCAGTAGCAAAGCCGCCAGCCAAAGTATGACTTTCAAACACAGCTGTCCGGTAACCCAACGCAGAAAGTCTGGCTGCACAAGACAAACCACCCAGCCCGGCACCAATGACAATAACATCATATTGGTTCATGATTTCATCTCCCTTGTTAACGTCGTTATATAAGTTAACAGTGTTAAGTTAAGGAGATTATATACTACCGTATCTCCGTTGAAAAGCTCTATTTTCTTGTTTCCTGCTATAGAACAATGAGCACAATCTTCATATTGCTCAGCACAAGTCACTCATTTGATTTTAGTAGTCTCCCGTTGCGAAGGTAAATATATATTATAAAAACATCCAAAATTGTAGCGCTTTCACTTGTCAGATTCCAAGGAGGATGCTATTCTTCAAGTGGGATTGTTACTGAAAAGGCAAAACCCGAGTACACTTGTGTACCCGGAGTTTGCCTTTTTTTGATTTGTATGGATTCCACAGCATACAGTTAACCATCCCGAACATGTAGTAATCGCTTTCAAAAAATGACACCAAAGGAGATTAATCTCATGCAAAGAAGACGTTTTGCCCCTGTTTTATTATCTTTTGTGTTCCTGCTAACGATCTTTTTCCCATCCGCCAGCTCTGCCGCAGCAGCAACAGATGTCCCAGCGCCACAGGCTACCCTGTTTACACAGGTACAGCCTTTGGGTGAAGTCGTTTCTGCTGTTGTACTGAAATACAGCACCAATATTGACGGTGCATCCTTATCCACGTCTAGCTTTCAGGTTCAATCTGTACTCAATGATGTATATACAGACAGAACCGTGACCGATGTATATACCAATGATACTGGAGCCATCACCAACCGCAGCACTCATGGTAAATATGTTGTGATTGAGCTGGATACGCAAGATAAAAATGCAAGTACCCTTACTTACGATGCAATAAGCGCAGTTAACCGCATCAACACGTTGAATTATATTATTAGTCAAAAGAAAGATATTGCAACTTCAAAGAAAACAGTCATCCCAGCCTCTGCACAGACTGTAAATGCAACAGATAAAATTACACCGATCGTAGACGATTTCCAAAAAAACACCTTTGAAAATAAAGAAGGCTTCAAGCTGAACTACTTTACGTTTGAGCCTAAAGTTGAGCCCGGCAAAACCTACCCTCTGGTTGTATTCCTGCACGGAAACGGCGAACGTGGTGACGGAAACGGAGTAAATTTGCTGGCAAACGCCGGAGCTGTTACTTGGGCTTCTCCTGAGCAGCAAGCCAAACACCCATCCTTCGTAATCGCACCACAAAGCCCGATTGACTTGGAACATAAATTCATTTGGGCGGATGAACCACGCAACAGCGCTGTAGCCGATTTGGTACGTGAAACAGCGTTAAAATACCCAATCGACACCGACCGAATCTATATTGTTGGTATTTCTCAAGGAGCTATGGGCACGTGGAGGTTGCTGGAAAAGAATCTTGACTTGTTCGCCGCAGGTGTACCCATTGCCGGTTTGACCAACTATGAAAAAGCCGTTAACATGTATGCACCTGTCGATCCTAAACACGTTGAAGTACTGAAAAACGTTCCGATTTGGGCCTTCCATGCTGCAGACGACACCACAGTTAGTCCTAAAAACTCGCAAGAAATGGTAGCTGCCATTAAAGCACAAAACGGAAACCTCATTCATTTTACTGAATACGAAGCAGGGATTATCAAACCTACAGGACACTTCTCCTGGGTACCGGCTCTGCAAAATCAGGATATGATTGAATGGCTGTTTGCACAAAAGAAATAAAAAAAAGGCACCTGCTTTCCTGTGTACCACCATCAGGAAGGCAAGTGCAATATTAAAACGAGGAGACTAAAAATTTTGACACTGGCATTGCATTTGCAGTTAACTTGAAGCTTGTTACTTCGCGCGCTTCGCAGCTTTGATCGTTCTCAAAGCCCGTCTGCGCGTGATCTTATTCGGACTGCTGAGCTGTCTTCTGGCAGTAGCCACATCCGTTTTAGCCATGTGTAAAGCACCATCCTATTCACTTAGGCTCATATTGGGAGTCTGCGCCTAAAGACTTAAATGATAATGAGAATCATAATCATTAAAATTATATAATGAAATCTACGAGCATGCAAGAGCTTTTGGGGCATTATGTATCTCTTTTACAACGGTGTTCATTTCACCCTTTTACGCTTCTGTGTTACATTATATAAATAAGACGAGAACAAAAATTCGAAGCTGAATTTATGTTCGCCATTTTTTCATAGTCCTTTATTCCGAACTAAATCAAAGTCTATATCTTCTCGACATGTGTTCCATAACAACTCGTCTGTAAGAAAACTTAATGCATCCATGTTGCGCAACCGTTCGACTAACTCGGTAATCACATCTATGTCCTCACGTTGTACATATCTGGCAAGAGTGATGCCGCCTGTATCGCCATCAAAATATAGATGCGAATGATGTCTTTCCTTTTTTACATGTCGAAGAGTAAGCACGCTATTGTCGATCATCATGACGTAACGGTCCTTGATTAGATAGCCCTCAAAAAGCTCATACATATGCGGAAGATCACAGGGACCAAGAATGACACTTACTTTTTCAAAATTACCTTTGTTCATTTAGATTAGCTCCCTTCACATCTATTAAATCGGTCTTTACTAAAGATTAGATTTGTAAATTTTATAACTTTTCAAGATTAACCTTTGCGGTTGTTTTATATCCTTTGAAGATAAACTTCAATAGTTAATGCTATTTCTATTTAAATTTCTATAATGAGGTGTATGTATGGGAATTACTTTCAAACTTGAAGAATTACTTCAAGAAATCGGGATTACTAAAAATGCCCTCGCTCGTGAGGCTAAAATCAGACCCAATACTATCTACGAGATGTGTAACAATACATCCAAGCGAATCGAATTTAAAACATTTAATACCGTGATGGAAACACTGATTCGGCTCTCTGGTCGTCCATTAACCCTACATGATGTTCTCGAATATATACCTGATAATGAATCAGAGAAACACTGATACATTCACAAAATAGTCCGCTGCATCTTATATCTCTGCCCCTGGCAGGGATATTTTTTCACTTGTTATTTAGCATAATTGTTATCATTATTTCAGAGTACGTGTGACTAGAATCTATACTGATAAAGGAGTATTTTCCATCATGAATGTTCATGAGAGATATCATTTTAAACTTGGCGATATTTTAGAAGAACTTGATATTTCCCGAAATAAACTAGCCGTAGAAGCAAAAATACGTCCGGCTACTGTAATAGATATGGTAAATGGCAAAACCAAAAGACTTGAATTAGAAACACTTGTCCATATACTTGATGCTTTGAACAGAATTGCCCATCAACGAAGATTTTCAAGGACTATTACTCTTGCTGATATTATAGAATACATCCCCGAAGATGAAATGGAGAGACAGTGAGACTATAATATGAGAATGAGGATTACTATTAGCCAAGAGGGCATTTCCATGACGAAATAAAAGGTTGCTAAAGCCCTCTTTTCCCCATATTAAAGAAGCGTTGGGACAGCAAGCCCAACGCTTCTTTATGCTTAATAAGTAACTTATATGATGATTAATCCACTTTGCCGCCCTCTACGACCAATTGATCTGTAAAGCCTTCTCCATAAACGGAGGTCAGTGTGTCCTTGTAGGCTTGATGGACAAAATTTTCCTTACCCAACGTTGCCAACTCATTGTTGATCCAGTCTAACAACTCCTTATTTCCCTTTGCTACTGCGGGTGCAATCGTATCTTGACCACCAAAGGCCGGGATGGTTACGGTAAAGCCGGGGTTGGCCTTTGCCCAGGCGATCAGCTCTGTATTATCGTTGGCAATGGCAACGCCGCGTTTGTCTTTGAGGGCTGAGAAAATCTCTGTGTATTGATCGAATTTGAGCAGCTTGATGTCAGGATAATTTTTCGTAAAATAGGTTTCAGCCGTCGTTCCCTTGGCAACAATCAGCTTTTGATCCGAACCCTTCAATTGGTCAATCGTGGTGATTGGAGCACTATCAGGTGACACAATGCCAAAGGATAATTTCATATACGGATTGGCAAAATCAACTTTTTCTTTACGCTCATCGGTCACCGTAAAGTTAGCCATGATGATATCTACCTTGTTGGATTCCAAATAGGCAACCCGGCTGGCAGCATCCACCAGAACAAATTCCACCTTGGACTCGTCACCCAAGAGATCTTTGGCAAACCGCTTCGCAATATAGACGTCAAAGCCTTGATTTTTCCCTTCCGAATCCACGTAGCCAAAAGGCGGCTTATCTGCAAATACACCGATTCGAATCTTGCCATTCTTTTTAATATCCTCAATCGAAGCAAATTTAGCCGAGCCTGAACTACCGTTGGTATTACCAGCCCCTGCACATCCCACCAAACCAACAAGCAGCAAGCTCAAAGCCAGTAATAACGTCGTGAACTTCATTCCTTTTCTCATCTGTATTCCTCCCCCTGTTTGTCAGCATTTTGCATCATTCGGTTTCTTTCGCTTCTGGGTGCAATATAGAGACCAATAGAAGCATGTCGATCTCTATATTGTGATTGGAAGTCGCTCATGGAATTGATGCAAAATGCTCATATCGTTTCGTACTGAAATATATCCAGAAAGTGCTGGGCACGCTCTGTTTCCGGTTGGGTAAAAAATTGCTGCGGCGTAGTCATTTCGCATATCTGTCCTTGATCCATAAAAACGATACGATCTCCTACCGACTTGGCAAATCCCATTTCATGCGTCACGATAATCATGGTCATGCCCTGTTGGGCCAGCTCTCGCATGACATCCAGCACCTCTCTGACCATTTCCGGGTCCAAGGATGCGGTGACTTCATCAAAGAGCATAATTTCCGGATTCATACACAGGGCGCGCACAATCGCAATCCGTTGCTTTTGCCCACCTGATAATTGTCTCGGATACGCATCTTTGCGATCCAGCAGACCCACTCGCTCCAATAGCTGCTCCGCTTGCTCAAGTGCCTCCTGCTTATTTCTCCGCTGAACTTTAAGCGGGCCGAGCAATATATTTTCTAAGACCGTCATATGCAGAAACAGCTCGTAGTTCTGGAACACCATTCCGATATGCTGACGCACCTCACGCCAATTCACTTTCTTGTCCGTCAGGTCTTGCCCTCTATAACGGATATCTCCGCTCTGAACTGGTTCCAGACCATTGAGACATCGGAGGAGTGTGCTTTTTCCACATCCCGAAGGACCGAGAACGACCACGACTTCCCCTTTCGTTACGTCCAGATTAATCTGTTGTAATACTTTTCGGTCTTCGAAGCTTTTGTGCAGCCCTCGAATTTCGAGTAAAACCTCCACAGCCTCTCCCATGACACCCACCCCATCCTGCTAATTTTGCCATCTGCGTTCAAATCTTTTGGAAAGTCTGGATAACGGATAGCATACGAGAAAATATAATATGAAAATAAAGCCATACACCCAAAAGGATGCCGAGGGCGCTTTGATTACACCAAGCTCAATAATCTGCTGTCCGACCTTGACCACTTCTACTACACCGATCAGCACTACTAATGAAGTGGTTTTGATCATCCGTGTCGCCAAATTAATAGAACCGGGAAGCATTCGGCGCACCGCCTGGGGAATGAGTACATGGCGGTATAACTGCCCATATGTCAGTCCCAGTGCCTGCCCGGATTCCACCTGATGCTTGGGCAGTGATTCCAATGCACCCCGAACAAGGTCACCAATCTCGGCTGCTCCCCACAGGCTGAATACGATAATTGCTGTCAATTCTCCGCTGATATTCACATTTAACAAAGGCGTAAATCCAAAATATACAACATACAACCACACCAAAATCGGAATAATGCGGAATGTCTCCAAATATAATCTCAGCACAAACCGAATCGGTCTTGATTGTAAGGTGCGCAGCAATCCCATCAGAATGCCTAATAGAGTACCGATAATAATGGAAAGTAACGCAATCTCCAGCGTAACGAGTAATCCCCCTAATAGACGCTCGAAATTGGAACCTTCAAAGAGCACATTAATCCCCGAATTCAGCATATCGCACCTTCCTTTCCACCCAAGTCAGCAGTATCGACAAAGGTAAAAGCAGGACGAGATATGCCAATACCAGCAGAATTAGCGATTCTGTCGTTTTGTAGTACATACCGATTAGGTCTTTTGCCACATTCATCAAATCTAATAAAGCAATGGCGCCAACAATGGAGGTCTCCTTGAGTAGAAAAATCGCATTCGCTCCCAGAGACGGAACACTGATGGTAAAAGCCTGTGGCAAAATAACATATCTCGCCAGTTGTATCTTGGACAGTCCGAGACTCAGCCCGGATTCCGTTTGCGTTTTACTTACGGCTTCGATTCCACCACGGAACGCCTCAGCCATATAACCCCCGCCCAAAAAGGTCATGCCCACAATGGCACACGTCATTTCGCTCATATGCAGACCTATTTTCGTAAACCCGTAATACAGAAAATATAACTGAACAAGCAGCGGCGTATTTCGGGAAAGCTCAATATAGGCAACAATGATGCCGCTAATTCCCTTCACCTTGTAATACAGTACTATACTGCATAGCAAACCGACGACTAGTGAAAACAGAATAGCAAAAAAGGCGATCTTCAACGTCAGCCACATGGCTTCTCCATATAGCGGCAAGCTCTCTACAATAAAGTCCCAGTCTAAGTTCATATGTGCATACCTTTCAATTTTCAATTATTCCTATGTATTTGCTTTGCTTAATAACAATGATTGTATTCCTGCCCAATTATTACGTCAATACTTTGATGAAAATTTGTCATATTTATCTATGATTCAGGAAGAAAAGTGTTGTTTTATTTCAGAAATAAATAAAAAAAGCTTGAAATGAATAAATTTCATTTCAAGCTTTGATTTATGCTATACGATTCATCACACGAGTGGCTCTGTAACTACAGGACCGCCGAGCTTCTCTACAATTAAACGGCTTTCCTCATTTAACCCTTGTAGGGTAATAGTTTTACCTGAGTTTCTGTATTTTTGAAGCACCTTGCCAATAGCAGTAACCGCCGAGTGATCCCAAACATGCGAATGGCTAAAGTCCACTACAACGCGGTCCGGGTCATCCGAAGGTTCAAAATGATCAACAAAATGAGACGTTGACGCGAAAAACATCGGCCCCCTGACATGGTACACCTTTTCTTCATGATCCTCAGTCGTACTGATACGGATTTTAGCCATTTTCCAGCCAAAATGCAGAGCACTTAGCAGTACGCCCACGATTACGCCCTTGGACAAATCATGCGTAGCCACCACGATGATCACCGTGACCACCATAATCAACGTATCTGCTTTGGGAACCTTGGCAATGTTTCGCAGCGATTTCCAATCCACAGTTCCAATACACACCATGAACATAACTCCCACTAATGCGCCCATGGGTACTTCCTTCACAACTCCACCAAGTACGAGCAGCAGAAAGGCCAAGAATACTCCTGCCGTAAAAGTGGACAAACGCCCTCTTCCACCTGAGCTGACATTAATGACGGATTGTCCGATCATGGCACAGCCACCCATACCCCCAAAAAAGCCATTTACAAAGTTGGCAATCCCTTGCCCACGGGCTTCCCGGTTTTTATTGCTTTTCGTTTCGGTCATTTCATCCAAAATGCTGGCTGTCAGCAGCGATTCCAGCAGTCCAACCAGTGCCATCGTAAAGGAATACGGCAGCAAGATCCGCAAAGTATGCCACGACCACTCAATTTGCGGCAAATGGAATGAAGGCAGCGAGCTGGTTAGCGTACCGATATCTCCTACCGTTTTCACATTCAATCCAAATACATACGTAATGATCGTCATGATGATGATTGCCGTCAATGGAGCGGGGATGCTTTTCACAAATCTCGGTAATATATACACAATGAGCAGCGTACCTGCTACCATCGCGTACATGATCCAATTGGCTCCATGAAAATGAGTAAGCTGAGCCATAAAGACGAGGATCGCCAACGCATTCACAAACCCGGTCATGACTGGCTGTGAAATAAAGCTTATAAAGCGACCTATTTTCAGAACACCCAGCACCACTTGAATGATTCCTGCCAAAATGGTAGCTGCAAACAGATATTCCACGCCATGATCCTTCACCAGACCAACGACCAGTACAGCTACGGCCCCGGTTGCTGCCGAGATCATCGCCGGACGTCCACCTGCAAAAGAGATGACAATAGCCATCGAGATGGAGGCATACAGTCCGACCATGGGATTGACCCCCGCAATGATCGAGAAGGCAATCGCCTCGGGAATTAGTGCTAGCGCCACGGTCATGCCCGCAAGTATATCGGCCCGGATATTACCGAACCATTGTTGTCTAAGATTCATACTGTCTCGTTCCAGCCTCCTATATTTACAGAGAGTAGCGTGTTGACTCGCAACCCGTGTGGTTTCGGGCATCCGTCCAGCTGCCAATCGCCAAGGCTCTCCTATCATTCAGTTCGTCTCTCTCAAACGACCCGGTCCGTTACATTCAGTCCATCATTATAACGTAAGGAATTCGCAGAGACGAATGAGTTAAAAGGCTGTTTACAGAAAGAAATCATCTATTCCCTTGAAATATCGCTTATTATCTTTATTTTGTTCGTTTTTTTATGTTTGAAAATTTCGCAATTTCTAAGATTCTAACCTGCTAAAGTTGATCACCTTAACTTCATACTCAGACTCCGCGAACTGTAAATCTTGATCCGCCGTAACCAGTACCAATTGGTTTATAATAGCTGTCGCAAGAATCAACGCATCTGGGGTCTTGAGCTTTCTTGCAAACTTATCTTTTTGTTCTCTTCTGATACGACCCGCTTTAATTGCGATTTCTGAATTAACTTCAATAAATTCCCCGCTAAGAAAAGGTATCGAGCTTAAGTCTGTTTCAGTGGACAATCCAGCTATAAACTCGGACTGAGTTATAACAGAAAAGAAAATATTTTCTTTATCTTTCTCAGCTTGTTGTATTACTTTATCCAAGGATGTATCAAGTCTATGAAGGGCAATAGCTGCATTCGTATCAAATAAATATCCCATCTAATCCCAATCCTCCCTGGATTGCTTAACACTCTCCTCGATTTCAAGCAACTGTTCCTTGCTCAGGCTACCTCGGGAATTCAAAACAGCTTGCAACCCTTTGGGTAACGGGGACTCTAAATCAATGACTTCCGTTTCCCCCTGTTTGTTCTCAATAGTAACTTTTGATGGTTCGAACCCAATATCACGAAGGAGACTTAGGAGACGTATTCGATGTATATCCGTTAATTTTTTTGCCACTAAAATCACTCCTTAGCAAAAGATTAGTTTCCGTTCATAGCTTGTTTAATTCGTTTTCTTATATTTAAAATTTTCGCAATTCCTGTACAAGCTCCGATAGGGCTCCAGCAATCTCCGAGTCTGCATGGTGCTGGAGTAAACTCTCAAAGTCAGGCAGTGCTTGCTTCAATAATCGATAGCTATAGTCATAATAACTCCAAAAAGCTACCGGATCATAACCACGTGCTTCTTCCTCTTCCCATTCCAGTTCATCTTCTTCTGGATCGCTGTCTGCTGACCATAGATATTTTTCGTCCAGCAGCATGGTTAGGGATTCCACAGACTTCTGTGAATCCTCTTGTGCATTTTCCATGTCCAATGCTCTAACGACCGCATGGTACAGCTTCAACTCACTCAGCGTGATATGATCTAAATTTCTCGTATGCATATTACGCAATAAGAATAGTAGCACCCATGGCGTAACCTGCCATAGTGTGCTTTGATGCTCTATTAGAGCAGCAATGGCTGCATACTCCCCGTTAGATATCAATTGTGGCAACTCCGTGCCCCTACCATAAGGAGTAGTCAGGCGGTGCCAAGGCACATCTGCAATTTGGAGACCATCCATTAGGGCAGTGTTCTTCTTATGAGTATCCATAACTCTCCTTTCTGGTCAGTATCTAAAACCTTCCCGATTTAAAAATGGAATACAGTAAAAAGGCAACCATTAAGAGAGCGACAACAAAGCCGATTTCAATAGCAGGTACATTCCACAGCATGGTCGCCTGATGATTCAGCGATGAACCGATAATCAGTCCGACCATAATAATGCTGAACGCTAACAGCACGATACTGAATGACAGGCGGTTGCTGATCTGATCCAGCCTGCGCAGAAGCATTTCCAGCTCCGGCACAGTAACCTCCAGCTTAAGCTTGCCCTTGCCGATAATCGAGGCTAAATGCCTCGCCTGTCCTGGCAGTTCCATCAGCGCTTCCACCAGCTCAGTCGCACCGCCGAGCAGCTTGCCTCGGATACGACGACCGCTGAAGCGTTCCTTCAGCAGCCTGTTACCAAAGGGCTCAGCCAAAGCGATAATACTGAGATCAGGGTCCAGATGCTCCACGACCCCCTCCAGTGTCAGCAACGCCTTGCCTAGCAACAGGACGTCCGACGGCAAACCAATCCGATGGCGCTGCGCTGCGCCAAACAGGTCGTTCAAAGCATCACCAATACTGACCTGTGAAAAAGGAACGTCTGAGTAATCTTCGCGTATCTTGTCCAGATCGGCACGTAGCGCATTCAGGTTGGTATCCGGTTCGACCAGCCCCAAACGTGCGATAGACCGAACCATGGCATCGGTATTTTTGCGCATCAGGGCAATAATGAGGGAAGCGAGATGATTCTTCATCTCTTCGCTCAGCCTTCCCGTCATGCCAAAGTCCAAATAAGCGAGACTACCATTTTTCAGAACGAGTAAATTCCCCGGATGGGGATCGGCATGAAAAAATCCCTCTATAAAAATTTGATGCAACATGCTGTTCACCAGCCGCTGCGCCAGTTCTTTCAAGTTATATCCACGGCGTAATAGCTCTTCACGACTACCCAAGTGAGTTCCGTCTAGAAACTCCATGGTCAGTATACGGGAAGAGGTATGATCCCAGTATATTTTCGGAATATAGATATGTGGGTCCTGCTCAAATTGGAGCGCAATCTTCTCTGTGTTACGGGCTTCATGGTTGTAATCCAGCTCCTGAATGAGCGATCTCCCCAGCTCTTCCACCATCTGGCGAAGCTGATAACGCTCCACCCATTCCCAGCGCTTGGCTGCCATTGCGGTCAGTTCCCGTAAAATGTCCAAATCCCGCCGGATGATGCGATTAACGCCTGGACGCTGGATTTTAATGGCGACCATTTCGCCGCTGTGCAGCTTGCCCAGGTGCACTTGCCCGATCGAAGCAGCCGCCAGCGGATCATCGTCAAAACGAACCAGTATGTTCTCTAATGACGTATCCAGCTCCTGTTCCAGAATGCCACGCGCTGTTTCAGGCGAAAAAGGCGGTACCTGATCCTGGAGCTTAACCAGTTCGCGAATAATAGGCTCTGGCAGCAGGTCAGCACGTGTACTTGCCAACTGTCCAAGCTTGATGAATGCAGGCCCCAGGTCCTCCAGCACAAGCCGAATCCGTTCACCTAGCGTTTTCGACTCGGGGGTTTCTCTCGTCAGCCACTTGCGGGGCAGGGATAGCAGCTGGAACAGTCCCATTTCTTCCACCATATAACCAAAGCCATGACGCGCCAGCGCCATGGCAATTTCCCGGTAACGACCGGCGTGCTTCATACGAACCGCCATTTTAATCCAGCCGGTTCGCTTCTTCAGCGTCGCTCGAACCCGTAAGCGCCGCCTTTTCTTTTTCCAGCTCCGCTACCTGTTTTTCCAACAATGCCACACGCTGCTCCAAACTTGTGACATCATTTTCGGTAGGTACTTCCAGCTCCTGCAAAATGCGGCTAACCTGTTCGCGGATCACTGTTTTGAATTGTCCCTGTTCCTCTGCCCCTCGTTCGATCAGACGATCGACCAGTGCTTTGGATTCCGAAGGCGCAAGTTCTCCGCGGTTTACAAGATCCTCGACGGCTTTCTCCACCTTTTCTTTGCTGACAACGGTGAGGCCCCACCCCAATGAGATGGCTTTTTTGAACAAATCGCTCATAATATATCCTCCCCTACCTGTGATTACCTACTAGTATAACCTGAAAAGGGGAGCTGCATAAAGCTCGCAGCTCCCCTCCCTCAATGAATGGAATGATCTATGTTTAACCCGGAAAGCGTCCAGCCCACTTAGCAGCCTGAAGCAGCAGCTTACGGTATCCCTCGTGCTGGAAACTTGGCTGATTATGTCCAGGCATCAGGTAGACGACCCGGCCCAAGCCATAGGACAATGACCATGCAGCCGGCCACCACTGACCTTCATACTCGTATTCCATCAGTAGTGTTTTTTCAGTGAATGGATCAAAATCAAAACGGTATGGCTCCTCTTGCATCTCGAACGGTTCGATTCCTTCCATAATCGGATGATCCGGCTCTGTTACCTTGAAGGAAAGCTGCTCCGCTGCCGGATGCCGCAGGAAGCGCGCTCCCATGAGCTGTGCTATTTCATAACGTCCTTGCAATGTGATTCCGTTATGCAGCACAAGCAGTCCACCTCCGCCGCTGACGTAGGACAGCAGTCCTGCTGTTTGTTGAGGAGACAGAACCTCCTTACGGCTATCGCAATACGAGATGCATAGATCGAATGAGGCTAGATTTTCCTTGAGCAGCATTTTACGATTTTCACTGCATTGTACCGTCATCCAATCTTGTAAAATATGGCTAATCTCTTCGTCCACCCCTTGCAGCGGGTGAAACTCCGGATACGAATAATCTCCTAACAACAATGCTTTTCTTTTTTCCATGATAAATCCTCCTTGCCTGACTTGTATATAAGGACTTTAAAGGCGGGGTCCGTGTCATTCATTCTTGTTTGTGGGGTCAAAACGCTCAGAAAATTCTGTTTGGCCCTCATTCATTTCCCATAACACCGCCATCATTGTCCGAGCTACGGCATATATAAATAATTCTACAGACGGCCTATTAAATCCTTTAGCAGAAGATTATAGCATATATGTTCGCTCGGAATAAACTTATTAAAACTTATTCAAAATTTATAAATCTGAACGATGGCGATTCGGCCTCTTTATGGTATACTCGTAAGAAAAAAAGTGCGTCCATGCTTGATTAACAATAAAGGGCCGCTTTTTGTAAGAAATTTATGCTTGCGGTTATAGAATTGATAAGAATTGCCTCAAACCTTATACATTCTATAAATCTTAAAAAACCGGGGAGGTTGCATGAATGAAAAGGACTGGAATGACCCGGCCCTTGGACAGCTTGGGGCGAATTGTGCTTCCTAAAGAGTTGCGCATGACGATGGAGATTGACATCGGCGATCCATTAGAGTTTTTTATTGAAGACCAGACACTCATGCTCCGTAAGTACAAATCAACCAACTGTATATTTTGCGGTGCGGTTGATACTAACACCTATTTTAAAGATCAGTTTATCTGCGATGAATGTGCGGCCTCGATGAAAACGGAAGATTTGGTTCCGGTCACAGCGACTGAAACCCATTCACCCCCACTTAAGCAAAACATGCATATGAAAAAAATTTATCAGCGCACAGACGTTATTTTGGAGAAAATGAGAGAGCTTATGGAAGAACATCCAGCATCTTCACAAAAACAACTCGCCTCCATGCTTGGCGTGAGTCAGGGAAGGATTTCCCAGCTGAAAAAGCTCATGTAAGTGAACCACCAAAAAAGTAATGTATACGCTTCCATACCATGTAAGGTTTAAATCTATTGAAATTTAGAAAAGCCGGCCCCTTTCAGGGAATCGGCTTCTTTTTGTTTATATGAAATGGTGGACTCGTTTGCAAAACTATGGACTGTAAGCCCGGCATTGTTCCACCCAGCGTGCTGCCGCTTTGGGAAGAGAAGCGAGATGAACATGCGTGTAGGCTGCCAAAAGATTCCCTTTCGCATAGCCTTCGCTCTGAAGACCACGCATCCCCTTGGTTTGATAGGCGTAGGAGTAGGGGGCGGATGATTCGTCATAGTGCATGACAGAATAATGAAATTCATGTCCCCGAATGGTCTCTCCAGCCTCCAGCAGTAAGCAATCCTGCAAAGCGGTTGCTTCACGGTATCCCAGTGCGGCCCGTTTCTCCTGCATGCGGACGTCCGACGGAATAACTCCGGCCATGTGATGGGCATTCCCCATACGATCCGTAAGAGTCCGTGCCAGTACCATATAACCGCCGCATTCGGCGAATACTGGCATATCCCGGCTCACCGCGTTGCGGATATCTTCCAAAAAACCCGTATTTGCAGCGATATCTGCGGCAAACTCTTCAGGGAAACCGCCGCCCAGGTATAGGCCGCTTGCCTGCTCAGGTACGCGTTCTCCCGCCAGCGGACTGAAATAGACAATCTCTGCTCCCGCCTGACGCAGCAAATCCATATTTTCCGGGTAGTAAAAATTGAACGCCGCATCTCTGGCGACGGCGATGACGGGACGTCCCCCGGTATCAGCTTCATGCCCTGCTGATGGAAGCCGATCCAGGGAAAATAATGGGTGCTCGGGCGGGCTGGGCGGCGGAGCCGAATCTGCCAATGCCCGCAGTGCATCCAGATCCGTACCCGCACGGATCAGCTCTGCCGCCCGTTGGAAAAGCGGCTCCAGCTCGCCGCGTTCCACAGCGGGTACTAAACCCAGATGACGCTCAGGAATATCCAGCCCGTCATCACGCTTTAACCAGCCGAGCACGGGGATGCCGCACTCCTGCTCAATCGCCTTTTTGACGATGCCATAGTGCCCTTGGCTACCGCAGCGATTCACAATTACGCCCACAATGCGCAGCTTGGGCTCCAAGCGCTGAAAGCCGAGCACAATAGCGGCGGCGCTTCGTGCCATACTGCGCACGTCGACCACCAGCAATACAGGGCTGTCCGTCAGCATGGCGATTTCAGCGGTCGAGCCGGTATTGCTGAGCGGGTCCTTGCCGTCATACAGCCCCATGACGCCTTCAATCACGGAAATATCCGCGCCTTCGGAAGCACGGATAAAGATTTCACGCACCGTATCCGGTGAGGTCATCCATGAATCCAGATTACGGGAAGATGTCCCTGTCGCGGCCGTATGATAGGTGGGATCGATATAATCCGGCCCGCATTTAAACCCCTGCACTCGCAGGCCGCTGTCGGCGAACGCCTTCATCAGCCCGAGGGTAACAGTCGTTTTGCCTGCGCCGCTGCCTGTTCCGGCAACAACAATACGGCTTCTGCGCGTAGCGGCAGACGGATCAGACTGTACAGCCTGCTTCATGATGTCAGTCATAGGAAACCCGCGCTACAGACAACGTCATATTGCCGCTTTTTTTCTTCTCCAGCAGCCAATGGTCTGCACCGGAGGACAACAGGGCCGCTGGTTCGCTGACTCCATATGCGCCGGTGTATTTAAAAACGGTATCCGATGGATTGGGAAGCTGCACCGTGTTCAGCTCTGACGGGGTGTAAGTCATCAGCTCCCAGCCGTATTTGGCGCAAAGGGCAAGCAAGCCCTCTTCGTCCTTTTTCAGGTCTATCGTAGCAATATTCCGTACGCTTTTTACAGACAAACGCAGCTCTTGCAAGGTGTCCAGCACACCAGCCTCCAGTTCCTCCAATGCAGTTCCCCGGTTGCAGCCAACGCCAAGCACCAAGCTTTTTGGGCGATACAGCACGCCATTAGAAAGAAACCTTTCCTCTTCCTCAGGCTCTAACAAGCGGTCACTCACGACCAACGCGGCGTTGAACGATTCTTGTAACGCTTCTGCCATCGAGGCATATACCTTGATATGCGCAGGTACAGGCTTGTCATAACGCCACCAGTTCCGTTCGCCTGTCTCTTGTATGAAGGCAACAGGCTCTTCGTTCACAACAGCGGCGCTTACAGGAGTAGCCTTATCGAAGCTATCGACTACCCAGCCCAATTCCCGACCCAACATGTCCACCGGAATCGTCCCCTGCACATCCGATGCAGTCGTGATTACCGCACGTGCGCCCAGTACAGCAGCTACATGACGGGTCAATTCATTCGCACCGCCCAAATGCCCAGACAGTACGCTAATAACATGTTCTCCGCGATCATCAATGACGACCACGGCGGGGTCCACCTTTTTATCCACCAAAATCGGTGCAATCATACGAACCACTGCACCGAGGGAAATAAATAAAATAATACCGTTATATTGTTTAAATAAATCCGGCAAAATCAGTTTGACCGATCCTTCGAACAACTGAATGCCACGCTCCTGCTCATCGCCACGCTCAAACTTGGACATATAATACACATCCGTGCCCGGAAAGTTGGCTCCCAAATTGCGGACCATTTCCACTCCATGCTTCGTGATCGCCACAGCGGCAAATGGATTACTCACCAGGCTTCACTCCCTTCCGGTAGCCGTGGGTGAATGACTTATCATACAGCTTGGAACGATGTGCGTCCTTGTCCACTAGCCCCGGGTCGAGCGCCCAACCTGCCAAAATCATGGCATGCATCGTAATGCCCGCTGCGCGCAGATCGGCTGGCAATTGGGCAAGCGTCGTGCGCACGATCTTTTGGTCCGGCCAGGTTGCACGCTGCACAACTGCTACAGGCGTGTCCTCGCTCCAGCCAGCCGCCAGAAACTCAACGACTACCTTCTTCGCCAGCGTTGCACTGAGGAATAGCGCCACTGTACAGTGATGAGATGCCAGATCACGCAGTTTTTCTCGATCCGGTACAGGTGTACGGCCTTCGGCACGCGTCAGAATGACCGTCTGCGTCAAGTCAGGCACCGTTAGCTCTGCACCCAGCACTGCCGCAGAAGCAAAGACCGAGCTGACGCCCGGTACGATTTCGTAGGCTACTCCACGCTGCTTCAGCAGCACCATTTGCTCCAAAATCGCACCGTATACTGCTGGATCACCTGTATGTACGCGGGCTACACTGCGCCCAGCCTGCACAGCCTCGCTCATAATCTCAACCTGCCGTTCCAGATCCATGCCTGAACTCTGCAGTACCTGCGCCTCCGGCTTGGCCGTAGCAATCAGCTCATCGTTCACAAGTGAATCCGTGTATAACACCACATCTGCCGTGCGCAGAATCCGTGAGCCTTTGACCGTAATCAACTCCGGGTCGCCAGGACCTGCTCCTACGATATATACTTTTGGCTCCAACGTCATTTGCTCACCACCATTAAACTCAAATATTCAAGTTCCTGTCCACGCAGCTCACGGGCGTTACGCCATACCATTTCATAAGGTGAAGTGACTTTGGTAATGACAGATGCACGATCCCCGAGGTTGAGCTCGTCCAGTACATCCAAAATCAAATCCAGTACCTTGGCAACCTTGATAAATACAACCGTATCGTGATTCTCAATTGCCCGCTTCATCGCTTCCCGATCATCCGTAGCCGGTATAATACCGACCTGCTGATCTCCGTCTGCCAAAGGCAATTCCAGCGCTGCCGCTGCGCCCAACACAGACGAAATGCCCGGAATAGATACAATTGGCACCTCTGGATGGAGATCCTTCATGAGTCGTGCCAAGTGAATAAAGGTACTGTACAGATTGGGGTCTCCCTCTGTGACAAAAGCTACATCCTTGCCTTGACTCAGTGCCTCCCAGCAAGCAACCACCGTTTTGTTCCACTCCCGCTCCAGTACAACCGGGTCCTTGGTCATTGGAAAAATGAGTCCCAGCATCTCCTTTTCCTCCGGGTTGACGTACAACTCCACGATCTCGTGAGCATACGATTTGCCTCCCCGGCGTTTCTTCGGATAAGCCACAACTGCACATTCCTGAATCATGCGGTACGCCTTGACCGTAATCAGCTCGGGATCACCCGGCCCCACGCCTACGCCGTAAAGTGTTCCTGTTGCCGCCGTATTCATGCTGTCTCTCTCCCCCTCTTGAATTACCAGCTTACTCCCCTGCTACTTCATCAGCCACGTCCACCGACGGCTGTCCTGTAATGACATATATCGGATTGAGTCCGTCAAAACGAGTCATATTCAAAATCGGCTTGCTGCGCGCTGTTTGCAGTAACGTCACCGAAGTATCGAGTCCTGCTGTTTGCATCGCCTTCATACCGTCATGTAGCGTCTCAATCGTTGCAGCATTCACTACAATTCGTCCATCCTTACGCAGACGGGAAGCGCACAGACGAATCAGCTCGGACAATTCTCCCCCGCTCCCACCGATAAACACCGCATCCGGGTCTGGCAGCTCGTCCAATCCGGCAGGCGCTTTGGCATGAATAACCGGGAAATCGGTGCGGAATTTGATCTTGTTCGCTTCGACATTAGCCAGGTCGCCTTCGTTCTTCTCAATGGCAAATACTTGCCCATACTTGGCCAGTCGCGCACATTCTACCGCTACAGAACCAGAGCCTGCGCCGATGTCCCATACGATGCTCCGCTCGGTCAGACGCAGCTCGGACAAGCTGAATACGCGCACTTCACGCTTCGTAATCAGCCCTTTTTCCGGCTTGCGCTGGTGAAATTCCGCATCCTCGAAGCCAAATCCCCGCCGAATTGCAGGCACGTTTTCACCCTTACGGCGGCGCAAAATAACCACATTCAGTGGTTGGAACGTTCTCTGCGCCATCTCATCCAGCGTATAATGCCGATACACCTCATCCGGTCCGCCCAAATACTCGCCGACGAAGGCATCATATTCCGTCATGCCATAATGCAGCAGATAGGCAGCGACTGCACCGGGATGATTCCGGTCGTCCGTCAACAGCGCGACCTTGTTCTGTCCGTCAATCCGCTGCGCCAATCCGATCATCGGGCGACCGTGTACGCTTTCCAGCACCGCATCCTGCCAGCTTTCACCGAGACGCGCAAACGCCAGCTGAACCGAGCTGAGATGCGGCATAATATCCAGATGTTCCGCCCCCAGCTTGGCAGACAAATAACCTGCAATTCCAAAAAAAAGCGGATCGCCGGACGCAAGCACGACAATATCCTTGTGCTCACGCAACCGTCCCAATTCTTCCACCACGGCGGATAAGCCGCTCTTTAATGTTCGTTTTTCCCCTGCGGCTGCCTTGAAAAATCCTAGCTGGCGTTCTCCACCAACCAGCAGGTCCGCACGCTCAATTTGCTCCAATGTTTCCTGCGACAGACCTGCCGCTCCATTTTCACCGATACCAATGACACGGATCACTTTACTCACCGACTCTCGCCCTCCCCAACACGTTCCCTTTCAGCGTTATCAGTACCATTTCCACAACGATTTCACCACCTGCATGCTCCAGACAATGCTGACATCCATAGGTACACAGCTTTTCAAAAAAGCTCAGCGCATTCGCTTCGGTCATCATATCCGCCACCTGCGTAGCTGTATTTGCCTCAGCCACTGCCGCTGCAAGCGACTCGTCCACACCCGCTTCACGCGCGACCTCAGCCAAAAAGCCAAAATCCACCGGAGCGCTCTTGGAGTGAACCATCATGATACCTTGAGCGACCTTGGACAGCTTACCGGGCATACCGACGAGAATAATCTTTTTCATTCCCAGCCGTTTCCCATGCTTTATAGCAAAGCCAACAAAGTCCCCCATCTGAATAAAGGCCTCTTCCGTCAGCTGATCATACATTTGCATGGCGTATTTTTCACTGCTGCCGCCTGTGGTCAGGACGATTTCCTGGCAATTCATCGCTTGCGCAACTGATATGGCCTGCACGACACTGGCTTTATAAGCTGACGTGGAAAACGGAACGACCACACCACGCGTGCCTAGTATGGAAATACCGCCAAGAATGCCAAGCCGCCCGTTCAGCGTTTTCTTGGCAATTTCTTCACCGTCCGGTACGCTGATGACGACACGGACACCTTTGGCCGATCCGTGCTCCTCAAGCACGCCTGTCACAGCCTCCGTAATCATCCGGCGCGGCACCGGATTAATCGCTGCTTCTCCGACAGGCACAGGCAGACCGGGCTTCGTTACCCGCCCCACGCCGATGCCACCGTCCAATTCAATGCCCGGCTCCTCGCGCCAGCTAACGGACGCGATAATTCTCGCCTGATGCGTGGCATCTGGGTCATCGCCACCGTCCTTGATCGTCGTGCAGGAAGCTTCGTCCGCGTCCAACACAGGCTCAATCAGCTCAAACGCATGATCGAAGCCCGCGGGCAGCGATATCACTGCTTCCTTCGGCGGAATGCCCGTGATGAGCAGTTGTACCGCTCCTTTGGCTACTGCAGCCGCACAAGCTCCTGTCGTAAAGCCTGACCGCATTGGCTTGTCCGGTGCGGGAGCTTCACCGCTTTTCATCCGTTTGGGCCTGTCGGCGGACGCCGCTTCCTTTTCCATGCCAATTCCTCCTTAACCTCTTCTGCTGATCATGCTCCAATTCATTTCATGATACAGCAAACGGACAACCGCATCTAGCGGACAGCCATTAAGGAGATCGCATTCAATGCTGCTACGACAATTGTACTGCCGCCCTTGCGTCCAATATTCGTAATGAACGGAATATCCAGCTTGCGCAGCTCGTCCTTGGATTCTGCCGCCGATACGAAGCCTACGGGCATGCCAATCACCAGTCCGGGCTTGGCCGCTCCTTCTTTCACCAGACGAATCAGCTCCAGCAACGCTGTCGGCGCATTACCAATCGCATAGATACCACCTTCGCTCGCCTGAATCGCTTTGCGCATCGAAATAATGGCGCGTGTCGTATTCAGCCTTTTCGCTTCTTCCATGACGTCAGGGTCAGATATGTACACATGCACATCCCCGCCAAATTGACGGATACGATCCTTACTCAGCCCCGCTTGAATCATTTGCACGTCCGCCACTACCTGCTGTCCTGCGCGAATAGCTGCAATCCCGGCTTCAATCGCTTTTGGATGAAACACCATGCTGCGGCCCAGCTCAAAATCAGCAGATGCATGAATGACACGCTGTACAACGGGATATTGCTCTGCTGTAAAAGGATGCTCTCCCAATTCTTCTGTGATCATCTCGAAGCTTTTGCCTTCAATCTCCTGCGGCTGTACCGTTAGCGGTTTAAATTCTGTTTTGAAATCCATGGTAGACCACTCCCTTATGGAAAATTAGAAAATAGTTTAGGAAAATGACAATTCATTGCTACTAAATCATGGATACCTCTAAAAAACACCTGTTTTAAGATGACTATATTTTAAATACATGCCAGAAGTCGTTCCTGATGAACTGGACTCGCAGGGGTAAGGCTCAACTCAAATTGAAGTTTTCTCTTTTGCTGTACGCAGTGCGTTGATGACTCCGTCGAAATGATCAAATACTGTGCCAAATTCCACTTCCGGCCTGGAAATCAAAAGTACGTGAATCCCCAGCTCCAATGCAGATTGAACCTTTTCATCCACTGCTCCCGTGCTTCCGCTTTCCTTGGTGACCATCACGGTCGTGCCATAGTGCTTGTACAATGCTTCGTTCATCTCGCGGGAAAAGGGTCCCTGCATGGCAATAATATTCTTTTGCTCCATGCCCAGTTCGCCGCATTTCTCCATATTGTCCAAGCGCGGCAGCATGCGTGCAACCAGACGAATCTCCGGGTCTCCGAGTAAATGCTTGGTGAACGTGCCGAGCGTCTTACTGCCTGTCGTAAGCATTACAGAACCTTTGAGTTGCTTCGCTTGTAATGCGGCCTCTTCATAGGAAGACACGATGTGGAGCAACGGATGATTGTCATATACAAGTCCTGTCCGCTCATAGCGAATATAAGGAACCCCGGACTCGCGAGCGGCTGTCATCGCATTCGCATGTGCTTCTTCTGCAAAAGGATGACTGGCATCAACAACCGCCTGTATTCCAAGCTCCCGAATCATTGCAGCCATTTCATCGGCTGTCATTCGGCCTGTACGTACGTCTAGTCCCGCTTCAGACAAGCTGGCTGCCGCGCTTTCGGTTACGACTGAGGTCAATACGTTGAAGCCATTGTCACGGATTTGCAGCGCCAATTCCCGAGCGTCGCTCGTTCCGCATAGCATGAATATCATGAGCCCTTCACCTGCCCGCTTCCATTCACTACAGATGGCGTATGTGAATGCTCGTGATGGTGATCATGGTCATCATGGCTGTGAGCATGGACATGCTCATGAGTGTGATCGTGGCTGTGTGTATGGTGATCATGATGGTCGTGCTCATGTGCATGATGGTGGTGATGTTCATGTTCATGATGATGATCGTGGTCATGGTCATGATCGTGGTCATGATCGTGGTGATGATGGTGGTGCTCCTGCGCCTCCAGACGGAACTGGCAGTTATCACAATTGGCCGTAACCTTGCCGAACAAACCTTCCTTAGCTCGCTCCAGCACCAGTTCAACCAATTGGGGATGGAAACCAAAATATCCGCCCATCTCCACTTGTAATGCAGGGTGAGCCTCGGCAAATTCCTGGGTCATTTCTCCGATGCGTTTAATCAGCACACCCGTGAACAGAAAATAGGGAAGCACGATAATCTTTTTGGCCCCCAATCGTACACAACGCTCCAATCCATCGGGAAAGGAAGGCTGCGTCACACCGATAAAGCTGCTCTCTACCCATGTATAAGAAAGCTTCTCCCACAGCATACGGGTGATTTTGAAAAAGTCACTGTTCGCATCTGGATCGCTACTTCCGCGTCCTAATACAAGTACCGCCGTTTCCTCGTCAGGTACCTCGACAGATGCCTCGACAGCGCTAATCATCCCCGCTGGAACTGCAACCGGCTGGGCCTCTTTCAAGCGGCTTAGCAGAATGCTGACGATTTTCTCGTGAACACCAATCGGACGTCCGTATACAAATTCCACCTGCGGATATTTCGCCTTTGCCCGGTCAATAGCCATCGGAATATCAATTTTGGCATGTACCGCTGCGAACAAGATAATCGGAATAAGAACGACACGCGTCGCCCCTTTCTCCACACAAGTTTGCATCCCATCAGCAATGCTGGGACGTGCCAGCTCCAAGAAACAGGTTTCCACGCACATATCCGGTACCCGATCTGCCACTGCCTGTGCAAATTCCAGCAGTTCCTGGTTCCCCTCCGGGTCCCGACTTCCATGTCCAACCAACAATATTGCATCCACTGCTGTTGTTTCCTCCTCTTTAATAGGGATAGCCTGCATGACGCCCTATTTTATATATATGCTTGTATCCCGTTCATCAGGCCTTCAGTCCATTAATCACCACAAACCGCATTCACTTCTACCGTTACTGGTGCATCTTCATGCCGGAACCCCGCAACGACACCTACACGCTTAAAAAATTTATGAAAGCGCTCATTCGGATGTCCTTTTTCCTTATATTCAGCGATGACATGCTCCACGATGTCCGTAATCTGATCACCCGGAATTCCTTCCGCTACAGGCTGAGCGGCATGAGCATTGCGGCCGAATTTTTTGCCACCGAGGAAGAGATCGTACCCACCCTTGCGATAGACGATTCCGATATCCTCTAGTACGGCTCCATAGCAGGCCATACCGCATCCGTTCAAAGCAATGCTCGTTTCCTTGGGTGCCTGTAATCCGCCAAGTACAACCTGTAAATGCTCAGCCACAGGCACCGAGTCATCCTTCTCCATATTGCAGAAGTCGCACGCCTTCACCTTAAACACATCGCCAATCGGCATGACAATGAATCGTTCATCCCGCAGCCGCCCGACCAGTTCCTCGGGGTCTGCACACGGCACGCGCAGCACGATCTGATGATCTGGCGTGTATTCCAGCTCGCCATCATCACCCGCTACCTCGGCGAGCAGCGCCATCTGGCGAGCGGTGAATTTCTTGTTTCCCACACCCGGGGAAACACCCACCTCAAACAGCGCAGGCTTGCCAAAGCCGCCTGTCGCCATCCCGGCCGCGGCCCCTGCTCCGGCCACCGCCGACGTTCCGGCGGTGCTCTTGGCGGTAGGCGCTTGCCCGCTCCAGCGAGCGTTGGCTTCGCCAGGCAGCTTGCCGCCGACAGCGAGGCGGCTTAGCGCCTCTGCCGCCAGCGATGCCGGGGCCGTGCCGGTTTGCACAGCAGTTGTTGCCTGCACAGCAGCCATCGCTTGCGGGCGTGCCTGCGTGGCAACCGCAGCGCCGCTCGCGGAGGGTCCATTCACGGCTGGAGCTGCTCCAGCCTGCGACGCATCCAGCGACCACGGCTCCGCTTCTGTGCGGAGACGCTGATGTGGCTTGAGCGCCTGCTCGGTCGCATCCAGCGTGTATTTGCGCTGATATCCGCGCGGAGTCACGATCAAGCCGTCATACACCGTCGTCGAGGAATTGCCGATGATTACAGTCGTCAGCATCCCGATGTCGTGGTTCAGCATATCTTCCAGCGTCGTTACAATAACTTGCTGACGTTCACGATAAGCACTCTTCACCAGCCCAACCGGAGTTTGCGGATCGCGGTAACGCAGCAAAATGGACTGCGTCTCCACAATCTGGCGGGTACGCCGGCCACTGCGCGGATTATATAATGCAATCACAAAATCGGCCGAAGCCGCTGCTTCTACGCGCTTCACAATCGTTTCCCATGGGGTCAGATGATCACTCAGACTAATTGTGCACGCATCATGCATCACTGGCGCCCCCAACAGTGAAGCACAGGACTGAATAGCCGAGATCCCCGGCACGACTTCTACTTCAACTCCGTCCTCGCGTCGCCAGCCTTTTTGCATCAGCACTTCGTACACCAGCCCTGCCATGCCATAGACTCCTGCATCTCCACTGGAAATGACGGCTACCTTCTTGCCCATCTCTGCTTGGCGAACCGCCTCCTGCGCACGGCTCACTTCCTCTGTCATCCCTGTGCGTACAATCTCCTGTCCGTTCAACAGCGGACGGATCAAATCAACGTAGGTATTGTAGCCGATAATGACCTCACTTTCGTCCAGCGCATCCAGCGCCCGTTTTGTGATATGTTCCATATCTCCTGGTCCAAATCCAATCACCAGCAATTTTCCTAATGGGCTCATCGTGCTCCTCCTATTCATCCTTTTCAGGGCAGCTATGCTATCTATTTCAATGATTTATGCACATCGTGTAACTCGAAAAAACCCCATCCTGCCCGGATGGGGTTTCTATGTACGTATCTCTCATCAGACGAACAAACAGCGTAAGAAGACACTATTTGTCTTCCTCCAGCCTGCCGTTGTTTTCCACCTGTCTGTTTACGCTTCAAACGCTGCTGCACGTTCATATCCACGCAAACCTCTAACCAACATGGAAAAAGCAACGTGTGCCTGATTTCCTGATTTCGTACACCCATCCTCTCCGCGAAGGTTAACGGTGCATACAGATCAAGGTAGGTCTCCTGGCTTGGCATCAACGGATTCTTTCGTCTTCCCCGTTTTTCACGAGTGACCAATTAAAAAAATCCTCTTCCTTACAGTGGCGGGACCGCTCGGGATTTGCACCCGATTCCCTGTTACCCTTTGCTCAACCGCAAAGGCACCTTGTCTGTCCGCTATTTGATTATGGGTCTTATCATAACCTTGCCTCAATCAGTTGTGCAAGCACGAAAAAAGCTTTATTTCAAGTTCTCTGCTTTATTTTTTAACATCTGTAGCAATTTGTCCGGGTCCGCAGAGATACTTAATAACGCTGGGTGCTCAGCCCCGGTAAACCCTTCTTGCACGCTATGACGCACCATTTCTACTAACGGGTCAAAATATCCATTCACATTCAGCAGCCCAATGGGCTTGCGATGAATGCCGATTTGCGCCCAGCATAGTACCTCGAACAGCTCTTCAAAGGTTCCCAAACCACCCGGAAGGGCAATAAAAGCATCGGCCATCTCGCTCATTGCCGCTTTACGCTCATGCATGCTTGCTACCTCAATAAATTCGGTAACTCCCCGATGAATGATCTCTGCATCAAATAACAGGGTGGGCATAATGCCAGTGACCTGACCGTCACCCGCCAGCATTCCATCTGCCACCTCTCCCATTAGCCCCCTGCTAGAGCCGCCATAGATCAGACGGATATGATGGCGAGCCATGGCTTCTCCCAGTTTGCCTGCTGCCTCAACATATACCGATGAATGTCCAGGTCTGGACCCGGCAAATACGCAAATAGAATTCATTAACGTCTCAGCTCCTGTCCTAAGTAGCATCGAAACTTATTCATTATATTAGATAAACATTTTCGCTATAACAAAAATCTTTGTCGATGCATGTCCAACAAAAAAAGATAAAGACCTCGTAGGCCCTTATCTTTATTTTACTCTGTATCCCGAAATATAAGTTCATTTTTTAGCATCTGCATTTATAATTTTGATCTCATTTCAATGACCATTCATGATCTTCAGACCACAGCCATGCACCGAATCGTTATGTTCAAAATATTTGCCCAGCTCCACCATCATCGCGCCCATGCGCTCTTCGGTTGGAAACACGACTCGATCAATCCCTTCTTCCACAATGGACTGTGCAGTCACCTTCCCTACGGATACAGCAATCACATCCTCACGAAAAGCTTCCAGTAAATCCTCAATTCGATTTTGCTCTCTGGCATATTGGGCCAAAAATCGAATTTGCGGACCACTCGTGAATGTAACGGCATCAACATTACGATGGATAACATCCTCCAGTAACGCCTGCAATTTTGCTTCCTCGGGTGGGATATGCTTATAAGGAAGTACCTGGCGGGTCACTGCCCCCTGCTCGTCCAGCCATTTTACCAACCGTGGGGCTGGATCGCCATGCAGCTGCAACAGCACTTCCTTCCCCTTCAGATCGTATGGGGCGAAAGCTCCTGTCAATCCGATCAAACTTCCGTCCTCGTCTCGTACTGCTGGCGTAAAGCCACGCTTTTTGAGTCCATTGACCGTCTTGTAGCCCCGCGCTGCAATGTTGGAGGATTGCAGCAACTCTATAATCTGCTCAGCCACGCCCATATCCTCTGCCATATCGAACAGGGCATCCAGCCCCATGCCTGTCGTGAAGATGTACCAGTCCGGAGGGTTCTTTACCCACGATACAACAGCGTTGCGCAGCTCGATATCATCTAGAAAAACAGTGCCCTGGGCCGGACGATGTACTGGCTCCCCTCCCATCTTCACAACTAGCAGCGCCATTTCGTCTGCTTTACGGGGACCAGCAAGAGCGACTCTCTTACCTGCCATGCGTTGTGCCATTCTGTTTCCTCCCTAGTAGAAGTCGTATTTCTTTCTACCAAGTATACAATCAGAGGGGTAAAAGACAAATAAGAATTACTTTTTCGATGAATACAGGAATCTTATAAGTGGGTGTGTCCTGTTCTGTCTCCCTGCCGGCTTTTCTGACTACTGCTATCCCGCTCTCCGTTAGATGCCTTATCATCTCCGCCTTTCCCTTTAGATTTGGGTCGGAGCAACATCCATAGTACCAAGGGCATAAGTACAAAAAAAATGATCATCACCGCGGTCCACTCCCGGCTGAAATCAAAAACTTGCACGATGTTGGAGAACAGCATAAACGAACAGACATAACCTAACAAACCTACGGGCCAAACCATCAGACTCCCCCAGGCATGGGAGAACATACGCTTTACCGCCAAACTGGTAACGTACAGATCAATTCCGATCTTCGTAAGAAAGGTGGGTACGGTCAGTGCTGCCACGAACAAGTCGAACCGATCTAGAAAGTCCGTCAGCTGCAATTGACGCACTAATTCATATGATGGATAAAACAGCCGTGAAAAGATAGGAACACCAATAACCAACTCCGACAGCAACACCAGCATGGTCAGAAATGCGGTTCCGAGCAAATGCCCATACCACGCACTACGCCCATTATAGCTCTTCCCAGAAATCACAAAGGGAACCATCAGGATATCAGCCATATATCCCAGCATGCGCCAGCTGCCCTTAATCACTCCATCTACTTCCGGATGTAAATAAGGTCTCAGTACCGAGAAGTCCATATTACGCCCGAAAAAAAGCGGCATGGTCAGCAATGTCAGAATCAACAACGGTACAAAAATCTCCGCCATATTGACGATGGTGCTTATTCCGCCTTTAGCCATAAATACCAGAGTTAACAGCACAATAAGAGAAGTGACCACAATCGGAGTCAGCGGCAAAAGCACCACCTCCACCAGATCCGTAATAATTCTCAAATCTCGCGTAAAAATGATCAGGAATAAAATAAGGTAGATTGCAAGCAGCACACGTCCCAACACAGGATGAGAGCTCACCATCGCCTGCATCAATTCCTGATCAGGAAAACGTCGCTTGAGTCTCAACATCGCCCAGATCGGCAAGCATAGCACGATAGCAGCAATTATACAGGTCCAGTAGGCATGTTGATTCGCGTGATCCGCTGCCTGCGCGGGAGCATGTATAAGGGTAATACCGACCTCCATCAATACACCAAGCAGCACAATTTGTCTGGTTGTGAACTGTTTCATGCAGGTACATCCTCCTTTTTGCCCGCAGGCATCCATTACACGATTTACAACGTAGGGGGGAGCCACATGTCAATAAAACGGGTCAGCCATGTAGCCACATAAACGGTGCTCTTCGTTGATGTTCCGTAAATCCAGATACCAATGCTAATAACATACAATACTCGAGAGACCCAACGATTGATGGCTGGTGCATTGTTAATATTTTTACGGTCAATCAGATACATGAAGAGCATAGCCAGCACCAAAGGTAACAGAAATACTTTATTCATTCTGGATTTGCTCCTTTTTGACCCCGAATGGTTTGGTGACCGCACCAATATTCTCAATATGCACGACCGGATTTATGGTGATCTCCACCTTGGGATATAGTTGCTCCCATTGAGGTTTAATCCGTTTCCATTCGTCCGGGTGACTCGTAATAATAGCCCGGCCCAAACCAAGTACGTCTGAACGATACTTTTGCTGAATCACGTGGACAGCCTCTCCCAGCTCCCTCTTGATTTCCTCGGCTGTCTGCTGCTCCAGCCACTTCAAATTTTCCTCGTTGGAAATATCGAAATTCGTCTCATTCTCCTTCACATTCCCATTGCAGTTCATATGAACGGTCATTCGAATCTCATCCCCCCGAATAAAGGGCTTGATATGGACTCTATTTTCGATGAGATGCACAGATATGTAACCTTTACCCTTGGGAGGGGGGATAAATATCTCTGTCTCCTTGGCTTGCTCCATACCCAACAGCAGAAACCGACTGAGATGGTTATCAATAATCCCTGTTAACCTGTCTTGTCGAAAGACTGCCAATCCATCGATCTGAATATTCGTCTTCTTGTCTTTAAGACTAGCGGGCCCATTCTTCACCAGAGACATTACTGGCACCACCGGGTCAATGCCTTCCAGCAGGACGGAATTCATCAGCAGTTTAACGGAACGAGGTTTTTTCATATAGGAAAAGTTAAGCTCACGCACCATTTCCGCTGGATATTGCTCAATCGGAGCATCTGCCTGAAGCACTTCCATCGCTGACCCCTTCGTGATAACAACCAGGGAAGACAGACGGTTCTGCGGAATACGTGCAATGACATCCATCATTTTGCTAATCCCTTCCCGTGCCAGCGTCTCCCCGAACAGCAGCACCCGTCGATGAGAGTAATTCAGTGTTCGTGAAACCTCGCGCTGTTCCTCGGTGCTTGCTCCCCGGAAGCTTGGACCTGTTTTGGACTCCAGGTAGTAAGATTTCGTACCGCTTGTACCTCCCCCTCCTCCTGTACTGCCCGAAGATCCGAGCTGTCCGGGCAAAGCAATTTGCATCGTTACCCGGTATTGATCGCCTTCTTTATCCAGACCCGTGCCCATCACAAAGGCCACATCGTTCACTTCACGGCGATCCCAGCATCCTCCCAAAAGAACAGAACAAAGCAGCAGACAACAGAGCACAGCCGCTTTACGTATTTTTTGCGTATCGGATTTGGGCTTCATCACCATCCCTCCTCGGTTGTAGGCGATCCATTCATCTTTTCCTTCGCTCGTTTGTTGTTGTCTTTACCAATCCAGGAAGGACGTTTAGTCATTTTCCACCAAGGTGCACGGACCACGATATCCTTTTGATCCATATGGTTGTACGGGCTATATCCGCTCATGTAGGGGACACCAAACGATGTTAGCTTGGTTAGATGCGTAGCAATCAGCGTTGTCGCAATAATGATCCCAAACAATCCGAATAAACCCGCCATCAGCATGATTGGAAATCGTAGCAGGCGAATCGTGATGGCAAAGTTAAAGCGTGGAATGGTAAACGAAGCAATACCTGTGAGCGACACCACAATGACTATGGGTGCCGATACAATCCCTGCCTGTACTGCGGCCTGCCCAATAACGAGTGCGCCAAGGATACTGACGGCCTGACCGACCGTTTTGGGGAGACGAATCCCTGCTTCACGTAATGCCTCAAAAGAAATTTCCATCATTAACGCCTCCACCAGTGCTGGAAAAGGGATGGATTCACGAGCCGCTGCAATACTCAATATGAGTGTCGTCGGCAGCATATCATGATGATAGGTCGTAACCGCTACATATATTGCTGGCAGAAAGAGAGCCATGATGAGAAAAAGAAAACGAATCCAGCGCACCATATTACTGATGAAAAAACGTTCGTAATAGTCCTCGCTTGCTTGCATCATCTGCCACATCGTGACCGGCCCAATCAGGGCAAAAGGCGTTCCGTCAACAAAAATGGCAAAACGTCCTTCCAGTAATTGGGCAGTGACGGTATCCGGGCGTTCAGTATATTCCATTTGCGGAAACGGAGAAAAGGGATGGTCCTCAATCAGTTCCTCAATATATCCAGTCTCCAAAACACCATCAATTTTAATATCGCTGAGCCTTTTTTTTACATCCTCCACCAGTTTGGGATCTATGATCCCTTCAATATAGGTAAGGACGACGCTCGTTTGAGTTTCTGTTCCGATGGTCATGCTGTACATCTTGAGCTTGGAGGTCTTCAACTTGAAACGCAACAGTGCTGTATTGACGCGAAGGGTCTCAGTGAAGCCCTCACGCGGCCCGCGAATAACCGCTTCTGTCTGAGGTTCCTCCACGCCACGGCGGACACCTCCCTTGGCGCTAAAAATATAAGCACGAGGCGTACCATCTACGAACAAGGCGGCATTGCCGTCCAGTATCGCTGCCGATACCATCTTCCATTCGTCCATCGTTTTAGTCTGGGACATGGAGATACGAGTTTCATCCAGCGGCTCCAATTTGCCGTTCACTTCAGGGTCCTTGAGCATCATGCCCAGAATGACAGGCCGCAGGATATGATCCTGCAAATCCTCCGATTTTACCGTACCTTCAAAATAAGCCAACAACCCTTTGCGTTCAGGGGAAATCATGAGCTCTCGATAGACGATATCAGAGCAATCCTTGAAAATGTCACGCAAAGCAATCAAATTGTTTTCCACATTGCTACGCAGCGGCTGTTCCAGCCACGAAGACTCAGGCAGTCCTTTAGGCACATTGGAATTTCGTGTCTTGCGGTCTGCGGCTGGAATCGCTCTCCGGCTCCACGGTAGCTTCGGCAACTTGGGAAAGCGCCCTTTCTTCATCGTTATTCCCCCTTTACGAATGAGCCGAACAGATAATATGACATATAGGATGTACCAGCCTGCAAAGGATTATGTATCCAATGAACTCAACATGTTGAACGGATAACAAAAAGACCCTGCAATGATGCAGGGCCTTCGAAAAATCCATTATATATCTGAAGATTTATGATAAAGGAATGATTAATCTCCCCAATACTCCTCGGGATGGTATTCAATCTCAGAACCAGCTTTGAACGTAAGCTCATCTGTCTGATCATGATATTCCACGCTTTCCGGAGTGACGTAATACCAATGCTTCACCACGGGTCCATCATCTACCGGCGTTACAAAACGAAATACGTTCAACTCCCCGCTATAACGCACAATCGCCTCCGCCGTCCCACGCGGCAGCCCTTGAAGCGTGAAGCGAAACACGCCGTCCACCGATTCCAAACGGCAATCGAAAACCTGCTTGCGGCTGTCAGCAAAGCTACGTCCCGTGACGGCATGCTTGATCAGCCATGTTTCCTGCTGCGCCATGTGCGCACCTCCTTTTAGGGCAAATCAATCAACATATAAAAAGCAGACTCCTCTGCTTCCAGTGCTAGCTTTGGCTCCTGCTCAATACGAGCTGAATCGCGCCCTTGCAGAATATGTTCACCGTTCACACGCAGTGAGCCTTCAATGACGAACAGGAACACGCGTCGCCCCTCGGCCTGTGTGAATTCTACTTGCTCTCCAGGCTGAAGCTTGCTTAAATAAATCGTTAAATCCTGGTTGATTGCAGCAATTTCACCCTCTGTGCCCGGTACACGTTTTCCGGCAACGACAGGCAGAAGCTGACCGTGCAGACGCTCAGGATTGAACGCTGTGGCCTCATATGACGGTTTCAGTCCTCTCGTATGCGGGCTAAACCACAATTGCAGCAGACTGACATCCTCCGTTTGTGATGCGTTGTGCTCCGTATGAATGATGCCGTGGCCCGCTGACATTCGCTGAATGCCTCCAAAACGGGTCACTGCTACATGTCCACGGTTGTCTTCATGACGCAGTTCCCCATACAGCACAATCGAAACAATCTCTATATCACTGTGCGGATGCGCCCCAAAGCCCCGTCCCGGTGTGATGACATCGTCATTACAGACACGCATAGGACCAAACGCTGTATTGTTCTCATCCTGATACTCCGCGAATGAAAAGCTGTGACTCCCCCGCAGCCAGCCCTTATCGAAGCTGAATCGGGAAGCAGCCGGATATATTGTAAACATAATAGCCCTCCTTCAGGAAGAAAAATGAGATCAAATCCCTCTCATTGTACCCGAGCCCAAGCGATAAAGCTACGCCTCTGTCTGAGTGATAATCTCATTTATAAAAGACTGCAAGGTACTGGTAACAAAGGCTTCCTTACGTCGGATAAACACCGTTGTTACTTCATTGTACGGCTCAGGCATTGCATGACCGCACACAAGGCCTTGAGACACCAGCCCGCTGATCGAAGATTCGGGAAATACGGTCATTCCAATACCAGCCGCCACACTGCCGATAATCGTCTCAAATGTCCCAAACTCCATAATCTGTTTGGGAATAATTCCTTCCATTTTGAGCCAGGTTTCCAGCCGTCCCCGGTAGCCGCAGCCTTTTTTATATAAGAGAAGCGGACGAGTCGTGAGATCCTCAACGGAAAAATCATCTCCTTGGGATACAAGGACCAGCTTTTCCTGAAATACATCAAACTGTTCAATGAGCGGATGCTTGACCGGCCCGGTCACAAAGGCTCCATCCAGCCGCATTTCTGCAACCTCCTGCACCAGAGACTCTGTAACCCCAGCCTTGAGGGACAACTCGACATCCGGGTACTTGCTATAGTAAGCATGTAAAATGGCCGGGAGGGCAATGACAGTCTCCACAATGCCAATCTCCAGTACCCCCGAAGGTGCAGAGGTATTCTGAAACGCATGTTTCATTTCCTCAAATTGCGATAAAATGCTTTTCGTATATTGCAGCAGACGCTTGCCCTCGGCATTGAGGATCATTCCCCGCTTATGTCTATTAAATAAAGGTGTTTGCAGTTCCTTTTCGAGCAGCTTGATTCTGGCCGTTACATTGGACTGGACATAGCTAAGCTCGGCTGCAGCCTTGCTGACACTGCCATGCGCAGCCACCGTCTGGAAAATGTTTAAATCGTTCAGATCCACTACTGCTCCTCCTTATTGTGAAGGGTAAGGGGCCATCAAAATTGACGCGCCTTGTCACTTATTATCATTTTAAATGATCATAATGTTTATTTTCAATCATTTTACCAACAGCTTCCTATCCTTTATGATGTGTCCATAAGATATGTCCGCTGAGACCGGCAAGGAGGAGCTTTTGTACACCATGAACAGACAAATCATGACCGGATCTTTATTATGCCTAATCGCCAGTATGTCCTGGGGGGCGATGTTTCCGGTTTCGCACATTGCATTACAACACATCAATCCACTGTACTTTTCATTTTTGCGCTATTTATCGGTTACACTCATTTTAGTCGTACTATTGTGGCTCAAAGAGGGACGGACTGCATTTCGCTTTGAGGGCAAGGGCAAGACGTTGTTATTCTTCGGGACCATGGGATTCACCATTTATAATATGGCCGTTTTCCAGGGACAGCACGCGATGGGGGCAGCAGGCACTCTGGTTGCCTCTATAATGGAAGTGCTAATGCCGATGATTTCTATTGCGATGGTGTGGGTCATGACCCGTAAAATGCCTCCGAGATATACACTAATCAGCATGGTGATTGCGCTGGCCGGGGCTTTACTGGTGATCACGAACGGAAAATGGACCTTTTTCACACTTGCCGGACAACATTTGCTACCGCTGCTGCTTATTTTCGTAGGCGTCGTCGGATGGGTCGTATATTCCATGGGAGGCAGCCATTTTGCAGGATGGTCTACTCTTCGGTATTCAACCCTAACCTGCCTGCTCGGAACTCTCGTCTCCTTCGTAGTCGTCACATTTGCCTCTGCTTTCAACGGGATTGTGGTGCCGGACTGGCAGGCTGTGTGGTCAGTTAAATACGAAATGAGCTTTATGATCCTGCTTCCAGGGTTAGCGGCCCTGCTTAGCTGGAATGCCGGAATCCGAAAGCTATCTCCACTGAACGGAATTCTATTTATTAACTTTGTACCGATTACCACGCTGGTACTCATGTACTTCCAAGGTTATGCTATTAGCCGTTTTGAACTATATGGGACAGTGTTAGTCATTTTCGCACTGATTCTGAACAATATGTTTCAGAGAAGTTCGCTGCGTCCTTCCGACTCACGGGATGTCCGTTTCCGTCTGGACCGCCGCAAGTCCTTCCAACGTTAACTTCTAACTCTGCAAACCAAAAATCATGCTAAAAATAATAAAAAGCGCCTGGATACAGAGTACAATCTCCTGTATCCCGGCGCTTTTTATTATTTTTATGACTTTCCTTCAACCTGGAAACGTCCAACCAGTTGGCGCAATTCCTCTGCCATTTGGCTCAGATCCGCTGTAGATGAAGCAATTTCCTCGATAGAAGCGAGCTGTTGCTCAGCTGCCGCTGAGATCGACTCGGTGTTGCTCGCTGCCTCGTCCGAAATGTGGGCAATATCGCTCATAATATCTACGACACCTACAGTCCCCCGTGCCATTTCCTGAGTCACTCCGGTAATGTCATTGATATGCCCCATAGCTCGTTCCACGGCCTGGCTGATTTCCGCAAAGGATTGCTCAGACGTGGTTACCGAATCAATGCCTTCTGTCACCCGTGTCCGCGCTCGATGCATAGCGTCCAGAGCATGATTCATATCCACCTGCATCGCTTCAATGCGCTCCGAGATCAAGGTAGCCGACTTCGCTGATTCCTCAGCCAGCTTACGCACCTCCGTAGCGACCACGGCAAATCCCTTACCATGATCCCCAGCGCGTGCAGCCTCAATGGACGCATTCAGAGCTAACAGATTGGTCTGTTTGGCAATACCGGATATAACGCTGATAATATTCACGATTTCACCGGAACGCTCATTGAGAGAGTCCATGGCCTGTCCGAGATCGTTAACGGTCTCGTCGATGTCATGCATCTTCTGTACAGCCTGCGTAGCAGCCTTACTGCCTTCCTGAGCCGACTCGGCGTTCATCTTCACATGTTCAGATACGCCCACCATACGCTCGGATACGTTCGCTGCTTGCTGAGCAAGCTCCTCCATATTTACAGAACCGTGCTTAACGCTCTGCACCTGACGTTCGCTGCCCACAGCTACTTCCTGGATAGCAATGGTGACATGCTCAATCGCTTGGGTTGTCTGATCTGCACCCGCAGCCAGCTCCTCCGCTGAAGAACTTACCCGATCTGTCGTTTCGTGTACGCTTCGAATCATCGTACGCAAACTGTCGACCATGGTTTGGAAGTGAGAAGACAATTCGCCCACCTCATCCGTTTTTCCGGTTTCCAAATCGCCCGTCAAATCTCCTTCACTGATTCGTTCTGCTGATTTTTGCAGCTTACGAATTGGTACCAGAACAGAACGGGTGATCAGGAAAATCGCGAGTAGCGCAATCACCAATGAGCCAGCCAGCACAAAAATGGTTACATAACGCATGGCAGCCGTGGCATCGCTAATCTCGGATTGATAGAAGGTACCCGCAATTTTCCAACCAGTATCCGTATTCGTTACATAGGTCAAATATTTTTCGTGACCTTCATGCATATATTTAAAGTTCCCGCTCGGCGCAGTATACAACGTATCAAGCACTTTCTCCTGTGGAGATGAGCCCGGTTTAGCCGTAGGATGGACTACAAATTTCTTCGTATGATCCAAAATAATGATATACCCCTCCTGGCCCACTTTGATGGAGGCCAGTTTACGTACACTTTCCAGATTTAGAGAAATCCCGATAACCCCGGACTTGTCGGAAAGCGTCTGAGATACTACGACAACAGGAATACCCGATGAATTGATGATAACAGGCGTAATTGCAACCTTACCGGGCTGCTTCATCGCTTCGATGTACCATGGGCGTGTGCGAGGATCAAAAGTCCCTTCATCCTCCTTGGGCACCCCCCGAATCATCAGCCCCTCCGGTGTACCAACAAAAATATCCGTGGCATCTTCGTGCAAACCCTTGTATTGGATCAGCTTCGGCTGAATCAAAGGGCTGTTTCGACCATCTATCATCGAGCCGTCCAGACGCTCCGCTAAATAACTCGCATCTTTAATTTTACTGGCGATTGCGTATTCAATAATTGAGTTAGCTGTCGCTACCCCCTGATTCGCACTGCCGTGGAGCTGTTTTTCCATAGCATTATATGATGATTTATAGGTCGCAATGGAAATACTTAAGCTCGGAATCAGCAAAACAAGTAAAAAGCCTAAACTTAGCTTGTTCCTGAGTGTCCATATCGTTTTTCTCTTTCGCGTTGTTCCCATGTTTTTTCCCCTTTGCTCATAAAACGATATATTTGAATTACATTCCGTGTTAGTTATATCGGTTGAAAGTAGCAAATGATTTACAATGAAATTTCACAAAGGGGAAAAACAAAAACGCGCCCTATAAGACTAAGGACGCGGTTATATGAACATTTAGACCTGTACGTTAATGTTTTCAGCCTTTTTACGGCCAAATAACTGATCCACTGCCAGAAAGCGTCCACCGACAAGCGCTTGCTGAAGGCTGGTGAACAGAATCAGCAGATCAAATTCAATCGAGCCAAAAGGCTGTCCTTTTTTAGCCGTTAGCAATACACCGATCATAACGATGGTCAATGCCGCTCCAGCCAGTCGTGTTCCGATTCCCAGAACCAGTGCAATACCCCCAACCAGTTCAACCGCAGCGACCACAGGAGCCATCCAGCCAGGGAGTCCGATACTTTGGAAGAAGCCGGAGGTTCCGTCTAGTCCCTGAAACTTTTGTGCACCGTGAACGATAAAAATAACCCCTGTAAAAATCCGTACCAACAATAATCCAATATTCATAAGCGTTTGATTCATTTGCTCATCTCCTTTTAAATTGTATAAAAATTCTGCAATAAACTACACACTGTAGTGTACTACACATTGAGAATCGGTAGCGCAAAAAGCGCCACCTGTAGGAAACATCTTGCCAAACTTAGATTAGCGCCAGTGCAAACATAAGTGTCAACATCACTAGCACATAGCTGGAAAACATAATCGAACGCCAAGGCATTTGAATGACAGGTTCTTGCTGAGGGTCTAAAATACGTGAGATACGATAGTTAATGGACGTTTCTGCAAACGAGGAACAAGCGGCGGAGTTTACCAGGCGAGTATTGGCAGGCGTCATACTCAGAAGCTTGAGCAATGCGCTCCCAATCCCAACTGGTGAACCCGCTCGATGAATCGCTTCGTTATCAGCCAAAATTTCACGGGCCGTCTTATAATGATGGGTAATGTGACGTAGCACCGGCAAGTAAAACAGCTGTTTAGCACATACTTGCAGCAACCAGGTCTTCAACGGATCATAATGTTTCATATGATAGGCTTCATGGTATATGACAGCTTCTTCTTCGTGTTTGTCCAGTACAGACAATAGTGCAGAGGACAATACAATACGTGGCTTCCATAATCCCATGGTGAAGGCGGCTGGCTTGGCATAATCAATGACCCATATCCGATCGGTCCCGAGTTCACCATATCGCTCACCCAGTGCTTCGGTCAGCGGCAGGTCACGCATTCGGTGCAGTCTGCGAAAAGCTGCCCTGGTAGCCATACACTGTCTGACTGCTTCTCCTCCGGCGATAGCGAAGGTAACGAAAACCAGCCCGCTGAGCGCATCCACCATGTAGCCGATTCCGTAGTGCTGCAACAAACTTCTGCAAATTTGAAACACGTTATAATTCAATTTCCAGCCGAAAACATGCTGTCCGGCGTACATACCCATCTGTATAAGGGCGAAACCCGAAATCAAGGCGCCTGCTGTAAACAGTAATTTAGAACGTGTTTTCCACATCGCTACATATCCTTTTTCCATTGTTTAATTTTTTGTTCCAGACGTTCGATCAACTTCGGATCGGCCACCTCCAGAGCATCAATCATATGATTGACAGCAAGCGGACCAAATTCGTCCACCAATTCGTGACTCAGTCCCTTGGATTGCTCATCCATGAATTCTTCCCTGCTTAAAACTGGACGATATAAAGACGTTCTCCCACGTATACTCTTACTCAGTATTCCCTTTTCCACTAAACGGTTCATCACGGTCATTACCGTATTGAAGTTAAAGTCCCGATCCCCCTCCAACGCGGTCTGCACTTCTTTGATACTCCGATCCGAAGTGGACCATAAAATATCCATAATTTTGGCTTCCAGAGGTCCGAAAAATCGGTTAAGCCCGGTTTCGCCAGCTTTAAAATTCAGTCGTTTCATAAGAAGCACCTCACACTACCGATTGTAGTGTATATCTCCTGACAAAGTCAACCGTCACACCTAATGTCAGTTTCTTCATGGAATCATATACAAACCGCCGAATGTCTCCATCCGGCGGAAATTCATCGGTATTCATAACTTTCAGTTCAATCTGCCAATCTGTATCCTACACCTCTTACGGTTGCAATATATTCAGGTTCTGCAGGCCGATCATCCAGCTTCTTGCGCAAACTTTTGACATGCACATCTACAACGTTGCTGCCGCCTACAAAATCCGTCTCCCAGATATCGTGCATCATTTGCTCGCGGGAGATCACTTTGCCTTGAGCATCAATCAGCTTCAGCAGCAAATCGTATTCTGTTTTAGTCAGATTCAATTGACTCTCTTCTTTATATACCAGCATTTTATCTCGGTCAATCCAGATGTCCTTGAACACCGTACGACGGCTGGCTTGCGCTGCCTGACGGGAAGTTGCAGGATGGCGTACAATCATCCGTTCAATGTCATGCACCATATGATTGGAAGCCAGCGGCCACACCAGTACCTCTTCTGAAGGGAGTAGCTCATTCGCATGTACAGACACCCGATCCTGAACCACATACATAACCGGTGTGTCTTTCATGTGTTCTACCTCAAGACGATTGCGGATATCCAGTAATTCACTCTGTGGTTCGGTGGCGGTCAAATCGTAAATCAACAGATCGCTTCCCAGATGACGCTGCACTTCTGGCTCCCAGCGATGGAAAACCATCACATCAAAACACGCATCTGACAGCGTACGCACCAACCCGTGAACTACACCCGGTACCGAACTGATCAGAATGATACGACGTGTAGTTGGACAATACAAGGGCTCATTGGAAGGAACGGTCTGCACCGTAGGTGTAGAGGGAGCAGCTAACATCGATGTCCAACTGCCCTTCACCCGTCTAGGCATGTCAGCCACTTTGAAACGATTTGTTATCTGATTCGCTTGCTTTGACATTCCTTACACACTCCTCCGAATACGACATGGGCATGGGCAATATTATACCCCGTTTCATGCGCAACCGTGTCAATCCAATCATGTGGGACTTCACTCATCACTTCATCTACTCGGCCGCATACCTGACAAATAATATGCTGATGATCGTCCATCCGTCCGTCATAGCGACTCGCAGCTTCCCCCAGCTTCAATTCACGGATTAATTCCTTATCCGTCAAATAACGCAGTGAATTATATACCGTTCCATAGGCCAGATTATATCCGCGCTCCATCAACCGATTCATAACATCGGCCGCAGTAGGATGATCGTGAGCTTCACGAACCACATCATATACCGCTTGGCGCTGCGAAGTTAAATTTAAAGTTCTCATACCGCACCTCCCTTAACCAACGCAGATTATATTAATTACAAACTTACAATCATATTAAAGATCAATTTAGAATAAGTATAAATCTTAATTTATTTCAAGTCAATGGTATCGGATAAATTGAACGGCTTTGCAACACAATGTATACAGGAGTACATGCTTAGCTTATTTATAATCGGAGGGATATTTTATGAAGATAGTGTGGATATTCACGCTCTTTATGCTGCTAATGCTCGGAACAAGTATATTGATAAAATGGCTTTCTGGTGTTCATCATCCTTGGGAGCCTATTTCATTGGCTTTTTTCACTATGCGACCATCAGAATATGTCGTCCTGGCAGGAATGCTTATAGTGTTCTTTATAAATGTGGGCAAAAAGCCAAGAGGAAACGCATTTCGCTTCCTGTTCTCACAATGGTCACGTTTCCTCAAAGTTCCTACTTCTTCCTCTGATTCTCCGCAACAGAGCCATCAGAAAGAATAAACAAGGGAAAACGCAAACAAATAATGGATGAATATAGATGAGGGACAGTCGTCCAAATTCAAAGTGGCAATCCATGTATTCCGTTCATATTCACTATCCATATTAATAATGACCACATCTCCCAGAATAAAATGGAACATCAAAATGAGCATTTGACCGGTACCGATGTATTTTTTGTCGGCAAGACGATGACTCATGAGACATTTTCCTCTCCTTTTTTATTCCGGGTCTTTCTCAGCCACGACACGATTAGCAGCAAGATAGGAAAAAACACGGCAAATATCGGAAACAGCCATTTCAGCACTAACTCGCCTGTTTGAAGGTGATCTTGATAGCTCAGTGCCATCAATACACAAGAGACTAACATGATAATCCCAAATGGCAGGATCAGTTTATGGTAAGACACTCTCAATACATCCTCTGCGGCTTTAACCGCGGCATAATAGAAGATGAAAATTTTAAAAAAATCAAAGATAATAACGCTCATAACGCCGATGACATCGACTCTGTCGATAAAATCAGATATTTCGACCTTGCTGATCATCGAGAGCAGCGGGTAAGTCGCCCGTTTGAACACATCTTCCCCCAGTGCAAGCACATTGGAGAGTGTAACAATAGACAGGAGCAGCCCTCCCAGCAATATAGCAGAGACCCCTACCCCATTGGCACGATAGCCTTTTTTTAATGTGGGGAGAATCATCGCAAACGTAACCATCTCGCCGTACGGTAGCATCACGGCTTGCGAATAAACAACTTGCCATATCGGCTGCCAGCCATGCTCGGCTATGGGCAATATATTGCCGACATCTACAATGCCTGCCAACAAAATTAATATATTCGTAGCCAGGCCCAGCAGTAGCAGCAAAATTAACATGATAATGGCCGTCCGGCCTGCAACCTCGATTCCCAAATACACCACATACATGACAAGTCCAATCATTAAGGCACAAATGACTGTCAACGGCGTATGCTGAAGTGTCCGGTCGGCAATCAGGATCCCCGTGTCCCGAAGATCCCGTGCTCCGCCGTAAAGAAAAAACACGATATATAAAAAAGCAAGCGTACTCCCTGCTTTCTTCCCCAAAAGGGTTCTGCAGTACTGTGTCATTAGCAAGTTGGGAAAGCGTCGGTGAAGGCTGCCATAGCATACAAAAAGCATTGCCCCCAAAACCGTGGAAATGAGGATGGCGATCCATGCATCCTTGCCCGCATTCCTTCCGGGAATAGACATCATGGATGTGCCCATCTCAAACAACACCATAAGAGAGATCATCTCTTTTGCACCTATCCGTGTCTTTTTTTTCATGGCCTTCCCTCCTTGCTCTATTTTCACTAGTCTGATTCCCCCTTGGAGTATGGGTTAGTCCGCGACTGAGTGTGTTTCAGTACAGAAGTCACTTGAATACGGACGGTGCTTTCCGCAAAATTACGGCTCCATTCGGAAGAGAGTCTTTTCCATTGTTTGGGATAGCTCCTCTCCAGCGCAAGGCCAAAGCCTATTACATCGCTGCGGGTACGCTGAACCTCCCTGACTGTTGAAGTGATCATTTTTTTCGTCTCCTCTGTCCATTGCTCCTGCAATCTTTTCATCGCCTCCGGACTTTGTAAGTTAATCGAGCACTCGGCCTCCTGTATTGCCCCGGTCTGTTTTAAGTTAATCACAAAAATAGGCTCTCCTTGCTCCATCCGAGTGTGTATATTGGTTGCAGAAAACAAGGTTTCGATGCCAATGGTTTCCCTATTCTTCCCACAGCTCAGTGTTGTTTGGGCACTTTTCACCTTGTTGTTGATCATAGACAGTCCAATGGCCTGGTCATCGTCCAACCAGTGGACAAGCCGATCCTTTTTGAACACCCCCATTCCGTTAATATGAACAATGGCTTTCGGTAAAATATTGTCCACATTGTTCTTGCTTGCGGCCTGCTCCAAATTCCCATTGACCCCTATGCCCGTCAGCACAGGACCGCCACCCTTATGAGACATGCTGCGAATCACATCGTCGATAGTCACCGCGTAATCCCCGGCATACAAACGCTCCGATGTTTCCAGCTTTCCTGAAATATCATTGGCGGGAATACGACCGATTGCGGTCATGATTGCCAGTACATCCTTCCCAGTATTACCGCGTGCCACCAGCATTTTCACCGGCAGCCGGATTTCTGTAGACCTTTCCAGAGAATCCATCATATCGCCGATTCCAGCCCGTGCCAGCTTTTCACCAATAACGATCAGTTTGGTATGCGCCAAAGAAATGATCCGCGGAACCCTTTGTGAGGCTCTGCGGAGCGCTTGAAACAGATTTTTTCCCTTTTCCCGATACAAAACGACTGGAGTATCTCCTCTCGCTTTGGCTCCGGCGATTTCATCTGCTACGATCACCTGTAGGGAAACCTCATAATCCGACTCCCCAACCAAATCAATTCCTATCCCAGCTACTACTGCTCTCTGGTTTAACTCCACAGAATCCCAGCAACCGGATAACAAGGGAGCGAACAGTAGTAAAACCAAACACAGCCCCCCTATTCTCCTCTTAAAAGTTACTGCACTTTGTTCATTCCTCTTCCGCTGATACACCCTGATTGCCCCCCTCCTGCATCGGTGTGGTTTTATCAGAAGAGGAAATCCCGCTTCCATCCTTTATTCGTTTCTGATTATTAGACGTAATGCTTTTAGGGCGTTTCTTCATCATCCAGAATGGGAGTCGCAATACGGCATCCTTTTGACTCTCCAGCACAAAAGGACTGAAAGGCGCCATGTAGGGCACCCCGAACGAACTCAGACTGTTCATATGAGCAATTAGTGCAATCAGCCCCAATGTAATGCCGTATAGGCCCATGGACGCAGACAGTATCATGAAAATAAATCGGCACAATCTCCCGGCCACTGCCATGTTATAGGCTGGGATCGCGAAACTAGCTATCCCTGTCAGGGCTACTACAATCGTGAGCAGCGGGGTGACAATTCCGGCTTCCACGGCCGCTTGTCCCAACACAAGCGCTCCTATAACGGATACCGTTTGACCACCCGCACGCGGCATTCGAATACCCGCCTCACGCAAAATCTCAAAGGTAATCTCCAAAATAAACGCCTCTAGAAATGCCGGAAAAGGAACGGATTCCCGCTGAGCCAATATGCTGATCAGCAATGGAGTTGGTATCATTTCATAATGATATGTTGTTAAGGCAATGTAGAGAGAAGGCCCTAGAATAAGAATAATGAAGCTGATATATCTAATGAGCCGAACAACAGTCGCCATATCGTAACGCTCTTCATAATCCGAAGAATTCTGGAAAAATTGGGCAAATATTGTGGGCATCACCAATACAAACGGATTTCCGTCTATAATGAGCGCCACTCGGCCCTCCATAATATTGCTGCTGATGGTGTCGGGTCTTTCCGTGTTAAAAATCGTTGGGAATGGTGTGAAATGATTTTCTTGTATCATCTCCTCAACCATGCCGGACTCAAATATGGCGTCAATATTGATGCTTTCTACCCGTTTACGAACCTCATCTACGACGCGTGGATTTGCAATATTCTTCATGTACAGCATGGCCACATTTGTGAGGGACGTGCTTCCCACTTGGAACATCTCAAGTGTAAGATCGGAGCTTTTAATCCGGCGCCGAACCAGAGAAATATTCGTGAACAGGGATTCCACAAAACCATCTTTTGGTCCTCTGACGACTGTCTGGGTGGTTGGCTCACTGACCGCGCGTGTCTCTCCTCCACGCGTACCGCACGCAATCGCTTTTTCACAGCCTTCTAATAGGATGATCGTGTCCCCCATTAGTAGTTGTTTCATCATGGAACTCCAATCATCGCAATCCTTCACTTCTCCCAGCGTAAGCGCGTGACTCTGTATTTTTGTGTACAGCGCTTCTGCGCTCTCGACCTCAGCAGCCACTTCAGCAGATGGGCTGCTAAGCATGGATTTCATAATGAGTTCATTCACCGTATCCGTTTTGGCCATACTATCCAGAAACACAATAGCTGCGGGAACATCCTCTCTAATCCCCACTTTAAAGCGGCGAATCAGGAAGTCCGGGCTATCTGACGTCAATTCCTTAATTTGCTGCAAGTTGGTTTCCAAACAAGTCTCTATTTTTAAATAGCGCGGAGAATTTCCATTATTCTTATCCACACCCGATTTTCTATTATGTTTGCGATAGGGATAGCGAATCATCAGCAAACCTCATCTCCAAAATGGCAGCAGTAAACACTACCTATTTCCTAATTAATGTATCTTTGGAGTATGCTCAATCTATTCCCAGTTATGCACCAAGCACATGATCGAAACATTATAAGTCAACCTAACGTAATAAATTTTAATAAATTTTTCTTTTTTAAGCCTAATGTCAGTTCTTTTTGATAAAATGAAGGAATATGCCTCTCGGGAGGGTTATCATCTTGTTCAGTACGTTTTTTGTAAATACCTGTATCCTTGTCACCTTTTTGTACATAACCGGCCTCATATCACAAAGATATAAAATCCGTCTGCACACCTTGAAGCGTAAGATACATTGGATTGGAGGCGCCCTTTTTGGGTGCTACGGCATTGTCATGATGTACTATTCAATTCCAGTAGGATTTAATACGATTGCCGATCTTCGTCATCTGGCCATCGTAGCTACCGCCACTTACATCGGCGGCCCAGCAGCGCTCACGGCTACTCTGTTTATATGTATAGGTAGATTATTGCTGTTTGGTATTAACGCTCAAGCCATCGTAGGCGCTATTTTTATGATACTCGTTGGCCTGGGGTGCGCTTTATTGTCACATCTGTCCTGGTCACGTTTACCCAAGCTGATGATTATGAACGTTTTTGCTTTGGGCATTATATTCTGTCCCCTTATGATTAATTTGAAAAATCTTGATGATGTTCTGCACGTGTATCCGCTCCAATTCTTCATTTCCATGGTCGGTGGATGTCTTCTGTACCTCATTGCTGAATCTATCAACACATCCAATGAGCTGTTACTTCGTCTGGAGCATACCTCCTACACAGACCATCTCACTAATTTAAGCAACAGAAGGCAGCTTGAGTTCTCATTGGAAGAGAAGCTCCCTCAAGCTCGCCAACGTCATGAGCATTTATCCGTACTGGTGTTGGATATTGATCACTTCAAGGAAGTCAACGATACCTACGGACATGCCGCAGGAGATGCAGTGCTGCGCCAGCTTGGACAGATTTTAATGGAAAAATGTCGTCCTAATGATGTAGTCACCCGCAGCGGGGGAGAAGAATTCACCGTACTCTTGCCGAATTGCGCTTTTCGGCAAGCACTTCGCATAGCTAATCAAATTCTTAGCGGAGTAAATCAGTATGAGTTTGTTTTAGCGGACGGGTTTATTCTTAAAGTCACCGTGTCCATCGGCGTGACAACCTTTCCAGGTACCGGGGAAGATATGTCCGGGGCAGCCCTATTGGAGCAGGCAGATAAAGCTCTATACGAAGCTAAAAATGCAGGACGTAACCGGGTTTGCTCATATGAAATATAATTTGAGGCATGACCATTTCATAGAAATAGCCGATACAACCCTCTTTTGAGAGTTGTTCGGCTATTATCATTTTGAATCTTCATTATGATTGCATTTCCCCACCACGAGTGATGTACGCTTGGCAAGCGAAGCCAGCGTATGGGCCCCCCATACTTCCAGCATACGTCGTTCGCTCTCGGCTAAAATTTCGGATACGGCTATCGCCAACTCCTCACAAAAAGGATTGGTTTCCGGTTCATGCATCATACCCGGGAAAATTGGATCACATATTTCAATGGCGTGGTATATATCGGCAAGTGTAATATGGTCGGCCGAACGGGTAAGCACATAGCCTCCCTCACGACCTTCGCGTGCTGCAATCAAATCTGCCTGTACAAGTCGCGTCAGCACCCTGCGCACCAAAGTGACTTCGCAGTCAATGGAACGGGCAATAGAACCGCTGGCACAGAGTTCTCCGTGCTTTTCCAAATAGACAAGCGCCTTTACCGCCACCCCAAGCCATCTGGGCGTTGCGGTGCGTAGTCTTTTTTCACTATTCAAATGAGATGACACCCCTAAGCTGTAGAAACTTCGATGAATGCATTGTACGTGATGTCAGATGTAAGTTCAAGCCTGAAAGCCGGAACCCTCTGGATCCCTAGCTCCCAAAGTAAAATGACCCAGTCGCACTTCCCCACTGAGCGACAGATATACATCACGGATGCCGGAGGCTGATTGTACCTTTTCCGAGAGTGTCACCCATGCTTGTGCCCCTCCTGTATTGCCCACGTTGATGCGCGCCACAGCAGGGCTGTCCGGCGCATCCAAATGCAACTCGATTGCTGCATCACTGCTGTTGCCTGACACGCGGCACTGGAGCTCGACCACACTCACCGTATTCATGTCTATGCCATGAAAGGCGATCCAACCGGAACGTTGCGGTGAACGGAGACGTACACAGGCCTCCTTTTGCTCCTTGCTTTCATCCAGCAGGATGTCGAAGCAATCATCAAAGTTTTCAGCTCGAATCCTTGGTCCAGCTTGTCGTGGTGGAATAACTTCACCCCGAACGTACACAGGATGCTCCAATCGAATATCCGCTGAGGAGGCGCCTGCCAGCAGGGTATATTCACCTGATTCCACGCAATAGCCATCCCGCGTGACATCCCAAATCGCCCAATCTTTCACCCGAACCGTAAAAGAAACCGTTCGTGTCTCACCTGGCTCCAAGCGAATGCGTTGAAATCCGCACAACGTCTTCAATGGTCGCTTTACACGCGAGGCTTCAGAGCGTACATATAGCTGTACAACCTCTTCACCAGCAGATTCGCCCCGGTTCGTCACATCAACCCACGCCTGGAGAGTATCCGCGGCGTCAAGTGTAGCCATAGATTTAACATTATCCTTATGGGCGTCTGTATGCAGATCACTATACTCAAATGGCGAATACGTTAGCCCGTGTCCAAATGGATATAACGGTTCACCTTCAAAATATTGATAGGTACGGCCGCTGCGAATGATATCATAATCCTTGATATCACCCAATTGATCCTCGCTCTGAACCCAGGTCATATTGAGACGCCCTGCCGGTGCATAATCTCCAAACAATACATCCGCTATAGCTGTACCATGCTCCTGTCCCGCATGAGATGTGTATATGATCGCTGGAATATGCTCTTGAAGCCAAGGAATCGCAAATGGATAACTACCCGTCAGTACCACAATCGTATTCGGATTGACACGATATACTTCCTCGATAAGTCGTTGCTGGGAAGCAGCCAGTTCCAAGCCTGGGCGATCATTCTCTTCCTTTCCGTTAATAAGCGGGTGATTTCCAACGAATACAATCGCTGTATCTGCCGCTTGCGCAGCGGCTATCGCTTCCGCTAAGCCATCCGATACCGTCTCTATACGGAAAGTCGTATGGTTGAAGTCTGAGGCGTTAGGTGCAGGACTTGCGGATTCCATCACCTTTAATAAGCCCTCCGTTCCTGCGATCACTGGCTTACCGTTCCATGTGGTCCACAGATGCTCTCCTTGTTCCACAGGAGTCAGTCCAAAGACCTCTTTAACATACCAGCCATACGCTTCATCAGCTGTCACACGAAGCGTCTCCTCATCGCTCGTCACATAGGTACCCAGATGTTCATCATGCAGCGTCACGCTACCATAGCCCCAATCTGTTATGGTCAATACCGTTGGCACTCCATTCTGGGACAGGCGCATATCGCCTGAAGAATTAACTGTGAGCTTCGCGCCATCAGTCGCCGCCGTCAAGGTCACACGATCTTTGGCATCGGAGTACACGACACGTTCTTCCGCGCTCCCGCTTTCCAGCTTGGCACGAATCGCCTCCAGCGGTGTAACCCGGTAAGGCAGCGTACCGGAATACCAATCGCGGAACACCTCATTGCCATGCGAACCAATGACCGCTACTTTGCCGCACTGGGCAGGGTTTAATGGCAGAAGTTCTTGCTCATTTTTGAGCAGTACGATCTGCTCCCTCGCCGCACGCAACGACAATTCACGGGCTTGCTCTGTCATTAAAGCCTCCTCCCCGATGGAGGCATAGGGATTGTCTGCCGCCGGATCAAATTCCCCCAAACGAAAACGAACACGGAACGTATGGAACAATGCCCGATCCAAGTCCTCTTCTTGTAGAGAGCCCTGCTCCAAAGCTTCTCGAATTGCCTGCTTGGAGAGCTCCGCATCATCCGTAATGCTGTCAATTCCTGCGCGAATAGATTCAGCCACGCCCGGCGTATGGGAATCGTAATATTGATGGTCGTTTACAATCCCCATAACATCACCCGCATCACTTACGACAAAGCCGTCCATTCCCCATTCGCCTCTGACAATATCGTTAACACCATGGTACAACGTGGCAGGCGTTCCGTTAATCAAGTTGTAGGAAGTCATCATCGACTGGGCTCCGCCTTCCGTAAAAGGCTTCTCGAAAGCTCTTAGATAATATTCCCGCAGATTTCGGGGGTCTATGCTGGAGGAGCCGACTCCCCGGTCCACTTCATTATTGTTACCGAGAAAATGTTTCAGTGTCGCAACCGCTTTCAAATATACCGGATGATCACCCTGTATCCCCTTGACCAACTCCTTCGACAATTCTCCCGTCAAATACGGGTCTTCGCCGTAGGCTTCCTCGTTACGTCCCCATCTTGGGTCACGCTCCATATCCACTGTAGGTGCCCACAGGGTCAGACCGTTCAATTTTGGGTCACGACGATAGTAGACACGCGCCTCATCTGCAATAACAGAGCCGATCTGCCGCATTAACTCCGTATCCCAAGTACAGGCCAATCCCACAGGCTGAGGAAATGAAGTTGCCTCCCCCAACCAGGCGATCCCGTGTGCCGCTTCCGTACCGTGCTTGTAAGCTGCAATTCCCAAACGGTCAATGGCCGGCTGGTATTGCAGCATAGATTCGATCTTTTCCTCTAAGGTTAGTCGCGACACGAGATCCCGTACACGCTCGTCCAGGTGAATCTTCGGATCTTGAAATAAATATTCGATACCCGTTGTTTCATGACTCAAATCCGTCATCTCCTTAGCTTCATTAAGATGATAAAAAGTCCTTTCACGAAAGCGCTTTAATATATCATAGCGAAAAAGGAGTACATCGGCAACAATACCGAAATCATCCTAAATTGGATGAAAGTCAGACTACGGCATACGAGAAAAAAAGTTACATTTTCCCTTTCATATATAAAGCTAAAAATGATATTTTTTGGTATAATCAGGATATATCATTGAAGGAGGAAGCGCTGATGAAAAATACCGGAATGACAAGGCCCCTGGATCAATTGGGGCGAATTGTACTCCCTAAGGAAATGCGCACCACAATGGATATCAATATCGGTGATTCGCTTGAATTCTTCGTAGATGAAGAAGGATTTGTATTAAGGAAATACACGGGTGTCTCCTGCAAATTTTGCGGCGCAGTGGATCATTTAACTTATTTTCGGGACAGCTTTATTTGCGCTGATTGCATTCAGTTATTAAAGAACGATGAACATGTACATGCCACAAGCAATGATGCCATCCAGGCTCAAGAACGCACCAAACCGATCCAAGCCAACACAACCTGGCAGCCCAAGCAATCCAGAGTACAGCAAGGTGAAATGGTAAAAAAGCTCCGCAAGCTGATTCAGGAACATCCGAACCTGCCACAAAAAGTGTATGCAGAAATGCTCGATATTTCCCAAGGCCGTGTGTCCCAACTGAAAAAGCTGCTCTAAACCTTCTAAAAGTTTATTTCCCAATATCATATACGATGTACTTGCAAACCTACTTATTTCGTTGCAACTGCGGTGGCCAGGTATAGAGTAAGGCGCATATCTGTGGATGTGTCTCTTATTCTATACCTGGCCTTTTTGTGCTTCCTGCTCCCATCAATGTGACAATAGTCACATACTCTCCATGTCTACGTATATACAATATATAGATCGAAACAATTGGTTATCACTAGATATCATCAATATGTTGTTTTTGTGAAAAATATATATATTTTACTATATGGAGGGTTTTACGATGAAGGTGCTGGAGGAACATCAATTATACGACATCGGCGAGCGGGTCATTGGGGCACAAGATCTGGACATGCTGCGGGAGAATGCAAATTTGAATGGAGAATCGTTCAGCGGCAAAATGAGCAAGCTTGGGTCCGAGTATGCCAAATGGTATGCGCGCCTGCGGGTACTTCCGCCTGAACTGACGAACGCGATTGACCACGGGTATGTATATGTTCACGATTTGGACCAATATGCGCTCGGAACTACAAATTGTATCTTTATCCCATTTGGTCGTTTGCTACAAGACGGTTTCAATACAGGCAATGGCTCTGTACGTACACCGCAAACAATTATGTCTGCGATGGCACTGGTCGCCATCATATTCCAGTCTCAACAAAATAGCCAATTTGGTGGTGTCTCTGCCAATAAAATAGATTGGGATCTTGCTCCATACGTTGCTCGTTCCTTCCGCAAGCATCTGCGCAAAGGACTCCGGCTGTTCGAGGAAGAGCTGGACTCCCGTTGGTCTGACGAAGAACTGCATCTAGCCAACACCCATTTGCAAGAAACCTGTCCTCGTTCATACTCATTCGCACGCGAAGAGACGGAGACAGAAACCCGGCAGGCCGCTGAATCGCTCATTCATAACCTGAACACGATGAGCAGCCGGGCAGGGGGGCAAATTCCGTTCACTTCACTGAATTACGGAATGTGTACGTCTGCTGAAGGTCGGCTTGTTTCGCAATCGCTGCTGGAAGCCACAATTCGCGGACTCGGCAGCGGGGAAACTCCTATTTTTCCACAACATATTTTCCAATGTAAAAAAGGAGTCAACCAGGCAGAGGGCGATGTCAACTACGACTTGTTCTTAAAGGCGGTAGAGTGCTCCAGCAAGCGGATGTATCCCAATTTTGTGAATGTGGATGCTACCTTCAATCTGCCTTATTACCGCGCAGATGACCCGGATACCATCATTGCGACGATGGGCTGCCGTACCCGCACCATTTCTGACCGTTTCGGTAGAAACCGCCAGAGCGGCAAGGGCAATCTCTCATTTAATACCATTAATCTGGTGCGGCTTGGGATTGAATATGGCATTTGTACAGGCAAGCGTTTGACACCTGACCGGGATCGCTTTGATGCGAAATTAGAAGAGGTTATGCGAATTGCAGTAGACGGTCTAATCCATCGCTATCATATCCAGACCAGCCAGCCAGCCAAAGCTTCGGACTTTATGATGCGCGAAGGGGTATGGGAAGGCGGAGAAAAACTGGAACCTGATGAGAAGGTAGGAAGCCTCCTAAAGCACGGTACACTTTCGATTGGTTTTATCGGGCTGGCTGAGTGCATGAAAGCATTATATGGAAAACACCACGGGGAAGATGATGCTGTATACCGTGAAGCACAGCGAATCATCACTTCCATGCGCATGTATTGTGATCGAATGAGTGAGCACTACAATCTAAATATTACACTATTCGCGACGCCTGCCGAAGGTCTGTCAGGCAAGTTTACATTGCTGGATCAACGTGACTTCGGAATTATCCCTGAGGTCAATGACCGGGAATATTACACGAATTCCTTTCATATTCCGGTGTATTACAAGCTTCCCGCTGCACGTAAAATCAGCTTGGAGGCTCCGTTCCATAATCTATGTAATGCTGGTGCAATTTCATACATTGAGCTGGACGGTAATGCACGGAATAACCCGGATGCATTTCTTAAAATTGTTCAGTACGCACTTCAACAGAACATCGGCTACTTTTCCATCAACCATCCGGTAGATCGTTGTACGGAATGCGGCTATGAAGGGATTATCGGGACAAGCTGTCCTCAATGCGGCACAGATGAGGAACACACGCACTTTCAGCGTTTACGTCGGGTAACCGGATATCTGACAGGAGATTATACCGTTCGTTTTAATGCTGCCAAGCAAGCCGAAGTCCGCGACCGGGTGAAGCATAAGTGAATTTGTGCGGCTATATTCCGGAATCTCTGAATGAAGGATACGGCCTGCGCACCGTTGTATTCATTAGCGGTTGCCGCCATGCCTGTCCCGGCTGTTTTAATCCAACTTCGTGGAATTTCCGCGCAGGGGAGCCATTCACGCCTGAGCGTCAACAGGAGGTTATCCGTGATATCATGGATAATCCGCTGTTGGACGGACTGACTCTCTGCGGGGGAGACCCCTTTTTCTCAGCAGCAGAATGCTCGCAATTTGTACGTGACTTCCGCGCGGCTTGTCCCGACCGAACCGTATGGGCCTATACAGGCTTTGTTTACGAGGATCTGCTCATGGATCCGGAACGACAGGAGCTAGCTCTTTTGTGTGACGTGATTGTAGATGGCCGTTTTGTTGAACAGCAAAAAGATCTGACCCTCCCCTTTCGGGGCAGCCGTAATCAGCGCCTGGTAGATGTCAAAGCCAGTACTCGAGCAGGTTACACCGTTTCATTGACTTAAAGGCGATGTTCTACTTAGCAAGATGCTATACAAAAGACAAGCCCCCCACGATGGGTTGGTCATACCCCTGTCAAGTAGACAGAACTAAAAAGACATCTTTAAGCAGCAACCGTTTCTCGGTATTCAATCGGGGAACGGTTGTTTAATTTTTTCTGAAATCTATTTTCATTATAAAATGAAATGT
>RCUE01000045.1_pt1 | contig 60664 bp, 88 predicted proteins | sample 2166111 | NCBI WGS metagenome assembly RCUE01 (sample SAMN09930795, study PRJNA488358) | compost metagenome | feature: garden; material: soil; isolation source: compost soil in phenylacetonitrile-enriched culture | place: Germany: Experimental Botanical Garden Goettingen | collected 2016-01-27 | reverse complement strand
TGCGTTTCAGTGTTGAGCTGTCGACCGTTTCTGGGATTAGAGATGTATATAGCCCTGGTTCTGGCGTTAGTCTCTGCTGTAACGACCCCAGTTGACCTTGCCACGCCTGAGGATCTAACGTCAGACATAACCGCAAGATCATCTTCTGAGATACCGGAGAGTTCGTCAAGAGTTATCAGTCCTCCATCATTTAATGGGAATGCGCCCCATACGAGGAACCATCGCTTATTGTTTTGCTGTAGGCTATACACCAAACCAGTACGCTTAGATGATTCACCTGAGTGCATCTCACCCAATTTGTAGTGCGCCATCATGCGTTCTACAAGGGTTGACTTTGCTTGCCCTGAATCACCGATAATAAGAAGCTCACCCCAACCGCGTTTTACGAATTGACCTTGGAAATAAAAGTTAAGTGCTGTATGATAGATAAGGTCAACTGCAATAGATACGTCTCGGCGTTCCCATATATAAGTGACGTTGCGTTCAAAGTCTTTGTGAATCTCTTCCATCTTAGCCTCGATAGATTGCCCTGGCGCAGGTTGGAAGATTTTCAGTTGTTCTACAATGTCATCGGTTACTTCAAAATCATGTATCATGTCTTTCTCAGCGAATGCCTGGTCAAAGACATATGTTGCATATTGCGTCTGTGGATCTGGATACATGTACCCAACCAGAGTGTAACGTTTGTTTGCTTTCAGTTTGCCTCCGATGTAGAAGCCGTTGCGAACCACATATTCATGTTCTTTCGTGAATGAATAATTCGCTTGTGCTTGTGGAATCATACGTAGTTCTTCAACATTCATGTAGGATTCAACTGTAGTCTCATACTTCGGACATTTTGAGTTGACACCTACAATCTCTTCTATTGCCGCTGTCTGTTGCTTCTCTGTACATTTGAGTAGCTTGAGTAAGTCCTTATCAATCGACTTAAACTCTTTTGTTAACTCGCCACCGCATGATAGAAGTGCACAGTTCATACAAGCTTTCTTCTCGGAGTCTGCATTCTCTCCGCAAGAGAACTTAACAGTCTGCGGTATGATAGATGGTGTATCGTCCTTACCAGATACCATTATCGGAATCTGTACTCTTTTACCGTACAATGTTGCTGCGGCTGAATCCGCAAGGTGAACATCTTTTGCTTCAACTTCTTCAGCAAGCGTATTAGCCATACGAGGATCCTCATACTTTGTTGCGTTGTCTAGCAAACGTTGAAAGTCCTCAGAGGTTAGTTTACTCTTAACATAGAAGTCAGTGATGTCGCCTTTGTTAGGGAAGTCATCCGGCCAGTTTACAATATATACCTCAGTGACGCGGTTAAGCTTCTCAGCAAGTTTCTTTGTTGCATTGCGACCAGCATCATCATTATCCTGAGCAAGGTACACACGCTTCTTGTTCTTAAAAAGTCGTATCCATTCCGGTCTCCATGCACCGGCACCACTTGTAGGACACGCTGACGGGAAGCCGTGTTGCTCATTGATGATTCTGTCTGTTTCACCCTCAGTCCAAACAACGTACTCAAGGTCTTCGTTCATTACTCTGTCAAGACCGAATATCCTAACCTCACCGTACGTATTACCAAGCTCGTCAGTGTAGTTGATTAGCTTATACTGATCTTCATCAGAGTTCCATTTGTACCGCCTGAAGTTAACTACAGAGTTGAACTCGTCGTACACCGGTATTGTGATACGCTCTCCGTCCCAACCGAGTTGGAATCGTATAAGCGTCTCATCGGTGAAGCCTCGCTTCTCACGTAGTATCTTTCTGATAGGACCTTCTTGAGCCATTAAAGCTTGGTGATACTCAGCTACAAGGTCAACATCAATTTCAGGTCTTGCTGGCTTAGTAATGTTTGGACGCTCAACGCCTAACCCATCACCAAGGTCAAACCAGGCTTGCTCATTTGATTTGTCATATCGTTTCATATAAAGCGTGTGCGCATTACCTTTGCTGTGGCACGTTTGGCAATAATAAACTCCACGATCTAGGTTAACAGTCAAAGACGGTGTCTTGTCTGTCCCAGCAGCGTGGAGGTCCATGAACGGACACTCGGCTTTTATCTCTGTACCGCGGCGATCGATTCTAGTTAATTCACCGAGGAAGAAAGCCTCATTGTCGAGCTCCGCAAGGATTTTGTTCCGATAATCGGACCACTTAATTTGACTCACCCCTTACGGCATTGGGAGAGCCGGTTAAGGACTCTCCGCTATATGATTGTTAGTGTTATTAGAACTCAGTGCCTTGGATGTCTTCGTCTTTAGCATTAACCTCTGTAGGATCAACAGTGGTGTCTTCAACATCGAACAGTACATCTTGGTTACGGAACAGATCGAACAGTTGACGACCGAATGCTCTGTCTTCTTCAGATGTTGCACCAGCCATAGCCGTTGCGATGTTAAACCAGTCGTTACCGCTTTTGGACATTTCTTTAGCGTTAAGTGTGTAAGCGTGATTCCACATGTTTTGCATTGTTACTTTTGCAAGACTGAACAATCGCTTACCTTCTTGGTAGTTGGTTTTTGCGAAGCTGAGGATGATAGGAGCACGTTCACCTTCAAAGAATCCGAAGAAGTTCATGTAGCGAACGTGAGTAGGGATGGCGTCTTTGCCTTGCTTCGTGTTATCGAAGTCAGCAAGCTTACCTACAGGATACGCAGGACTTCCGTCTGTAGGAATCATGAGCTTGCCGTCTCTCGACATAGCAGCAATGCCGCCGCCTTCAGAGCGGTCTTTCCAGAGGATTACGTTTGTGAATTTATATACAGGAATGAATTTCTTTCCGTTAAGTTTCTCTTTAGTCAAAGAGTTGATGATGTCGCCTTCGTCAGCGATTTTCTCTTTGCGCTCAGGACTAAGAGCGTTAACAACTTTTACACGAGGGATAATAAAGTCAGAAGCCTCTTCATCTTCAAAGCCCAATGGAACGTCTTCAACTTGTGTAGATACTTGAGTCTCGGCTGCTTTGGTTTCTACAACCTCTTTTGTTTCTTTTGCTGCTTCAACAACCTCTTGTTTAACTTCTTCTTGTTTACCCATTCAGGATCATCCTTTACTTTTTAATTTGTGATAATGGTATAATGCATTCGCCCTTATGAGCGTTGATAAGAGCTTGCTTACCAACAATTCTTCCGGATTGGAACCTCATAGGCATGTTAACATGTCTTGCAACATACTCTTGCGCTTTAGCGTCGAAGATTAACATCTTGATTGGTTTGTCGCACTGAAGCACCATACATGCCAGAGCATTCAGTAACGCAGGACCGCTGATTAGAATATAATCTTCATCATGATTAAACGTCTGCAACTTTTCATGCAAGTCGGCAACTACAGCATCAGTCTTAAAGATTGGCACAGTACCTTCTGTAAGACTGACGAGAGTACCAAAGCGTTGAGCACTGGTAAAGTCATGATGTCGGTTGTTTACCACATAGACGTTTGGCATGCTTACATCCTCCTTTTTTATTTACGTACTATTTAATTATAACATACCAGTGGCAAACCCGTACATTCATTTTTTAACGTATTTTACCAGGCAACAATTTAATTATATATAATAAGAAGGCAGTTGTATATAAGAAATTTTATTAACCGAAGAGTTACTTATCAGTCCATTCAGCATCCGCTTTATCAGCGGCAACGCCAGCGATGATATCTGTAGTATTGTTAACCGTAAGCATTTGCTTCAGTACTTCTGGTGGCGGAACAAACTCATGATTACGCTCAAACACTTCAATAGCATTCTGAACTCTCTCATGCGCTTTTGGATCATTGCCGCTGAAGGCAGTTTCTACCTTGTCAGCTACTGCATTATACAGCGTAAAGTAATTGTCTTGTATTTCTACAAGCTTCGCGCCAGTGACTTTTCCGATAGAAATGACGTGACCCTTGACGTGATAAGCTACAATGTCGCGCTCTTCTTCGTCAAGAATCTTAAGCATCGCAGAGATGTTTTGCCATACGTCAATGTTTTTCAGAGGTTCACCGTCTGCTTTGACCCAACCTTTGTTTTCCCAATTCTTATACCATTCCTTCGTCAGAGCGTTGTAGACATACTCCGAGTCAGTGACTAAGATAACGTCTGTATCTTTGTTGCGTAAGATCTGAACGATGTTCTCCAAGAATAGCAGCAACGCATTGAGCTCTCCCCGTTGGTTAGTAGAGCCGCCTTTTTCTACAACCGTTCTGGCACGTGCTTTACCAGACTCCGTGTCCCTGATGTATGTCGCCCCAGCAGATAAGCAGTTAGGTTTTCCATTACGACGCGATGCGCCATCAATTCCAGCAATAATCACTTTGTCATTTCCCCTTTGGGTGTTATATTTGGGCTTTCATTTTGTCGCACATATGCTTTAAACTGCGTTCTAAATAATCGTCATTGACTCGATCCGCCATACTCTCGTAGTCAAAGCGTGTAATCATAAATGCAACAGCATGGTACTGGCCATGAACTGTAATGCGTAACACCATTTTATATTCCATGCGGTCTGTGTCGTACTCCGTATCAACGGATCTTCTAGACTCACCAGGTATGTGTGGCATAAACTGATACGTAAGCTTTAATGCGTGTAGTATCATATCATTTCGCCCTCATCTTTGCAAAGGTTTTATCCACTGCCATAAGTGTTTTCTCAGGGGATACCAGTGCCGAAATTGCCACAATTATGAACAGAGTGAAAGTTACTACGCGGCTTGTAATGGCTTCGATAAATTTCTTCATGCGACAATCACTCCAATAATTTGTACTTTAGTATTGCGTTTAAGACACATATTTTCATCGTAGTTATCGACGATGTAGTTCATTTTTGTTTCAAGTTGGTCAGTGTTAATTTGCGTTTCTAATGCACCACTTGGCAGCTGTGTAACAGTCACAATAAGCTTTGGTTCAATAGTGCATTTACATTGTTCAATAAACTCCTGCTTCGTAACAATAAGCATTTTACCACCTCCTCTCATATTTCATGAACGTGCATTGCTTAGACGTCAGGCTGTACGTCTTTCTCCAATCCCTTAAGTCGTACTTAGGGAAGAATGTGTCACAGTTGTAGTTGCCTCGTACTTCAGTAATGATGAGATGCGTTGCAACTTTCATGTACTGCTCATAGATCTCAGCACCACCGATAACTACAAAGTCCGTTCCAAGATACGGCGCCGTAGTGATTACGCCAGGAGGTGGTGAATAGTTCGGGTCTCTGGACAATACAAAGTTGTCGCGGCCCGGCAGCACTTTGCCGATGCTTTCAAACGTCTTGCGACCCATTACAATACGCTTACCCATTGTGTTCTCTTTGAACCACTCCATGTCTTCCTTGATGTTCCACGGTAACTTACCGTTCTTACCGATACCAAGACTTCGATCATGAGCTACAATCAGTGTTATTGCCATCCTTGAAACATCTCCTTGACTAGGTAACTGTAGTGGCTTGGGCGTGTCCGCTTACGTGGTTTCAGCGCAGCTGGCTTTGACTCCCTCCATGCAAAGCACAGAGGGTTATAGCCATTGCTTGATGGTTTCATTGGATTGATGCCGAAGGCCCCTACAATCTGCGGCTCTACGATGACAGGCTCAGCATTACGTCTTGCAACCTCAGCTTTGTAGAAGTCGGGATTGTAGGTCATGGTTATCTTTTCTCCTTCACGTAACGTTTTTCAACCTTTGCATACCGAGCGTCTTGCTCAATGATGGTGGCTTCAATGACGTCTATTGGAGGATACGTTTCACCATAAAAGACTGCAGCGATCTCATAGCCATCTTCAAAGCAAACAATGTAAAAGCTTTCTTTAACCATTGTGATCTTCCTCTCCTACAAGACGTTTGAAGATTGGGCAGTTAAGAGACACGCCGCCTTGCTTGTTCTTTGATTCACCGAATGAGTCCAGCTCAACCCAGGTATGAAGATATTTGTCTTGGTTATCCCACAGTCGTTTCCGCATCGCATCGTCAAGTCCAGATCCTACGCCAACTGAGTTACCCTTGTAATCTACAATGAGTGCGCCCAGCGTTCCTGCGAGGCGGCCTTCACCTTCCTCAAAGCCCTTGATCTGTAGTTTGTATTCCGATACACTTTTAACCTTAATGATAGACTTACTGCGATCTACAGAGTGGTCATACTTACCGTTCGGCGTGTTCAGCATAACGCCCTCAAAGCCCCTATCCCAGATTGCTCTGGCGTACTCAATGGCATCTTCCTTTGTAGTAGCCCAACCAAGAATCGGCACTGTGACGAAGTATTCAAACTGATATGGAAGCTTGAACGTCTCAAGTATCGGCAAGAACTTAGGAGTCAGTACGCTGCCGGTATGATCATCAAACAGTGCGGCGATGAACACTTTACGCTGCAGCGCTGTGTTGGTAGATACTCCGCGTTTGTATTCATCCAGTGGCATACCGTCGAAGATATGGAACTTCACACCGCCGCGTGGGCCAGAGCTGTTTGCGATTCCGTTGGATGCTTGGCGCAGCGCTATTGCGTCATTAAACTCGCCGATCGCCAGGAGCTCGCCGTCAAGAACAAAGTTGTCTGGAATGTGCTCTGCTTCACGTTCAATGTCTGTCAGGCCTTCATCTACAATGCCGCTCCGTGTATAGATGGTTACTTTGCCGTTTTCCTTAATGACAAGGCGGCGCGCTCCATCTAGCTTTTCAGTGACGATGAACTTTGTGTTATAGTCCTCGAAGTTTTTATCAGAGATGTCCTTCATACTCACAGCCTTCATGATACCGATAAGTGGAATGAAAGCGGCGCCGTAGGCCTTGTTGAGTGAGGTAGCTGTTACGCCGACCTTCAAGGTCTTGGTACATATAGCCTCAGCCAGCTGCTTTGCTTCCTCTGTTGTTTGTGCTTCAATAAAGGTCTGCGCAACAATCACGTTTGCGTCTTTGCCTGTGTTATTAGTAAGAAAGTATCCAATGATCTCTTCCCATGATAAAGGCGCCGCTGGTGATGTACCCAGGTTCTTTTTGAGCTTGGCTGCTGCGATGCCGGTGCGAGTGTATGGATCAAAGATGAATTGTAGAATCTCTTTGAATCCAGGTACCTCTGAGTATTTTGCGAGCTTAGCCATTTTGTCGTTGCGGCTCGATGTTGCACCAAGATCCATAATGTACTTTGCAATTTCGTTGAACATTTAGCATGCCTCCAGTTTTTCTTTTAATGTGTTACGGAATTTTTTCAATATCCTACAGACATAGGTTTGGGATATGTCGAGCTCTTTAGCCAATATTATCTGTGTCTTCTCAAAGTTGCTGTTGGCCCAGGTTTCAACCACCAACCTATGTAACGGGTTAGTTAGCGCTTCAAGGCACTCTTCCGTTAGCCTATAGATATCGCTAAGCCCGTTTTCTATCATAACATTGTCTTCTGCTTTTTCATTGCTTTCAAGTATGTCTGCATACGTTAACTGTGTACCATTTATTCGCTGTTCATAAAATGTAGTATTGGTGTGTATCAGGGTTCTCATGTTGCGTAAGTGCATGCCAAGAGCATTGTAGATACATACGGTTGCATACGTAGAGAACATTGACTTAGTGGCGTCCCATGTCATGATAGCCTTATACAGTGCCTCATAGGCGTAGCTAATCGCATCAGGATCATTTGTGAAATAAAACTTATACAGTTGAGCATCTATAAGAGGCTTGTTTCTACGGATCAACTCTTCAACAACTTCTTCCGTCTTTGGTTGTTGTAAAAGATACTCTACCCTGGCTTTATCATACTTCAACTTTACGGCCTCCTTTGACGCGCCTCCTCAACCAGGGCTTTGGCTTCAGCAAGTGTCCATGCGACTCCTGCAATGCCTCCGCTATCGAGGATTTGCTTTATGAATAGGTTCTGTTGGGCAGACGGTGTACCCTCATCCCTCTTAAGCTCTACACCTACAAACATACCTCTGACACATATGATAAAGTCGGATATACCTTTATTATAACGGTCAGATGCCTTGTAGAATGCAATGTCTGGCTGTAGTTCTAACCAACTCTTAAATGCGCTGGTTAGCGTTGCTTCCAACTGATGACGTTTTTGGTCTGATGATAACGGCGTTTTGTTCTTCACAATAGTGCACCTCCAAGTGGCTGTTCGCATCAAGCGCCCATTTGTTGGCCACAAAGCCAGGTATTTGCACCACAACGTTTTTTGGATTTGTTACCCTGGCATCCTTGATGTGCAACCTACAAACCTCCTTTAAGATGCTCAAGCACTGCTGTGCTCATGTCTCCTTTTTTCTGCACTGTATCGTAGATGACTCTATCGATTGTGCCACTAGCAATGAAGATGTGATAAGTGCAGCGTTCTGGCTGCTTACGGATATCTCCATAAATTCTTTCAATACTTTGCTTCCATAACTCATATGAGTATCCGAGACTGAAGTATATAGCATGGTGCGCATTGGTAAGAGTGAGACCTTTGTCTGCAGACGCAGGGTTTGCAATAAGGAATTGAATGCTTCCGTCTTTGAAAGCTCTGATAGCAGTATTTTTTTCTGCGATGTTAACATCACCATAAACTAGTCCACACCTTTCACCAAGCATGGTCTTGATTATTTCAAACTCTTTACGGTACGTACACCACACAATTGCCTGTTTAGTACCAAGTGATTGTAGCAACTCATTCAACTTTATGAATCTGTAGTAGTCAAGAATGTGTTGTTCTGTCATCTTAGGTCCTTCAGGATTTGCTTTGTTCCATTTCATTGCATGAGTATCAATGACAAATCCAGACGTAACCTGGTTAAGCTTGTTAAGGTTAGCTGCTGTACTTGGAGAAGTAATTACAATGTTATTACCAAGCTCAAGTGCAAGGTTAGACTTAAGCTCTCTATAATTACCTTTCAAAGCTTCTGGTAATTCAAGCTCAACTTCTAAGAAGTCCCGCCCAGGTGTTTTCAGCACATCTTCTTTATCCACGTACAACGAGTACTTACGCAAGAAGCCCATAAGTTCTTCATACCGATCTGATCTACAGACTAGTTTTTCATACTGTGGATTACGTGACATATTAACAAAGAAGTGGGCAACAAACTGTGCGTATGACTTGTGTATGCCATAGAAGTCAACAGATTGTAGTTGCCTAAAGTATTCATTCTCACCATTCGGGGCAGGTGAGCCTGATAACAAATACCATCTTTTAAGTGTCATTGAGTATTCAACCGCTGCTTTACCAAACTTAGAGCTATTGCTTTTCATAACAGAACTTTCATCTACAATCGCACCGTGTACATTCAATGCTTCTATGTGTTCTTGGTACGATATAAATGATTCAATGTTCGCTACGTAAATGTTGCCTTTCTCCTTAAAAGCTTTAAGGCGTTGCGCTTTAGTCGTGCCATGAAGATTAACAACCTTAAGATCAGGGAAGAACTGAGCAGCATCCGGCAACCAAGCATTTTCGATAAGAATCAGTGGACACAGCACAAGCCACTTATGATGTGGATTCTTTGCAATATCCGCAGCCATGATGGCCAGACTCATTGGTGTCTTACCTGTACGGGTATCATAGAAGAAAGCATACTTATCGTTTACTTCCGCTAGTTCTACACCCAACTGTTGATGTGGATCCAAGGTTATATACTGGGTAACTGTTTCACCTTTTGGACCATTAAGCAATAAGTCTTCAGTTACTTGGCGGCGGTGCATCTCTTTTAGATATAGATGCTTTACGCTAGGCGGTAATGAGAGTACATCCGTAGGGTCTATATTTCTGAACAGTTTCAATACCAAATCAATATTGCGTATGGTTGTATGAAACTCTGTATTGATTCTGTTCTTGTGTACGTAAGGAATCTGTGTAGCAAGCATCACTGACTCAGTGTCTCCGCGGTCAACTGTTATTTTGATGAAGTTGTTTGTAATGGTGAGTTTGTTTCCCATGGCGCCTCCTCTTCGTATATCTCAATGACGATCTTTGTTTTGCCATCGGCATGAGATAAGTCGTATTGGTACTGCGCACCCTTGATATCTACAAGGTGTTTTACTTTTTCCAGCACGTCGTTGATCATTTAGTTATGTCTCCTAACCTTGTTGTAACCATACCACTGTTTGTAGTTCATTGGCTTTATACCTTCTTTGCGGCACCGCCATGCGTATATCTTATACCGACGCATTAGGTACTGTATGAATGTCAATACCCAAGAACTCAAGTAGTTGACGACGTCTGTAGTACACGACATGACCCATAGTTGCCCTAGCCAACGCAGTGCTGCGACCACGGCTCACTTCAGCAAGCTTCTTGATATGCTCTTCAGTCAAGTCATAGTCGAGCATGAATTGCGTTAAAGATACATCAAAGCCTTTAGGAGGTTTAACTTCTCTTACTTTGCGTTTAGTTTTGAGTCCTTCGATTGGATACACACTGTCACTTCCTTTTTAAATGTTTTTAAAAGTTTTAAAACTTCCGCCCAAAAAAGAACTACGGATTGAATGGGTCCGTAGTTAAGCCTGATCAACGAGGGGCGACAAGTCATCAGGTGAGACTGGGAGGTCTCAATGAGCGACACACAACCAACCGTCTTGGTCATGCAGCGCTCATTCAAACCATCACAGTGACTCCGGCTTTCTCCAGGCCTGTCACTGTGATAGTCTCAGCATTCACTAATACGGTCACCACTCCGTAGTAGTGCAAAATGTAGTAAACACTAGTCTCTACATTGTTCTCACCTCCATTAATGATAATTATATCATAGAAGAGAGAAGTTGTGCATGGTAATTTTAATTACTCCATATTTCTACACGAGCCGCAGCTGCTTTGATGTAACGTGGTTGGTCTGTTGGCATACCTGATGCATTTGTGTTTACACGAGCAATGCAGCGATACTGTCCTGGTTGTAGCAAACCTGTAATTTCTTCGTAAGCACCGACCTGATCACCATTCATTATAAGAACGAATTGACGTTCAGCATCAGCCGCGTACTGTTTACCAGTAAGCAATACGATAGAAAGGTTTTTACGGTTCTGACCTTCATCACCAGCAAGTCCTAATGTAAATAATGCCATTTTAACCGGACGTTGAATGTTACCACCCTGTGCTGCAGGTCTGTAGATCTGAATGATGCCACCTTGACCAGATACAGCTTGTTGTAAGAAAGTTATACCAGACATATTATCATCAGCCTTAATACCCATCTGAGCTGACTGCCAAGTGTTACCAGCAAGTTGGAATGCCTCAAGCGTCCATTTAATTGCCGTTACCTTGGTAGGGTCTATCTTAAAAGTAGTACGAATTTCTGCCCATGAACTGTTTGTAATAGGCGATGTAACTTGTACCGTACCGCGATCAGGGAAAGGTTCAAAAGTTGTGCCACCACCTACAACCTCTACGTTAGTAGAAGGCACGGCATCTCTTATTGCTGTTTCAAGCCATGAAGGCATTGTACCATCACCAAAGTCTGCATAGCGCGTTTTGTGTACTTTGCCATATGGTACAACGTCGCCGTTAAGATCAAGTATATGCATCGATTACACCTCCACTGAGTAGGCCAGGCCTACGTTAGCATCCGTATTGTAGTAGACATAAATAGTTCCATCGAACACACAAACAGTCATTGACTGCATATTTGTAGTTTCCCATGGTAACGTAGGAATGTCCATGATAAGCTCTGGAATGCTGATCAGTTGTTTAAGGCTTGTAGCAATCTTTGCAATCGCTGGTCTAGCTACAGTTGTTGTACCGCCAGACGCATACGCTGACAACATTCCTAACCACCATAGTTGTCCTCTATACTCGAACAAACCCGCATTCGAACGAGAGAAGTTTTCTGTGGAGTTAAGCGTTGCATCGTTGCCGCCCAGCATAGTATTTGGATCACACAACCAGTTACGACCGTCTACTGACCACCAAATTGCTTTACGACCAAAGTCGCCGCCACCCATTACTGAAAAGCCTACATATTTCTCTGCAAACTTAAAAGCGGCAAAGTATCCTGTGTGTCCGTCACCAGGGAAGCCTGGAGGTTTATCAAGCATGACCTTTGCTTCTCTTGTCCATGTTAGCATATCTGTAGATGTGGCCAGCATTGTAGATTGGTTTAGCCCCGCACCTGCTTGTTGGTAATACATGAAGAATTTCTTCTCCTTGTCATTCCACAATACAAACGGCGTTTCTGTTGAGTTACCTACAACCGTATCAAGGTACACTTGACCGTGTCTAATCCAAGGACCTTCAGGTTTATCCGCATATGCTAGACCGATACCACCAACGTTGTTATGGTTGGTTGAGTACGTCGCATAAAAACGACCCTTAGCATTTGGAATGAGATGACCTACTTCAATTGGTCTAAACCAATACATGCTTCCGATCTGGGCTTTAGCTGCTGTATAGATCGGATCACCCTCAAGCTTTACGAACTTGGGAGTATACGCTTCTTCAGATCTTGACTCACCAAAACCGTAAGGCTTAAGTGCTTTGTTTGCTTTCTGTGCTTTGTTAAGTGCTGCGGCGGCCAAGACATCCATTAGCTCACCGCCTTAACTACAACCGATACTCGACCGCCAGCAATACCACTGACTTCAACACGAAGTTCAGTCAATGCAGAGACGCTGACTTGCCAAGCCTGTTTCATACCGCCAGACACATTTGTTTCAAAAGTAGACACGTTAACGCCTTGGAGTGGATATTTTTCACCAAACGCTCCAATAGCGAAGAAGTCAACTTTTGCTGATGTAGCAGTTCCATAAATCTCAATAAGCGCTGAGGACATAAGTCCCACTTGCATAGCTCCTGTTGTATTAGCATTGACGTTATCTACAAGCACGCGGGTTTCTGAACTAACAAGAGGTACGCGATTCTTACCATCAAATCCCATAGGGACACCTCGCATTTGTACCACTCCTTCCCGTAATGTAGAAAGGGTCCACGCTGCCATAGTCTATGTACACGCTTTCTAGTGAAGTCTGTAGGTTGGGATCCACGATTGTCCAGCGACATGGGGTCCTACAGACTTCAATACAAAGGGGCTGCGCCCTCTACTTCACAGCCCTTATGTACAAGAACCTATTACAGTTCTTCGTTTACCGGATGCTCAGCATCACTAGTGTTTTGACTTTCGTCAGTGCCAACAACTTCATCCAACGGATCAGCAGCAACTTCTGCAGGTGCATCACCTTCAACCGGAGCTTCTTCAGTAGCAGCTTTTGCCATCGAAGGACGAGCTTGTTTCTCAGCTTCAGCAGCGTCTACACGAGCTTGGTTCTTCGCGATAGTTTCTTGGGAAGCACCGCGTTGAGTAGCTTTGTACAGTACGGATTTGGAGTTGATCAACTCACGTTTCAGTTGCTCATCAGTCATGTCAGTCAGGTTAATACCGGACAATTGACCACGGCGTACAGTAGGAGCTGCAGGGCGGCTCAAGATACCTTCCAAAGTTGCAACGACGTCAGCAACGATTACTGCTTCTTCGCCGGAAGCTTTCAGATGCTCAACATACTCACCAACTGTTTTGAATCCTGTTTCTTCAACTTGTACTTCCTGTTCAGTAGTAGACATAATAAAATTCCTCCTAATTTGTATTTGTTTTGTGTTGCCCCTTACATTTATAATTATACTACAGTCGGCCTATAGTCGTACACAGTTATTTTCACGGGTTATGACAGCGACGCTGGCAAGATTTACTAATCATAGTAACTGCCAATAAAGAACAGCAGTAGCGCCATACATATCGCTGCCCATATTATATAGTCCATGATACTCATTAGCTAACGTCCTTCTCATAGATGGTTTCGCCGTTCCTACAGACTTTGACAATGAACCACATGCTGACATACTGCTTCCAGTCATCACCGTATACAAAGACACCTTCGTTGTAGATGTTGTCTCCTTTAACCAAGCCTGTTTCGATAATGGCCTTAAAAGGGGTCTTATCAGAATGCCCAAGATAGTGTACTTCGTCACCGTCTTTTAATTGTGTTACGTCTACTCTTTCACCAAGTTGCGTGTTAACTACAATGCTCATGTTCTCATCTCCTCAATTAACTTAGTTTTCTCAGTTAACTCTATTATCCGGCTTTTCAGCTATCACGGGTCAAAAAAGATATATACAAATATTTTTTACTAACTTTAAAAATGAAACCAAACTCAAAGGCTCCGTGATCACCAAAAAGCCGGATAATAAAGTTAGTTGAGATAATTAAAAAACTGAGATAAAAATCCAGTACCAGTACAGCGTTGCTAATTGTTAGAACCATAGAGAATAGTAGTAAAAGGATTTTTTAGTTATTTATTTATTCTCTTCTATATATTCCTTTATTTTGTTGTTACAGGTCAGGTCTATCAGCGTTGTAGTTATTTCAAATGCCATTTGATTCAGCTGTTCAGCAGGGAACGTCAGTAGTTCATTAAACTCCCTTGCGGTGAAGCACTTGATCACGATGTCACCGATAGGATTGTGTGTAGTATCCCGCGACGCTCCAGGAATCATTTGTCCTACACGAAGCATGTAGGATGGCACTGGGCCTCTCGGAGCAACCGCCGCGTCAACTACAATCAGGTATGCATCCTCTCGTAGTTCTTTCAAGCGTTCAATGTAGTTAGTTTTGATAACCGGCTTCTCAAGAGTACCGATAATGTTTACGTCACCAGCGACGCCGCGTTTAAGCAACATTGTACCAACCATAGGGCCAACAGCGTCACCGTTAACACGGGGTGTGCCGATACAGAGTATATCAATCTTTTCCAAATTCATTACCTCCTTTTGATATATTTATTATACCCCAAAGAAGGGAGGAATACTACAGTAATCTCTTTTACCATTATAAAGGCTACCCCTTTGTATATATAATAAGTAGTTTCGGGTTAATTTTAACTCGCAGCGCGTGTACGGCCTCCGCCACGCCTCCGTGATAGCTAGGTAAGGTGTTTATAAGGGCCGGCTTATCACGAACCCGTATGGAGTGATTATACGAGTCCGTAAAATTACCTCAAAATAAAAACGACCCCAAAATCGAGGCCGCATCTACAGATTACACCAAATCGTTACGCTTGAGTGCTGCTTTTTGTGCTTTACCCTTCTTACTGATATAGTTGTTCTTCCACCAAGTCCACAGCGACGCGGCGATGGTGAGGATAGTACTAACCAGCAGTTCTACAGAGCTGTCTTCAATCGGCAGTGGCGACTTACCAGAAGCAACCAGGACTTGGTTAGCTAAGGCAATGACCAGGATGATTGTACGAATCAACGAGGCTTTATCCATTTTTCTCACCTCCCTTCAGGCGCTATTATTAAGTCAAAGGTCAATCCGGCGCCGCAGCATCCACAGTCTATTGGTGTATGAGTGTTCAATTTCGGTCTATGTGTATACGTTGCCCATTCAACGTTAGTTGTCGTAAGTAGGTCATTACTTGTTAAGTCCTTGGTTAGTCGAAGTACCGCGGTGCCGCAGCTTCTACAATTAATGGTTGTTCCTTTAACGTAATTTTTCATTTGAGTTCTTCCTCTCCAATGCCCTAGCACCGGGCGGCCGTGACGAATCAGAGCGTCTAAAGCCTTACGGTGCAAGGGCCAATTTTAGCTGATATTATTTGTTCAGCAGACGATTTACAATGATTGCCATTTCAGCTCTGGTCACAGGTTGATCAGGCTTAAAGGATCCATCAGGATAACCACCGATTAGACCCGCTCTGATAACCGCCTCGATCGAAGCTTCTGCCCAATGGCCTGTGTAGTCTTTACCTACAGGCTCGTCTTTATTAGTAAGTTCTGCCATGAAGCTTGCCTCCATCCAGTTCAAGTCAACGTTGCCTGAACCAATGCCAGACAAGTTGCTAGGATCTTTGTCAGAGTATTGAAAGATTGACCACTTGCTCCAAGTAGGGTTAGCCATTGGTTGACTGACGCCGTAATGAGCAACCCACAGCGGATACTTGGCAAGATCTGAACCAAGCAGATCTTTTGCAAAGGAAGCACCACTGTAGATGATCGGCCGCATACCTGTTGCTTTTTCTACGAGCTCACACCATTTTTTACTCCAAGCTGTAATAGCTGATTTACCAAGTCCTCTAGCTTTAGGCTCTTCCATGTCAAGCACACAAGGCAGGTCGTGTGGCAAGCCTTTGATTGTTTCCAAGAAGTTTTCGGCTTCAGCAGATGGAGAGTTGTTCTGTGGATGAGCGTAGTGATAAAAGCCAACTGGAATACCTACAGCCTTTGCGCCTGTAGCATTGCGGCGGAACTGGGTGTCCTGTAATGTACGACCTTCAGATGCTTTGATGAATGCGTACTTGACATTCTTAGCTTTTACATTCGGCCATTTGATAGTACCTTGATGATGACTTACATCAATGCCGAAAAGGTTAGTTGAACTTTTTGCTTGCATTGTATTGCCTCCTTTTTATTTTACAATGATTGATTTACTTTGACGAAAAAATCGGCGATCTTCCAAAGCAATGCCGCTGAACCGAGTGTTAATCCGATTAGCCACTTCTTGTCTGTTTTCTTCTCAGCAGCTTCTTTTTCTAAGGTGTCTAGACGTCCCTTTAATGTAAGTACGTTCTGTTCGAGGATGAGGACGTTTCTCTCTGTCTGAGCTACTTGGGTAGGAACAGCGGCGAATTGCTCTAGTACAACTTGTATTTTACCTAGTTCTACCAAGATACTGTTCATACCCTTTTGCAACTCCTTTATCTCCTCCATGACGGCAACCTCCTTTACCGTTATTTTCGTCCAGAGGTTATGCGTTATTCAACAGCTCTATGACATAGCTTCTTACCTGAACTGGGACCATGTCGATTGTGTATGCTTTTCTGCGTACCAGTGATACGTACACAGGAGCCATTGCCCGGTAGGCTATATCATTCATGTTTACACCTCCTCTCCAGATTGTGTAGGTTCATTATCTGGTGCTTCTACAGGTGAGGTGTCTACAGGAGGTAATACAAGTTCAAACAACGCGGCAAGAGCAAGCTGTGTTGCCGCGTTTTCTGATTGTGATACGGTTAGGGCCGCTTTTAATTCTTTAACTTGCTGTTCCAAAGATATGCCGGATGAGTTGCGCTTGTCTTGAATGTCGGCTGGAAGAGGTTTACCAATCTCTAACTCGACGTCGGTAACAATAAAAGCAGTGTTACTGTCTGGATTACTGAAACCGGTGTAGGTGTAGTCGCCTGCATTAAATCCGTCGTCATGTATTTTAGAAGGATTTTCATGAACTTCTACAACAACACCATTTTCTTTTGTATAGATATAAATATTCATGGGTTTGTCCTCCTTAATTAAGTAGCCGACAATGAGTTGAAAAATCTATCGGTTGTAGTATTACCTGACCAAGAGCCGCCTACAGACACGCTTTTCGACATGTCAAGGCGTCTAACACAGTTTGAGCAATCAAAGTTATTGAAAGTAAATCTACTCTCATCACCAAAAACCGATGAGGCAGCACCCGAGCCACCAGCCAAATAGAAGTAAACGTATATGCATCTGGTTATTGCATAGTTATAGTTTGTTATGGAGTTGTTCCAACCAAGCACCTGAAAGTTAATAAATGATAACTTGTAGTTATTAAAGGCGGTCACATAATTTTGAGGTCTGGTTGCATTGCCCCTAACCATGAATGGGCCTGTCCCAGAGCCTTGGAATAATATCTCAGCTGTATTATTCTGTATCCTAACGTCTCCATCTATAACCACGTTAGCTTCAGCTCTTATAACAATTGGGGCACCATGAAAATTCTCAATTGTTACGTTCTCAGTATACGTGTCAGAGTTAGTAGTAGGAGCACCAGTCCTATTAAGAATAAGTATGGTTCTACTACCTGCGGCAACCTTACGCATTGCATTGATGGCTTCTTGAATAGTACTAAAATCTGCTGATGGACCAGTTCCTACAAAGGTAGTACGACTAGGCGTTATAGGATCGAAAGAGTTCTGTACATCTTTCATAATGAACTGGTTATTGTCATAGGTGAGTGTGTAAATGAGTGAAGTATTGATGTAGTTATATGGCATGCCATATGGATTAGGGTCAGCCCAGTTAAGTTTAACGGGGTACGTTGTACCATTAATACGTACGTACACAGGTGTCATCCTAGCTGTATTAGCGGCTAAAAATCTAACGAGACATGAGAAGCCTAAGCCTACAGTTGGTGGATTTGCAAAACCTAAGTCATAAGTGTTACCAGATACAAGCGTACCCTGAACGTACAGATTAGTTGAGGTTGAGAGTACGCGTGTGTTCTCTTCAATTCTGTTAAGGTCTGCGGAGGTAACACCGTCTGTACCCGTCCAGTTTGTTTTTGGTGCTTGCCAAGGCATAGTACCATCTCCTTATTTTAGTATCTTAAGTAACTTACCCTCAGTAGAAGCGCTTAGTGCTCCGTCCCAAGCAAAGTTCATTCTTGTAACCATATACTCGGCAGTACGCTGTGTATTATCGACTTTTATTCTATCTGCCAAACGTACAGCGGCGTTGCCTCTATCTTCCATAGTTATGTCATAACGAGCTTGCTTATAATTTGCAAGTATAGTGTTAGCAAGATTTGATGCGAGTGTATTGGTCTGAATGAAAGGGTGTTCTACTGTTGTAGACAACCTACCATCATCCATTATTAAATCAAGGTCCTCAGCAAGTACAGATTGTTTGTCAGCTACGGATGCCCTGCGACCTACAAACTTTAGGCTGGTGACATAGTTAGTTCCACCTGCAAGGTTTACAAATCGTATTCTTACACCCCATGCATATACGTCGTAATCCAGCATGCTAACCATGTTGTTTGTACTTGTCATTTCTACACTGGATATTTCGTATACTGGAACATTACTGAACACAAAGTCCGTAGAATACGTATCAGTAACGGCTATATCCGCTTGATGTTCATACAGCGTTTCAGTGGCATTTATTGAATACCCTGCGTAAGAAACAGTAACACTGTTAACTTGTTCTGTTACCGCAAGGGGGTACTTAGCAGAAAATACATCAACATCGTCAGAGTACGTAGTCATGTTTGTTGGCGTTGCGTCAAGATCCAAGTTTACTCTGACCATACCATTGCGCATACAGAATACCTGTATAATGGCGCAGCTGGCAAGATGTTGTAATGCTTCTCTGTGCGTTTGCTTCATGAACCATGCGTATGGTATACGTATTGTATCAAGGGCAGCATCAAGCTCATAGTCTACGTTAAAAACTAATCCGGCATCGTCTAATATTGTTTTGAATAATTGATACAAGGTCTGATTGATGTACAGCTCAGACTTGTCAAACATTGTTTGTCTTAACAATTCAAGTCTGTCCCTTGCAGTTAAAGTGGCAACTAATGAGTCACTGGCGATATCCCAAGAGGTAGTCCAGTAAGTACCCATTTCTAGCCATTCAGGTTCGCCATTAGTCTCTGCTCCGAAGAACACTTTAACTTTACGGTTACGTTTTACAAAACCATATAGGTTAGAACTTGCATTATTTAAATCAAAGCGTCTGTCATAGTTATCCAAGCTGATGTCAACCTCATTTGCAGATATATTACCAATTGGAACAGAGCCTGATGCATAGCCAACTTCATCAAGTATGCTGATGTGGGCGATGTCGTCGGTGTAATACGTTTCTACAATGTTTGTGAACATTTCAGATATCTTAAGAACCGCGTTGGCTCTATTTATCTTAGTTACGTAAAGCTCCATGCGATCGACACCTAACAATGTCTCAGGAAGCGTATGTGTCCAGTGCACTTGGTTATTCCACTCTACGTCAGTACGGTACACCTGATTAATGCCGCTATACAGTACGTAGTAGAAATGATGCGGATATTCATTAAGTTGAGTGTCACCATCCAGCCTTAAGCTATTAAGTGACCTTGGTGAGAATTTTATAGTTATCTTCTCAGGAGTAGCGAAGTAGCCCTGTATGTCTGATAACTGTCTGCCCCACCATGATGGAGGTATAATCTTCTCCACTGGTGTTGGTAACGGTTTGTAGTAACCAGTTAAGTCATTTCTTGTTAATGAAAAGTTCGGATACGATGTTTCTGTAATACCGTCTATCAAGTAAGCAGTGGATGAACTGTTATTAGTGTTAGCTATTATCTCAATGGTATTGTCATTGAATGGATCAGTGTATGTTATCTCAACTTTAGCATGCACTCTGCGTCCGTCAGCTTGATACCTAGTGTATAAGTTGTCTACATCTACAGAGCCTACAAAATCAACGTCCCATTCTACAGAGTGGTCAACTTCTACCGCAGTAAGCGTTATACTGCCTACCGTGTCAAACTCACCAAATGAACCCTCAGATAATGTAATACTAGCTATTTCTGGCACACCACTCACAAAGTCAAAACTATCTTGGCGCCAATAGCTAATCCAATTATAAAAATCATTGACACCAAAGTAGTGCATTTTAGGGCGCGCACCGGGCTTGCTCCAAGTTACCGGACCTATCTGTATTCTAGTGGCGTTATGGATAGCCGTTGGGAATGTAAATGTGCTATCTACATACACATTTGATACAGAGTAGTTGTATATAATAGTATCTGTATTATCCCATATAACTATATGGTACATAGGTGCATACTCGCCTGTTTGAAGGTCCCATACAACGCGCACGGAACGTACACTACGGTTCGCGGCGTAATATAAATATGCAGTGCCTGGTAGTCCAGATATAGTACCGTCAGCATTTGACAACACATTAAACCAGACTGATATGTTACCATCTATTGGCTTTGGTGCGTCTGATAAAGGCACTGAGCCATCTGTGACCAGTACTTTAGCATGTGGCACGTTATGCGGTCTAGTAACCAGTAATGTTGTATTACTTCCGGGATATAGTACTGATGACCCTATAATGGTTCCGGCCATTATTACCCCTCCCTAAGGTAGATAGTTGGTGTCTACTGTCACCCTGAATGTCCAAGATTGACCTTGTTGTTTTGTTCCAGTATCGGTTACTTCACGGTGTAGCATTGTCCCACCGGCTGGAGCATTAAACACTGCCCACTCTCTAATAGCAAAATTGGCCTCATCAGGACCAAGTGTTATTTGAAACACCATTCTATCTGGCGCTGTAAACACAGGGTATCCAGCATCAACTTTCTTGCGGAATTTTTCTACAGGAGCCTGTAAATCAGTCTGTGATGGATCAAAAGCGTCTGTTGAAGATCCAACACCAACGTAAGCATTAGCACTATCGTAAAATACAGTACCAGGTGCGTTGATACACGCCCTGGCCAAAAAGTCTCTTCCTGTACTTGTTAAGGGCATTGTGATACCTCCTACTGTTCTATTAAATCAAATGTCACGTCAACATAATACCAAACGCTTCCTGTTCTTTTAAGCTGCTTCTTTATGGCTCCAGCATAGACGGTACAATCTCTAGTTACATTATCTTCAATGTAAGTTAGCTTGAAAAACATCTTGTTACCATCTATAAGGTTAAGAATAACTTTCAGGTCAATACTAGAAATTACCTCGTAGCGAAAAGTAAACTTTCGCTTTTTCGCTACGAGATCAATAGTCATTTTACCTGATGCAACCCGACCACTTTTAGTAAGGTTGTAGGACTCTTGTCCAAAGTTACCCTCGCCAGGATGTTTGATTTTTACACCGTCAATCCATAGCTCGGACTTTGCCATTAGCCTCTTCCTTTCCGCGCATCCTCTTGCAGTCTTACGATCTCAAGTCTACGCTCAAGTTCTTTTAATCCTCGATCATCTGCAATCAAGTATTGTACATACATGGTAGGCTGAGTAGATTGGTTGCTAGATTCTGAAGGCATACCACCTAGCATTTGAGCAAGGTCATTAGCAACTGCCGCGCTAAATGGTTTCATGTATGTTGAGTTTTGAAGTGGGATAACGGCTTCTCGTTTGTTACCTTCACCGATCTCAACCAGCTGATGCTGATCTACAATACCGCCTGTTTCTAGCGCAAGCAATGGTGCCAGCGACCAACCACCTGTTACAGGCGCCAAGGCAATGGCCGTACCAACAGCAGCTACGATACCAGCTCCTATGATGATCTCAGTCTTATGCTCTCCTACAAAATTAGCGGTGGCCTTGTAACCATTTACAATTGTTTCTTTAGCACCCGCTCCAAAAGCACCAACAGCTTCACCGGCAGCAGTGGCAAGTTGTTTAACACCTTCCCAAGCAGCTTTTAAACCATTCCATATAGTTGAGATAAAACTGTTTGCCCAGTTGACAGCAGTGCTAGCCATACCATTAAAGAAGTTAGACATAGTGCTCCAAGAGGATTTAGCCATAGCAGCAAAGTTCGCGCCAACTGCTTTAGCCATAGCACCAGAGTTCTTAACAAGGTTATTAAACAACTCTGATGAGTTCTTAGACAAACCTGTAACCCATAGCACTACGTTGCTAGCAATGCCTGTAAGACCCTTAGTAAAGTTGGAGCCCATTGCATCCATACTCTTACCCATGTTTGTCATCATGTTTGTCATAAGAGTGTTTAAGTTCTTATTCAAGTTTGTGGCCCATGTGGAAAGCGTTGTTTTTGCAGCGGTTGTAAATGTACCAAGTCCCTTAGTAATAGCATCCCAAGTCTTCTGGAAGTTAGTTGTAAGGTTAGTACCGAGTGTAGTCATTGTTGTAGTTATTGCAGTAGCCCAGCTTACCATCGTAGTCTTTATGCTATTGGACACTGTCTCCCATTTGGTCTTAAGACCATCAACCATAGCATTCCACTTAGCTGTTGCTGCAGTTGCCATCGTTGTAATGGAACCAGTAATGTCTGTACCCAGTTTCTTAAACAGATTGCCAGCAGCTGTAGCAAATGCCGTGACTGTTACAACTACAGTGCTCGTCCATTTATTGAACTGACCAATAACGTCTACAGTGAGTTTACTGAACCAAGCATTTGCATCTCCTACAAAATCACCTATTGCATTCAGTGCTTTTGCCAACGCACTAGACATACCACCAACCATGTCCGCAAATACATCGCTTACACCTTTGGCCCATCTTGATACAGCGCCACCAGTAGTGTTTACCATATCCATAAAGCCGTCTCTTATACCGTTTACAAGTTGCGTTATAATGTATCCGCCTTTAGAACCAAGCTCTGCTAAACGCTCCAGACCTTTTGTAACGAAGTCGCCTATAGGTGCCAAACCATCCGTTGCCCATTGTCCAAACTTAGCTCCAAGGCCATCGAAGATAGTTCCAACGCCAAGTCCGAACTCACCGAACTTAAGTCTCAAAGCTTCAAGAGCTAGGTTGATAGTACCGAGTACGTCAGTGACAACCGCAAAGTTTGGAGGAGTGAAGTTTGGCCATTCAAAAGTAAACTTGAGCGGTATAACAGGTAATGCGGCTGGGATATCTTTTAGGGCGTCTTTTATTCCAGACAAGTCTGGTGTACCTATCTCAGGGAAGTCAAGTTTAGGTAAATCAAGTGCACCTCCTGGATCTATACCGCCATCACCAAGCTCATCCAGCTTATCTCCGACATCATCAAGCTGATCAGGCACTTGATATAATTCATCAAACGATGCGACAAATTTATCCTTTACCTTCTTACCTGCTTTATCGGCTTCCTTACCAGTGTCTGCTATGCCCTTACCTGTGTCCTTCAAGCTTTCATTTACGTCTCCAAGGAAGTCTGTATCAAAACCTTCCATGTATTCTTCAATGCTCTTGTTGTCTACAGGCTGTAACGTTCCGCCAATATCTATTCCAGTAAGGCTGGCTATTTTCGCTTTTAACGTGTCAATCCAAGCAGCAGCAACCGCACTTGTAGAAGCCAGATACATTATAGCCGCAGCAGCTATTACAACAATACGTACTATTGGATTTTTTGTCATTACCAGTGTTAAGAATTGAACTGCTCTTGCAAGTAGCAAGACTGCCTTGGCTACCGCTGTAGCAATCATTCCAAGACGCATTACACGCCATAAGAACATAAGAGAAGTAGCCGCTGCATTCGCTATCATTATAGTACCTATGACAGCAACAAATGTCCTTAATGCAGGTGACGTGTTCATTGCAGCATTAGCCATGTTTGCAATGTACCTTGTTATGTTTGCAATGATAGGAGCCGCAAGCGCAAGTGCCTGAGTGAACCAGGTGGCTATGAGCTGTACTACAGGTGATACGGCTTTGTATAAAAGACCGAAGCTTGTGATCATGTCTTTCATACTAGCGACAATAATTCTTATCGCAGTGTGTAGTTCTTTTGGTACAAAGTGTTCAAACAAACCACCAAGACCACTTTTAGTGACGATATCCCTTGCCTCTTCAAGAACCTCATATATACGTCGCACGAACTTGTTAAGGGCCTCATAAGGGGCTTTAATAACTTGCTCACCGATAATAAGTAGGTTATCTTGAATGTTTGCCCACATACCCATTAAAGTACGTTCATTGAGCTGTTCAGACATACCAGCATATTGCTTTTGCAATCCTGTAAGCAATGCCTTAATTGCTGTGTCTGCTGGAATCTTAAGATGACCGATATTCTTGAGTTGATCTCCTGTAAGTCCGAGCTCTTCTCGCAATATCTTGTAGACAGGGATGTTAGCATTCGCTAACTGTCTCATCTCTTGACCCATGATAGTTCCTTGCGTATTGATTTGACCCAAAGCTATTACGATACGTTGCAGCTCATCTGCAGTACCTCCAGTACCAGCCGCGGTATCTACAAGGACTTGCATAACGCTTCTGATAGAGTTTGCTTGGAAACCCATCGCCATCAATTTCTTGGACAAGTCTAATGACTGTTCTGTAGAAAAAGGTGTAGACGCAGCAAAGTCTTGCATAACTTTTACAAAGGCTTCAGCTTTTTCTGCAGAACCCAAAAAATTTTCCATTGTCACTTGGGCTGTCTGCATATTGTTAGAGAACCCAACAACAGCCGATATACCTGACTGAATAGCTTGTATACCATTGTAGAACGCTTGTGATATTACGATACCCCCGACAATACGCTCAACATCCCTGAATGAATCACCCATCTTCTCAGCAGCTTTAGTTGTTCTATTAACTGAGTTGTTTAGGTTATTCATTGAGTTGTTCATACCATTCATACCGCTCTGGGCGTTAGAACCAAAGGCATTAGATAAGCTAGTGCCCATTTGCTTAACTTGCCCAGAGACGGTGTCAATAGCTTTTTTGAATGGCGTAATATCGAAGGATAGCGTAGCGAATATATTACCTAAATTCAGCGACACGTATCCTTCCCCCTTATCACATGACCTGATCTATATATCCCCGTTTTGCTGTTTCTTTGGAGTTAGGGGACTTGTTCAAGTCTACATGCTTTGCAGCGAGCGCACTAAGCTTCCTTGGCGTCATTCTCCAAAACTCAGCCTCGGTTCTCTTAAGGATCACTGTAGCTGTGTACATAAGAAGTGGCCAGTCCCATGCATCATCCAAGGGCAAAGCCTCAGACACTGCACGGGACACTAGTTTTTTTCGTCTTCGCCGATTTGGGCAACAGTCGGATCAACCACTTCTTTAACCGGTGCAACAGCTTCTTTTTTGTTCTCTTCTGGTACTGATCCTTCAATTGCTCTATTCAACAAGATGCTTACTTGTTCAATAGACTTAGGATCGATCCATCCGCCTACCTGGTAAGGAGTGATGTTGAACTTAATCGGTTCTCCAGTGATCTCATCCAACACAACTTCTTCATGAATAAGTCCAGCCCAGAGTATAGTCCTGATTGCACCAATACCGCCGGTGTTAAGTTTAGCAAAAGCAGCTTCAACACTGCCGTATCTATTCTCAAGCTCAGCGAAGGCGTTAAGGTCGTATTTAAGAGTTCTTACTTTACCATCAAGTTCAATTGTCACCGGGTTAACGTTTCTAACTTTATCTAATTTGGACATTGTAATTTCCTCCTAATGGTTTAGTGCACCATGGCTTTTAATGACCAGGGTGCACCTTTATATTTTAAATATTAGACAGTATCGTTTTGTACTTTTGGAGCAGCAAGACGAACACCAGACATGCTTGTTACACCTGTAGTTACGATCGTAGTTACTTCCGCTCCAGCGGCTACAGCTGTAGTAGGCGTGAATGTTACGACTTTACGATCAGTGCTAATTGTAAGTGTACCTGCAACCGCTGTACCGTTAGCAAGAGTTACGATGAAGTTGTTTGTAGTTACTGTGGAACGAGCAAGCTCAGTATTGAATGTCCATACCATACTTGTTCTAGTAACAGCTGCAGACACTGTCAAAGCAGTACCGCCGCCACCAGTTCCATAGGGTCCTACAAACCAGTTCTCAGCAAGTCCTGGGTAGAAGTCAAGGGAGTCTTCATCAATCATACGACGCCATTGATTGTTATTGTCGAGCTTAGCAAATGAACCAGAGATTGTAGGTGTTTGGAAGTTAACCGCGTCACCTTTAGTTTCATTGTTTTGCTCAGGAATTGCGAACTTACCTTTAGTCAACCAAGTATAACGACTGGAGCCGTTAGACTTCAATGACTTGAATCCGATTGCAACCCATGGTGGAATGTCCTCGGATGTGTTAACCATTACGCCACCCTCAATAACAGACCCAAGCAATACCGCTTGATCTTCTAGAGAGATTTCAGCAACACCCAATTCCAACCCAATGGAACCGATAGTGGATGCTGTTTCGTAAGGACCGTTATCTGCAAACAACGTTTCACTAGAAGAGTTAGGGTTGATGTTTGCCGTCATTACACCTGGAAGACGCTTCGCAGGTCCGTATGTCGGTGTGCCTTCACCTGGGGCAGGATCAGCAAGCAATAATGCGTAGACCAGGTTAGATACACCAATTTGTACACCTTTAGCCATTGTGTTACCTCCTAATCGATATATGTGGTGATACCTGCATTAAAGCAGTAGTACACCCGTTTTTCTTCATCCTCCTTGAGTTTGAAAGGAGGCTGTCTTAAATGTATAAGTGACCATCTTACAGCAGTTAGTTGCACTTGTCCAGTTTCAGTCATTAGTGACCTATGAAGCTCTCTAGCCTTATTCTTAGCTCTAGTAGCAGACTTAGATCTAACTACAACCTGTACAGAACGAGTAGCACCTGCTATTTGTGGTGGACCTTGCGATCCCTCATACTCATATAGTATAACAGCTTCATCTGGTTTATCAAGGGCTACATCTCTGAAGATAGCTTCCTTGTCAAATAGCAGGTTAACTGCAAAATACTCTTGAATGTCTTCCAGTAAGTCTTGCACGTTATCCCTCCTATATACCAATTTCACTTCTTAAGATATTAGCCGCTCTTGCACCAAATGACATCTGGTATTCCCGTATGGGGTCTTCCAAAAACTTTGCTTTACCTTTAGGGTGATGGGCACTCAAGTCTTCATGTACAACAACCATGTAGTCATTGGTAGAGCGACCAGTCTTAGGGTTAACCTGTGCATATTTGCCACCGTAACCAATCTCAACTGAGAAGTTACGTATTCTACCTTTCACTTCGAAATAGGCAGAACCAGCTAATGCATTTGTTTCCCTGGGCACTTGTTGCAAAGACATCTTAAGTATCTCTTTAGCAGCAGATATTGAAGCTTTCTTTGTGCCTCTGTCAACTCTGGACAACATACCTACAAGGTTCTGTTCAAACTTAGTGTAGTCTACCTTAATGGAAGATATACCGCCTCTTGCCATTAGATATTCACCACCCAGATATCAACCTCACCATTTCTGTACAGAGCGCTTTTCGCTTTAATAGTGTGCTCTTCATCATCAAAGATTAAAGCATCATCGATGTGAAACTTAGCTCTCCATACTGGATCGATATACAAAGTAATAGCAGATATGACCTCTCTACCATCTCTATCTACAACCATTCTGGCCTTAGCCTCTGGATAGCATAGAGCTTCAATTAAGTCACCATATTCAGGGTCTCCAGCAGTATCATGCTTGATAAATGGTCGTATTTCCAAAGGGACGTTTGCCCAAGCTTTAAGAGAGTTAAACATTGTCATGCATTCCTATATTGAATATAGGTCGTACGCATATCTCTTTGAAGCCTGCAGTGGACATTTTGTTTTTGTACTCTAGAGCCTTTGCAGCATAATAATTTGACCTAGACGTTGGATCTTCTGATTGAGGTCCGAGAGATCGTTTTATTTCCCTTGCAAACTTATCAGCAGCAATGGTAAACATTTTGTAGAGCCTAGCATTTTCAGTTTTTTCCTGAGCGATTATGAACGCAATCTCTTCATTCGTCAGGATGGGACTGAATGGGTCGGTATCCGATATCTTAAAACGATAAAGATCCAAGTCACTGGAACTAGGATCGCCGGAGTAACTCCATGTCATTCAACTCACCGCCTTATTTGGTGGCGTCTTTTGCTTTAGCCTTTGCTTCAGCGTCTGCTTTGGCTTTCTCAAGAGCAGCTGCCTTAGCTTTCTCAGCAGCTTCTGCTTTAGCCTTTGCTTCAGCTTCTGCTTTAGCTTTTTCAGCGGCCGCCTTAGCTTCGCGTTCAGCGTGCTCCTTGTAGGCAAGCTCCTCTGACTCAGCAAAAGCCTCTGCCTCAATAGCCCTAGTGAGGGCCCCCTTCAGGTCATCAGCAACATCTACGCCCTGCTTGTGATAAAGGTAAGTAGCCATCGCCTCTAAGTTGTGCTCATCAACTTGAACGATTTTACCTTCGTTCACTTTGTTTCTAAACAAACGAATTGCTGCAGGATCGTCGATAACGGTTCCTGCAGCATAGAATAATCCATTTGTTTTGAACGGGCGTCTTACTACATTAAGCCGCGACAATATCTTTGAAGAACACGCCGAGGTCTTGAGCAATGACCTTCGCATCGAAAGCAAATTCCGCTTCAATACGTTCAGTACCAAGTCCGAGGTTGTCCATAGGGATACGCACAGTACGGTTACCGAATGCACTTGCACCCATCAAACCAGTCCAAGCGAAGATGTAACCTGCAGAAGGTTTCTTCAAGGCTGGACGTGGGTTTACGTAGCACAGAAGTGCGTGACGACCCATGATGAAGTCGATGTCATCTTGTTGCCCTTGTACTGCTTCATTGACTACAGCCCATGCAACATAGACGTTGTCAACTTCAAACAGTGTAGCAAGCAAGTCTGCAGTAACGATACCTTTTTGAGTGTACTTGATACGATCCAAGATATCCTCATGGTTTTTCAAAGCGTAGAATACGAATGGAGACAATACCAATGTATTTGCTTTGAAACCTGTTTGGCTTGCCATGAACACCGATTCGTTGGTAAACAGTTGAATTGGTGTGGAAGCAGGTTGGTTCAATTGAATAGCTTCATTAGCACCTGGGTTAGAAACTACACCCGTAATCTCACGCGTCCAAATACCAGGTCTGAAGTATTTAGAAGCCCATTCCATTTCGCGACGCACCAACATCTTCTGGGAAATGAAGTCGTTAGCGTCTGTGTCTGCGTCCAACGGATCATCGTAGTTAGCACGATCTTGTTCTGTAACGTCCTTATGGAACGCTTGAACTTTCGCGTAGTACGGAGTGTCCGTCTCAACGCCGTAGTCGCCGCCAGCAGATTCAGTAGCCGCTCCACGCACACGAGCCTCATCGCGGAAGAAGTCTCCTTTGTTATACTTGAAGTATACATCGGATTGTTTTTTAACCGGAATCATTGGGAATACTTTTGCAGCGATAAATGCATTCTCATCCTGCATATACGCTACGGACATATTTGTTAGCGCCTTATCAATATGCGCATCCTGTCTTTTTGGCATCTCGATTAATTCTCCTTTCGGGTGTTAGATTAGATTTTTACAGATACAAATTCGCCAGCGGCTTTTGCAGTAGTCATTGCGATACCAACAACGTCACCTGTAGTTGTTGTAACAGCACGACCGTCTGCAGTAGACGAAACCTTAGCTCCAGCGTTAACTGCTGCGGAAGCTTCAACGATTACGATACCATCATAAACTTCAAGTACCTCACCTGTTGCAGTTTCGTTTGCGGATGCACCTACAACTGTTGAAGTTGCATTAGCGGTTACACCAAGCTCAGAAGCATTCACAGAAACAAAACGACGACGTGCTACCGCTCCGCCAGCTGGTAAGCTGAATCGGAGATTAGGAATTTCATATGCGGATGCCATGATTAGTTAGCACCTCCATCCAAGTATTGTTTGTACAGATCGCGATATTGTTTAGTGGCAATACCGACAGCGGCAGCTTTAGTAACGCCTTGCTCAACAGAGATTCTGTCAGCATGCTTCTCAAGCTCTGCCCATGCTTGTTCAGACGATTTAGAAGTAGCTGAAGTATCTTTACGGTTTTTGCCAACTTCTTCAAAAGGAACGGCTTCTTCAATAGCTTTGCTTGCAGCTTTGAGAACTTCCATAACTTCTTCAGAAGCACTTTTTGCAACAGCAATCAGTTGAGCTTCATCCACAGGAATCGCTTTGATTGTAGCTGCTTTAGCGACTGCTTCTTCATGCTCAGCTTTAGCAGAAAGTTCTTTAGCCATATTTTCAGCCTGTTCTTTCTGAGTTTGCATACGTTTGAAGACAGTTTGCATTTCAGGAGATAAACTTTTGAGGACTTCCTCATAGTCAGGCTCCTTTGGTTTTTGGGCATCTTCCAGAGCTTTCAATTTGCTCTTCATGGTTTCAGACTCATCGAAAGCCGAAGTATACTTCTCTTCTGCTTTAGCAACAGCCTCTTTAGCAGTCTCAAGCTCCTGTACAGTTTCTTCAGGAACTTCTGCTTTTGCCTTAGCTACAACGTCATTAATGATCGCTGCGTGCTCAGGCTTCATTTCTGCAAGAATCGCATTAAAGTCCATGTTATTTTCATGCTCCCTTCTTTTAAACATTTGTATGAATGCTGCCGAGTTGGCACCATCATCAACCAAATCAACTCTATCGACGATTAGGTCGAGTACAAGGTCGGGCATAGTCCGCACCCCCTATAATTATTATACGCAGCCCAACTGGCGGACATAACGCTGTTTATAACTTAACTTTTTTGTAATGCCCTTGGATTGAAAACATCTTGTATTCCCCCGACTTTATCTTCGCACAAACCTCGTCATCAGGAATATAGAATCCAACCCACCAGCCTTCAGGCACAACACCCTCAGCTACCCCCATAGAAGCCATCTTTTCTTTTGTGAACATTACGCTTTCTATCAGGTATCCTACAACGCCACCCTGATGCATTTCACCAGTTACACGGTGTGAAAGCACAAAGTTGTAAGCAGCTTTCTCAAGAACGGGTGTAGGAATAACATCATCCGCCCAGTCAAGTGGCAAGCTGCCGTCTTTATTTACAGAGATATTAGCCCAACCAAACACAAGGTGATTGTTATTATCTACACTCTTGATAACGACTTCTTCTGCTTTTGCTCGATAAACGCTCATTGTCTAACCTCCTTATCTCATGTCGTTTTGTTCGAAGTCGTTATCCACTGTGTCATCGTTATTGAACTCTTCTTTTTTGCCTGCCGTTTTTTCTTTAGTCTGTGCAGCGTACGCTTTATCGAAGACTTCTTTGCTCATTTCTGGCATGCTAGCGGAACGTCTAAGGTAATTCTGTAGTTCCATATCACCAGAGATTTCCACGCCCATAGAACGAAGTAACAACGCAATCTCTTTAAGTGGTGGAGTAGTTATTTGACCAGGTTCAATACGCGGGTATTCAGTTACCTTAAAGTTGTTGAACTTCATCAGCTTTGGTACCGCGTAGTTATTGAATATCTCCGCAATATTCCAAATCTGCGCACTTAAGGCTGTTGCCAGCAAAGACTGTTTAGCCTCAGCCAACGCAAAAGATCCAGTTTTTTCACCGCCAATGAGAATCAAGTCCGACAGCATAGTAATTGCAATGCGGTTGTCATACCGATTAATGATAGCGTTTGTGTCAAACTGTCTTGAAGAGCTACTTGCTAACAGCTTCAAGTCCCATCCATCTGGAAGCAAGATGCCTTCTTCAGCGTCTCTTCTGATGCTACTTACCAGAGCCTCAGCATTCGCTTTAAGTGCAACCATTACCTCGTCTTCTGTATCCCACAGATTCATGCCAGGAGGAGCCGTCAAAACTGGAAGACCAGCAAGGTCACGCTCAACGCCAATGCCCTCAATTTCCTCAATGCGCTTCTTAAAGTACCAAGGTCTGTAGGCACTACGTAGTAATGAACGACCCTCAGGGTTGTCTCTACTCACTTTAGTTCTGAACAGTAGGCCTCTCTCCAATGGTATTTCTACAGGTCTGTAGTTGGGCATAGCGAGTTGTACGAATGCTTTGATGTCACCATCGTCATCAAACTTCCATTCATGTAAAGAAGCTTGTGACCTGATTGGCATACGTCTCCAACCAATCTTGCCGTCATTGTACTTACTACGGTACTTACCACTGGAACTCTCTGGTCCACGACGGATCTTGTAGATGACTTCATGGAAGCTAAAACCATACGGAAGCATAGAAAGTATCTCTGAAATGGTGTCTGGCCACGCAGTATCCATGTCCTCCATGCATGAACTCAGGAACTCAGCAGCCGCGACATCCTCAGGTTTGTCACTTGCGGCTACCGCAGACCAGTCAGTGTTGCGTATCATCATCTCAGCCAAGTACAAGATTGAGCCGATAACAGGATCGTTTTCACTCATTTCTTGATAGATGTCTGCTGCTCTTGGCCAGCGTAATTCAGGTAGAAACTCTTCATATACGTAACCGCCTTGTCTCCGTAAGCCAGAGACGCCGAGCTGTTTGTAGTTATGCTTCTTATCAGCCAATTAACTTACCTCCTTTTCCAATATGATCCCCCACCCTTAGACAAGCTCGAAGGGCCAGACATTACAACTTTAGTTCTAAAGAAGTTAAATGCTCCAGAGAATCCGTCAATCGTATCATCTTTAATACCATAAGGGAATACATCCATTTCATCAAAGAACGCCGTTAAGTTTCTACAACCTCTCAGTGAGAACACTCTTCCTGATTGAGCTGCTGCTGACGCTGGACGGGCCCGCTCAACTTTTGAGCCAGTGGACCTAACTCCCTGGAAGTCGTAACCATTCAGTACGTTACGAGCATAGTGATCGATGGTAATATCCCCCGATGATCCAGGCTCTTGTTCCATACGAATAGCGCACCTTATTCCATCGAGCTCTGCAGTTTCCTTGATAATCTCTTCAGTCTCATGCGGTTTCTTCTGAACACGCACAATATCCTCGATCCAGTACAGTCCCTGATAATGCCACAGCTTGAAGCCTACCGTGCTATCCGGGTCACGTTTGTCTTTACCCTTACGTTTTTTAGGATCCGTTGATGCCATATCCCAGTAACGCACAGCGCGTGCATTTGTAGGACGATCTACAGGTTGTACTTCTTGAATCCAGGTTCTGCTAAACATGTCACCAGATTCCTTGATCTCCCAGTTACCATTGAGCAATTGCTCTCTAGTTACAGGGTCAAGCTCTTGCAGTGTCTCAGCATACTCTTCTGCATCCAAGTGAGGGTTATCCTGTAATCCTGCACCAATAAAGATACGGCCACGATCTTTGCCTTCTACGAAGAAACGTTGATAGTAATATTCCCCGTACTCTCCACCTGGGTTGGCAGTTGCTCTGAAACGCAATGGTACATTCAGTTCTTTTTTCTTACGCAGACGTGAGAACAAATATCTGTAGTTACTTGGCGAGATGTGCGTAACCTCATCCATTCCTATATACTGGAACTCAGCGCCTTGGTAACGATAACAGTCATTCTCAGACTCAAGATAACCGAACGTGAGGGTAGCACCAGATGGGAATGTAAATTGGTTTTTCTTCTCAGACCAATGCACCTCACCAGTCTGCACAAATGGCATCAGCCATTCCTTTGCCATACTGATCAGGGCTCCTGGCAAGTTCAAGTCAGCAAACGTCTTACGAAACAGTATAGCTGAATATCCTGGAATATCTACAAACTGCAAAGCGGCAGCCAGCTGATACACTGACTTACCGCCTCCTGCAGCACCCCCGTACAAAATCTCTTTCGTACCATTCATCAAAAGGCATGCTGCTTGCTTTGCAGTTGGTTCAATCGGGATATACTTCGTAAGACGAGGTGACAAGGCGCGTTGTAGTTCCGCTAAGTCAATCCCCGATAAATCCACTTAAGTCATCTCCTTTACCATGTAGCAAGTGGAGATCGTTTCCAAGTGTTGGCAGCAACACATACGTACATGTAGTTTGCATCCCAACAGATATCACCAACGTTACCAGTTGCAGTCGCACTAGCTGGTGTTTTAGCCGTACGGACTCTGATACCATTGCCGTTTACATCCAGTGGTGCAGTAGGCGCATTTGTCATGATACCTACTTGACCATTGGATCGTCTAGCAGAGATAACAGTGTCCAAAGCAGCACCAGCATCATCGAACCGCACAAGCGCATAATCTGAGCCAGCATTTCCACCGGTCTCGTTAGCGTTTGTAGAACGCACTTCCCAACGATTCAAGAAGATCTTGTCGTAGTTAGGTGCACCATTTGGCGTCTGATTCGCAGGATCTTCTTTGGAATACGATCGTCCAAGAGCAATACCCTTGTTAGATCCATTGCCACCCATGATTCTGAACTTGCCATCAACTACAGACAGGTTAGAGTCATGTGTCTGAATCTCACAGACATCAGCATCAAATGGAAACTCAAGTCGTGTAAACAGCTCGTCCGGATTGGCTCCGGTAGGCGACATTGTAGTTTCAATCGACATGTGTCTGTGGTCAATCCTGGTTGGATCATTCGCTTTGTAGTGCGCGATGATCGCAGCTTTGTCATTCATGTTTTCATCACACCATACTAGAGCAGGTTTAGCTCCACCGGAACCCTCTGCCCTAGCATGCCATTGTAGTCTAATCAAGTCAGACAGGTGACCTTCACTCTTAATCCATTTTTGATCGGTAGACAAGTGAATCCGCTTATTGCGGAGTATTCTGAAGTCGTCACCATTCTCACTAAATGAGGTAGTGTCTAATGGCCGTCGGATCACATGTTTTCCCATATTAGGCCTGCCGTGTTGCGTACAGTTGTTGTTTGAACACGTAGAGTGACAAGTTAACTGACTTCTCTTGATCAGTGGTGTTTGTGACATGCACCCCAAGTGACTTACCTACGAGTTGCAACGGGCTGCCAAACGTATTGATAGCGCTGAACGTACCAAACGCAGCACCGACCACGTACAGCCCAATAGGATTGTCGTTGATTGTAATGTCAGCCACAGTGACGTCCTCTACACCACCAACGTCAACCTGACACAGTGCCCAGGACTCATTGTCCGGTACCGTATCGATGTCAACCAGTTGATACGTAGAGTTCGCTGGTACTACAATAGTCGTGTTTACTTTAACTGGATATCCTTTTACCATTATTGAATCTCTCCTATCCATCGTTTTATTAGTGCAAGCCGCTCTGCAGAGAAGCCGGAATGCTTCAGATACCACTCAAGCAGTGGTGTATCTCCTTTGGAGCAGTTACAACTTGTGCATGCAGGAATGATATTCGTACGCAGTGTAGGGCCGCCTTGACTGACCGGCACCACATGTTCCTTAGTAAGAATCACGTTCCTCGCTTGTTTCTTACCACAATACGCACAGCATCCTCTGAAATGCAGTAGCGCGTCACGCCAGTCTTGCAGCGTCAACAACTTAGATTCTCCAGTGCGGTGCTTCGTATTGCTCAGGAACTTCCTGTGTTTCTTCTTCCCTACCTTGCGTGCGATCGTATAGCATTCCCTACAGTCAGGTCGGTGTCGTACTGCGCCAAACTTATCTACACCATTCTTGGGGAAGTCAGCAATCGGCTTCACTTCATTGCATGCGGTGCACGTCCTCATACTCATTAGTCGTCGTCTCCCTTCACCACTACCTCGGTCGTAGTTGTCTGTCTAATGCCGAAGTTGTTCAGCACCCCAGCGGCGCCAAGAATCGCGACGATCTCTTGCAAGTTATCTGTAGGTACCTTCGTATCTTGCAAGTTCGGATTCTTATCATCCGATACAACTGGTGTGACTGACGTGGTGTCAAGACGAGCTTTGCGCTCAAGGTCTGTTGCTACCTTCATGAGCCCCTGTATTTCCTTAGGCGACAGCGATGATGGCTGTATTCCGTCGATAGCGGTTTTCAACTTCGCATTCAACGTAGCGGCCATGCTCACATGCGACTCATTCATACCTACAATCTCTTCTTGCCGTTTCCGCATGATGAGCTCATCGCAATGCTTAGCCCAGGCTTGCATCCTAACTGGGAAGCCCCAGCGCTGTGATACCTTGCTTACCACATTCACTGTAGTTCCGAGTTGTTCAGCTACAAGGCGGTTTGATGGACGTACACTTGGGTATGCATCTCGATACGCAAGCCAGATTTGATACTCTCTATCCGTCTCGCCGGGTTGCCGTTCATACAGTTCTAGCTCGGCCTCCGCAGCTACATCAAGCCAGTTCTCGTTATGTCTGCGTACATGTGACACTCTGTTGTTCTCCGCCTTGACACATTCCTCACATAAGTGCGGATTGGTACTGTGCGGCTCCGCGTCGCGGCTACAGCGCCTACAATTGATCAACTCAAACACCTCCTTACATATATTATACGCTGTCCAACGCACTTTCAGCACAATATTTGATAATTTTGGACAAATAGGTAAAATCACGGACGTGTATAACACATTTATACGGGTTCGTAACATATAACCCCTTATAAATACCTTAAGGGCCTATTACGGACCGGTTACGGGTTGTTTAATACGTGCTGCGAGTTAATTTTGCCCCCTTATAAGGCCCCTGGGGTGCGATTTTTATTAAATTTCCCGGTATATGGTGGAAGTTTGTAGCTACAATTGCTCCCAGGATTAATAGGACTGTCGGTCTGGCGCTTTTTCTGTCCATTAGTATGTAGTAGCAGCGTTGCGGTGACGCCTTACGTCTGTTGTGTAGTATCCCTGAATGCCCGGGTATCTGATGTCCCTAGTTCTAGCGCCACCGCGCCAGGCGCCGGTCATTTGGTTGCGAAATTTTGCGCAATTTTTGGACTTTCTTTCGTAAATTTTCATTTTGGATTTTCGTTCAAATTTGGCTCATTTTCGTAAATTTTTCAATGCACATTTTCATCAATTTGTACATCTTTTTCTCAAATTTGTTTTGAAATTCTTTCTAATTTGTTCGCAATTTAGACGCATCTTCTTTCTTGTTTTAATGTTATAATTAATTTATAAGTTAAGAACAAACAAATACTAAATAACTTAATAAATTAATTAAGAAATAATTCTTAAATAACTATTTACAAAGTTTAAGAAGTATGATATAATTAATTTATAAGTTAAGTAAATGATCTTTGAAAATTAAATAAGAATACAAATTGAAAGGAGGGATTGATATGTACAAATATTCGTATAATCAAAATGTCGATTATATCGTTAGTAAAAAGCACGCACAACTAGAGCGGATAGCTATGCGCTTAAAAGGTCGTAAAGCCATAGTCGAACTAAAACGTACTAAAACAAGATCTGTATTAAAGGTCTTCTATTAGGATTGGTTTGGGAAGGCTAACGTAATGGGATTGTAAAAAACTACAAAGTAGAGGATGATAAAACATGTTAAAAGAGATTAGTGTATTGGCCAAAGAGTTCAACGATGTAGAGGAAGTAAAAGCCGAACTTAAAAGGGTTCAATCTGTAAAATGCCGTCTGAAAAAGATGAAGTCAACGCCGGATTACGAAAAGAAAATGACGGATGTCGTAGCTCAAGAACAAGCCTTAAAAGAAGTACGTCAAATGTTCGAACCGAAAAAGGTAACGTATACAACTATGACCGTCGAACAAATCGCCGAACTGAACTATGATGAAACGATTAAAGCCATAAAATCAGTACAATCGAAAAAGTGCAATAGTCAATACTTAACCGACGACATCAATACGAATGTCGAATATCAAGATGCCGTAAAACAAGAAGAACTGTTATTAGCCCATAAAGCCATGGTCAAACCTATCGAAGACACGGTCGTGAAAAAATCCCAAATCGTAGATATGATCGATCATCTTGAAGGCCTTGAAGAAAAACTTGATAAAGACTATGTTTTGGAATTGCTGAAAGGACTACTGGCCTAAGCCGGTAGTTCTAAACCAAAGGAGGAACTTAAAATGAAATTCTATATCAATATCTCAGATGTGTCTGTAAACGAAGAAAGCGGTTGGATTTACTACGAAGACGAAGATGGTGAGATTGTAAACGAACCAACATTCTCAAGTTACAAAGGTCCAAAGGAAGACTTAAGAGAAATCTCTAGTAAAGACTACAATCGTATGATCATCTTAAATGCCGAAGGCGATCATGATGACTATTGGGAACTAAGTGATACCTTAGTAGTAAAGCTCAGAAAGGAGGTGAAGTAAAATGAGATTGACTGAAGAACAACGCCATGCACTGAGCATGCTTGTAGTAGTGACTGGTCACTTAAACGAACTGATGTCTGAAAACGATGAGTTCAACAACTGGTTCTCGACCTTAGGAGTGTATGAACGCAGCGCCGATGAAGTTCAAGCGAGTGTGCTTATGGCACTTGAAGAAGACAACGAACGTAAAAGATCCGAATAGGCCCCTCTATGGGGTCTTTTTATTTACCCCCGATCGCAGCGCAGCACGGCCGCGGCTGAACTGAGCCAGAGCAGTGACCTACAGGTTTGCGGACATAGTCAGCCAACACCGCAAGGCAGCCGCGCGGATCTGTAAAGAAAAAGCCCAGCCGAATCGCAGTCGCGCCGCGCAGTTTGTAAAAGAAAAGCCGCCGTCGTTAGACAGCGGTCAGGTTGAATGAAATCGGTAAGTAGTCGGTTAGCTTACAAAAGATGATGTATTTTATCAGATCATCTTCGGTATCAAAACTGTCGGCACTAGCCGATCGTATGTCGTCGTACGTAATTACAGTGCTGAATGTTGTTGAATGAGCAACGTCAACATGATATGACTTAAAGTCTAAGTCTTGACTGTTGATCATATCCATGTTTGCAACTTGGTAGTCGACGGCCTTGTCAACAAATGGTTGATCGTCGTATTCAACTATCCTGTAGTCAAACTTCAAATCGACGAACAGTATGAAGTAGGCTCTAGCCGCCATGACTTGCAAGCTGTACAAGCTGCCCAATAGTACATTTTCAGTTTCAAGCGCAATTTCAGTCAGTTTTTCTGTATCGATTGGTAATCTGATAGTTTGATGATTGGTCATGTCAAAACTGATATTGTATACGTTGATTTTCATATTATCATCTCCTTTATTAATTTAATTATATCATACTTCTATCGTAGTGTACACTAGTATTTGCAAGAACTGTGCCAAGCCGCGCCGCCGTGACCCGACTGGATCAGGTGGTGTCCAATGGAAATACTTAGAACTGATATACATTACTGTAGAAATATGGTAAAATAGAAATATAGGAAAGAACTTCTACAAACGAGGTGAATTGCAGTGGTCATACATTACTGCTTACGTTGTCGCAGTCTCCATAAGCTGCAGTCCCACCAGAGATTCTACATAATGACTACAGGCTTCACATATCTGCAAGGCGTGCGTTACAATATCATACTATGCGAGGGAGAAGATTCAAATGAAGACTGCTTACAAACTGTATCACATTATGCCGGACAAGTCCAAGAAACTAATCGCTGATGTTAGATCTGCAGACGACGTACAGTACCACATTGAAACTCCGAAGTACGCTGGAACATGGTTGTCACCGACACGGAAGCTACTGCGCTTTGGTCGCGGTGAAGTGAGAATCGAAGAGTATATCGTACCACCATCTGTAGTCAATCATAAGCTGATCAATACCGGTGCAGTCATTGGTTACGATCTTGAAATCATCGATCACAAGCATATAACTACAATCCGTGTAGAACACGACCGCATCACCGGCTTTGTGCAAGGCCACATCAGATTGTGGGAGACTGATAGCTTCACCGAGCTCGCTAACCTTGCGGGCAAAGAATTGGCATACGCTTGTTATGAGTACCATGAGTTGCTTTTGAAGCAGTTCAACTTGAGTAGCGCCATCTAAGAATCTGCTTCTTTTTTCAGACCCATTCGCGGCTGCGACCATCCAACGCTGTGTTGACGCCACGGGTGGGTTTGTCTTTAGTTCTCAAGTTCTGATGTACAACTACACTGTTTAGTGATATAATTACATTATAACCAATAAGGAGATGATTACATGTTGAAAGCATTATTGTTAACGTTCGCTATCCTGTCACCGTTTGAAACGCAAGATTACACAGTTGTAGGTGACTTCCATGATGCTCGGGGGTTCACTTACCACCAAGCAATTGACGCCAATGGCTACAGACTGTTGTTCGTTGATGAGAACCTTACACACGGCACTGTCAAACGCGGCGACACAGTGACGGGCGTGTTCTTGAAGACTATGGATGACGAAGGCGAGCTGCTCAAGGTGATCAAACGATGACTAGACCGTTAATTGAACTGAAAGCAGCGTTGACCGACGATCAGTTGATTGAAGCCGCGAAGCTAATCAAGAACTCCGGTAACCTTGTAGCTACTCGACACTTTGAGCATCAGCACGGTTACTCATTACAAGAAGCCCGCATGATGACGGGTCATATCGCTGAGTTTCTAGCAAGTTGGAAGCGGTCCTAATGGGCCGTTTCTTTTTGCATATAAGCTGAGCCGTGGTCCGACGGCGCTGGGTGGGTACCTACTAGTTTGCGGACATGACCGAACTGCACCGTAAGGCAGCTGCGCGGTGACGCCGTGATTCATTCCTATTGTAGCTGCACATATAGAAAGAAGCCGCCATTCGGCGACTAAGCGTACTTACCAACATCTGCGACTAGTAGTGACGCTAGCTCATGAACAGCATCGTAGATTTGATCGCTGTTGCGTAGTGCCGGATGGTCACGTTTTTCAATCATATCAATTACGGCTTGTGCGATCTGATCAGGCGCCGCAGCGTCATCTTCAATCATCAGTTGTTTCATAGTATCTAAGAGTTGTTCAGTTAATGTCAGTTGCTCCACTTCGTCCCATATCCACCAACCATACCCAATGCCGTATACTTTCAACGATTCACCATTTACATTGATTTCTTCTGGTTTGTATACTTCGTAGTCTTCAATCAAATCAACATCCGGATGGTTGCGTATATCCAGCAGTACTTGATCAGTCACTACATCCTCTTGACCCTCAATAGCGAAGACGAACCAATCAGCTACTTCATCATATCGACCGCTTCGAGTGTATTCACACAACTTTATTCCGGCTTCTTTAGTGAAGTACGGACATGCCCATCCGTTCCATGTTTCTCCACTTGTGTAGCCTTCAAACGATTGTTCCCATTCCATTATTGTAAAGTTAGTTTTTCTCAATCTAATCATCTCCTTTTCTTTTTATTATATCACATGTCTACAATGTTGTACAACAGCACTTACCGGCTATTCAACTCAGCACCGCCGCGGCTAGCTTGTGCCAGTCTGAACTTGTCTTGCAGTAGTTGTACAGTAATCGAATTTACTGGTGTATCTTTTCATGGAAATAGGATATAATTATAAATGTAAGGGAGATCATTGATAACAAAATACAAACTTGAGAGGATTGATTTTAAATGAAGAAAACAGACAAAGAGGTAATCGATTTGACTAAGACTGCAGTTGACGTACAAGTGAATGAGAACGTTGTAGTTGACGGTGAGTATGGTCCGTTTGAAGCTGTTGCAACTGAAGAACAGCCAAAGGTAAACTTGATCAATTCGCTGTTCGTAGAACAAGCGGAAGCTGCAAGTAACCGCGGACATCAACTTAGCAAAACAGCAACTCTTACTCAACAAGGAACGTTGGCAATGAAAGATATCATGCGTAAGATTGCGGCTGTAGATTCTACAAACGAAGACTTCGAACGCTTCTCGGCATTAGTTGGTGCAAGTCAAACTAATCATGATGCAATGGACGATCTTATCGGTGAGCTGTACGACTTCAGTAAACTTAACTATGACTATTTGAAAGAGCTTGACGAAGAAGAGCTTGAGAAAATGCTTCGTAGTCAACAATCAAAACGTAGTCGTGCTAAGAGCAAACACATGGATCAACAAAACTATCAGAACATGATGGTTGCGGCTGTTGCTGAAACAATCGTGAGACTTGCGGCCAACAAACCGAAGAACTCCGGCGGTGCAGCACTTGGTGATCTTGGTGTATCGGATGAAGACTTTGAGAAACTGAGAGACGACTCCGAAGAACTGAAGAAAGCAATCCGCAATGTACAGTCTAAAAAGTCGATCATGAAAAGCAAGAGCGGCTTCACTGAAGAAGCGCCGCGTTGGAAGCAACTGTGCGAACTTGAAGAACGCTTAAAAGGTCTTCGCGATGAAACTACAGTTCCGGTCAGTGTTCAAGAACGTCGTGATGCTAAGGCTAAAGCCGAAGCTGAAGAGATGCTCAAAGGCATTGATATTGGGCAAGCGAGCGAAGAGCAAGCAAAAATGCTGTTGGCTAAACTCAGTGAAGTATTGGCCACTAACAAAACAGAGGAGGATGAAGAATAGAGAGGAGTCTTATGACTTCTCTTTTCTTCTATACAACATATGAAACGACAACACTTAGCGATGGCGTACATTAAACGTTTGTACGGATACTATAACTCGGTTTTGATTGAAGCTACAAAGATTGACGATGATACAGAAGTGTACGTATACTATATGTCATACGGCTTCTCACGATTCACATTGACGATGACGATCACTGAAAACAATCTGTCGCCGGTGATCACATGAGTGTAGTTATAATCATCTTGGTAATCTACTTCATGGTCAGAAACCAACGGATCTACAATATGGCAAAGAAACTGAAAGAAGAAAGGAGACGAAGATGATTGCATGGATACTATTAGCTATTGGAATATGGCTCGTGTATATGGTTGCTTACGGTATCGGGAGGGGCTTTATAAAGCTTACATGTTTGATAAGAGGCCACAAGTTCAAGGGTACGAATGCTTGGCAGAAATGTACGCGATGTGGCAGAGAGTACTTGAGATATGAGAGGTGACCGAGAGGTTGCCTCTTTTCTTTTGCAACCGCTGCAGCTGCGATCAGCCCGGTCCGAGGCGACTACCTACAGGCTTGCGGACATGACCATCCAATACCGCGAGGCAGCGGCGCCGTGATCAAGCAAGCACAAGACCCTGCGACCCAGCTGCTACCTACATGTTTGCGGACATGATCAAACTATACCGTGACCCGGCAGCGCGGCGTTCCTGTGGTACCGTCCTATCACGACTCTACTTCTCAAGGCCACTGGACCTGTATAAAAGCCGGCTCGATTGGACGCAGCGCCGCTGGCCTTAAAAGCCGAGAGGGTTTCCGCGCAACGTCAGGCCAGATGCAAAGAGCACGAAATAAACGTCATATGTTCTACAGCGAGAACTTGTGTATAATTCCACGCTGAGCCAATCCTGTGACGATCAATTTTAACAAAAATAAAGGTATATATAGAGATAAATAAATAAATTAATAAAAAAGGCATTATATATATATTTGTATGAACTTATATCTTTCTCTTAAAAGCTTCTGTAGATCCTACAACACCCGACATCTCTGTAGTTCTTAGTTTAACTCAACTAACTCAACTTTTGTAATTATCTTAGTTAACTTTAGTATTCAATTATCTGGTGGGTTTTTAATTATTTTTTGGTTTCATTTTTAAAAAAATATTTTTTTATTTTCTATATATATATTTTTTAATCGTGGCGCCGGATAATTGATTAATTGAGTTGATTGAGTTGATTGAGTTACGGAGAGCGTACCAAACCCATGCGGGGCAAGGCTTTGACGCGTCTCCTAATTATCTCAGTTAACTCAATCAACTCAAGTTGGACACATCACCCTGCGTCCCGGCATCCCTGGGTCACTGCATCACTGGCTTGGACACAGGCATGATCACTGCATCACTGGGCTGGCTACACATAGGAGCGCCGCGTCACTGTGCTATGGTATGTACAAATGGAAATAAAAAAGAGACCCCATAAGGAGTCTCACTGTGTCTAATCGTTCTCGTATACCGTCTCTTCATACTCATCGAACCTCTTAAATATGTCCTGTAGTATATCACGGTATTGTTCATCGTATATTGGCTTAAAGGTAAGTGGATCAGCACCAATCTGAGGCTTGTAGGTTTCGAGCAGGTGGCTGGCTACTTCATCCTGTAGGTACTCAGGTTCGAACTCGGTAAGGTCGGCATTCAACCAGGCGGCAAGCGGTGCTGGGATGCTGCGGGGCTGATCTACAGGGACGTTGTCTGATGTGCCGTTGTCAGGATAGAGTGCTTGGATTGGTACCTCAACGGTGCTGCCGTCCTGTGCACTAATGAGCGCTGTGGTACCCGTGTCAGACCAGAACTTGCTGCTAGACTCGGCGGCGAGGAGTTCCTGTTGCTTAAAGAGCTCTTCTTCGAGTAAAGTCGACATCTCAGCACGAACGATGTCCTTGGTACCAGGTGGCTTAAGACCGCGGGAACGCTGCAGCGTGTAAAGCTTCTCGATGCTACCAATCTCTACGGTGTCTTCTTGTGACGGGTTAGGCTTCTTGCGGAGGTACTTGAGTCTGTTGTTGACCTTTTCACATGTAAGGCAGAGCTTGTAACGTGAAGTCGATGATTGGCCGTAGTAAGGGCGGAACATATCTTGGGCTTTCACCTCACCACATTGCTTGCACCGCTTGAGTTTAGGTGTTTCCATTTGTCTCCTCCTTTGCTTGTGCGAGTTGATCGGCTATGAAATTATCTACATTATCCGTTTGAGGCATAGGCTTAGCAGACACCTGTACTACACCGTCTAACATGTTTTCTGCCAGCATTAGCACTCTCTGTAGTTCTTTGATGCGAGTGTTGATCTCAGTTACCAAGACAGTGTGTAGGTCAAATACCGTGTTCAGATGATCTACAGTGATTACTCTTGAATTGCCAAGGTTCAAGAACTCAAGAGCGATCTTAAAAGGTTTAGCTGATGCGTGTTGATCAAGCTGCCGACGGATTGCGATAAGCTCTTCATACTCTTTGAGCTTCGCTGTAACATAGCCTAGATTATTATAGCTCACGTGCACAACCTCCGCGTCAATGCGTCATGGCAACTAGGCTTTTCACAGCAAGGGTACTCTTCATGTTCGTTCTCAGTGTGTATTACGTCATCACACATGCAGCAGTTGTGTTCATATTCCTGTACAAAGTCAGCGTCCATAGTCTCAGCAGGTGTAGGCGGGATGGGCTTACCCTTACGACCCATTATCTTTTCAAGCTTTTCAGTTGGTACGCTGCCTTCAACATGTTGTACCATATTGTAACCTTGTGTTTCATCCTGTGGCACAATAGCGAGGCGTTGCAGGTTATCTACAATCATCATGCAATAGTTTGCAACGTCTGTATAATGTTGTATTGCCTTAGCTGGACTCGTCTCAAGATACGTCATATGGTGCTTGGCGTTTAGTGATGCTTTAAGATCTGCTATTGAGCAGTCACCCCAATGCTTCTTGTGCGTGTTCTCCATCATGCGTTGCCGCATCATCTTGCTAAAACGATCAAGCAATATATCTTCAGTCATCTCAACAGGTTCCATAGAGATTGTAGGTAACTCAGCTGCTTCGGCATACATGTGGTCAGCTATCTGCATCCATGTATCAAGTTGGCTAAGCTCTTCCTTGAGTGACTTTGCTTTCTTGATAAGAATCTGTTCAATTGCCTCACGTACTTCAGGCGCAGTTTCACGATCAATACCGATATTCTTACCTCTTGCAACAAGCGCTATATCCAGCGGCCCTGAGTTCTTTATAGCTGCGATCTTGTCATGGGTATATTCACGTTGCTTAAGCAAGTGACCAACGCGTTCAATGTACTTCATAGTATCGGTGCCTCCCAAATTTTGATGGACTCTTCGATCTGTTTTGCAATTAACACTGAGGGTCTGTGACGAATAATTGCTGGCATGTAGAGTGTAAAAGTTGCTTCGATGGCTGCTTGGTTAATGGATTCGTAGGCCTCAAGCATGTCGAGTGTGTTGGCCAGTGCATGAGCGTGGTTCTTACTGTTCATTTGAGCAACTACAAACACGTCTTGCGAACCTGTCATCTTTGCCAACACAACATCGTCTTTACCAGCTTCGAACTTTACCTTTGCCATTGTTATTTCTCCTTCTGTAACGTACTTGTTAATGCTTGAAGCGCGGTAGACTTGGCTTTAGCGTACGCTGCAAGTTCAGTCTGCCAATTAATCTCATTCACAACCTCACTTACCTCAAGCTTGCTTACGCTGGCATCAATAGCATCGATGTGATCTACAATCATTTTCTGTACATCGTAACGGTTCTTCATTCCAAACAATCCCATTAGTTGTCGCCTCCCTCGTCTGTCAGCCACTCTGTAGGTAGTAAGCCAGTTGTAGCAAACATCTCTGTAGCTTCACAGATGCGATGTTGCCAGTCGGTATCGTTTCCAATATGAGCAGCCATAGACATGTTATTCAACGTTACTACGTCCATCATGATCTGTGCGTGCTTCTTGAGGGACTCTCTCAACTCATGCAACTCTGTAGCATCAAGCGTATCGTTCTCCCATTTCTTGCCTAACTCAGCCATGCGGTAGTAGATTGGTTGGTTTATCAACATGTCTAATCACTCTCCTCTTATTGTTTTTCGAGTCTCAATCGTGTATACACGTGGCCACAGATACTACAGACTTGTTCATGCGTAAACCATATAGCAGGCGTTATTGGTCGCAGAATGTATTCGTGCTTGTGATTACTCTTTGCCACAGTACGTCACCTCACTTGCGCCGGCGGCGCTGTCTTACTGGGTTTATTGCATCAATCGGTTTGTGACGCTTTGCCTTACGAGAATTGAGCCGAGATTTACGGTAACAATCTTTGCAATCACGTCTGTAACGCGGCAGCCCTGCGGTATCCTTACCATCCTTGTAGAACTCATCTACAGATTTACGCTGGTTACATGCTCCGCAAGTACGCTCATGATCATGGTCAGGTGGTATCAGCGTTGGTTCGAATATGTTTTTCATATTAAATTATATCCACCAGCCTTGAGTTCCACATACGCTGTGCAACATTTGTCACACGCTGCAATCACACCGTCTGAGTTTATGGCATTGCATCCGCAGTTTACACAAGTGAACTCTGGGATATAAGTGTTCTTGCCTTCATCGAACTTGAACTTTGCTCTGCAATCGTTGCAAATCAGTTCACCAGGTTTTGTCATGAAAGGCTGAGTACCACCACATCCACATACAAAACTGGTATCCTCTTCTTCAACCTCGCTAGCAGGCTCGCCTTCGATCGTGACATTTAAAGCATGCGTTAAAACGTCTTGTGAAAACATGGTGATGAACTCATCTACACCACTTAACATGCGACTCAGTTGATCATACAAATTAGGTGTGTGTTGCTCAATCCAATGCTGTACGTGCTGCTCAAAACGAATTTCAGACTCAAAGGTCTTGTTACTTGCCACTGTAGCAATGACTGTTGCACATGCACTGATGTAATCTGAGGATACATTGAACTGCATAAAGTTACAGTTATCACAGATTACGCTTGTTCCGATCTGAGACAGATTACCTTTGCGGCACAGAATACATTTATTCATTTTGCAACCTTTCCTTTCAACTTAGGATGATGAGCGTAATACAGTATGTTAATATTACCATAGGTGAACTCATCGATATTATCAATTGTTGGGTTCAGGTGAAGCTTTGGTAATGGATACGGTTCTCTTTCAAGCTGTATCTTAACTTGTTCAATATGATTGGTGTAGATATGCGTGTCACCAAAGCTACCGATAAGCTCTCCAACTTCAAGACCACATACTTGTGCAACCATGTGTGTCAACAACGCATACAATGCGATATCGAACGGTAACCCAAGGAAAAGATCTACACTTCTCATTTCGAACTTACAACTAAGTTTACCATCTTCTACATAAAACTGGAATGCATAGTGGCAGGGTGGCAATTGCATTAGATGAAGCTCTCCTGGATTCCAAGCAGTTACAAGAAGTCTACGATCATTTGGATCATTTTTAATGCGCCATATTACATTAGCGAGTTGGTCATGGTACACATCATGCACCTTGTGTATTGTTTTAAAGAACTTGTCGTCTAGGTCAGGTTGTATAACGGTTGCTCTTGTCTCTTTCCAGCGGCGCCATTGTGCGCCATAGATTGGACCAAGGTTGCCGTCTTCGTCTGCCCATTCATTCCAGATACGAACACCGTTTTCTTGCAGGTACTTGATGTTCATATTACGGTCACCTATTAAGAAGAACAACAGCTCATGAACTACAGATTTAAAGTGAATTTCCTTTGTAGTTACCAGTGGAAAACCTTCTTGCAAGTCAAGCCGGATGCTGCGACCAAACACAGCCAGGGTGTTAACCCCGGTGCGATTGGTACGCTCTTTGCCGTTAGCAAGTACATCGGCTAAAAGATCGTGGTATTGTTTCAAGATTATGCCTCCTCAAGGTATGTTAGTCTACCGATAATTTCATCGAGTTCGTCTTGTCCATCGAATGGGATGTGTGATTTGTACTTGTTACGCCATGCTTCAAGTTGGTCTGCGATAGAAACCTTTGCGACTTTATTGTCTTTAGGCTCCTTATACAAACTGCTACGCTTTATTGCCTGATGTTCAACGCCGTTTGTAATCTGTGGCTTAAGACCCATGCCTTTAGCTTGATCGTAATCATACTGGGATCTTACAGGAACAGCGTCATCGCCATGCTTCTTATAAAAGTTAGAGGCAATTTCATCTACAACCGTTGTTGACTTCAGCGTGCTTGTGAGGTACGCCACATCTTGTGCTTCAAGCTTTACTAATTCCAACAGCAAGTTCCTAGCAAGCTGGTTGTCGTCAGGTATACTATTCCACATACCAGATGCTGCCCATTGTAGTTCAAAGTCTGAGATCATCTTGCGGTCTCTATCAAGTTTGATGAACGATGGTTTGAAGTCATACCCGTATTTGTACGTAGGGAAGTCAACTACAAACAATCCTTTCACAAACACTTTGCCTTTGTAGTCTGGATCAAGCAAGATATTACCTTGCGTTGTTTCAATACGCATGATACCGTCATAACCAGCGAGGTGTAAATTGCTTTCTATGATGGTCGCATAGTCTTCAGGCGACACATCATCGATCGTAATAGTAAGGTTGTTGTCTGGCACCTTAGTCCAAGGATACTTCGTGTCCACATCGAACACCAATATTTCAGAGTTGTAGCGTCTTGACTTAATCAGTTTTGCAGTCCATACTTCTCTTGCACCGTAGTTGTACACCGTTACTTTACGTCCAATGCGTGTCAACACAAGGGATGCAATCTTGTAGCCTTCACCAAACTGTCCGATAGTCTCTTTACTGTTACGCTTGGATGACACACCAAGCAGTAATGATGACTTCTCAAGAGTGGAGTACTTGTTTCCAACACGGAGTTGCTGTTTTTCCTCATCATATTCAAAGAACATTTTATTACCTTCTACAGAGGTTTCTTGATCAAGTGCATTCTGGAAGAACTCACGCACACCATCTGTCAGCGTCCAGTTTGGTACATAATCAGGAGACAGGCTAAGTTCGAAGCGTCTTGCCATTACTTGTCATCCTTTCTTGTATAGTGATGTTTGTGAATAGTGATTAAGCGTACGTTTGATAATGCGTAGCCTGTGCATACAATTATTGCACATAAGCCGATAGTCTGCCATGGGGATTGAAGAATGATATTCAACCAATCCATACTAGAGCCTCCTTACGCGGCGCACTTGTCTTGGTTGTTCAGACAATGCAAGTGCAACCAGCGAAATGGATCTTGACATAATCATTGTACTATTCCAAGCATCAAACTGATACCGGTCCTCATCATGCTTTATGTGCTTAACATGTTCTGAGGCTAACTCTAATGCATCATCAATGTTATTGATATGATCAACAATCACATCACCAGTTTTCATAATGTCTTCGCTCCTTTATCACTTCGTAGATTGCGTCAAACGCTATGGTAACGTTCAATGCAATTATCGCGATTATAAAATATGTCATTCGCCATCAACTTCAAGCGGGTCAAGCGGATGTTCTTCATCCCAATTAATTGCGTCACTCAAAATGTCATTGACGTACGTTTGTGTGAACTGAGGCTTGTTGCCAAGCACCCAGATCTTATCAGTGTACACATCTTCAATCTTTGACTTAGCGTTAGCTTCAAGTATTGTAGCAACCTTAGCATCGATTCCATCAGCTGCGCATACGATGTGGGCTTCCAAGAACTTAGGCTCCATTGGGGAACCGTACTCCAAGCGCCCATGGTGCGATGTAATGATGTGTTGCAACAGATTAAGTAACTTGGCGTTTTCATCTGTGCGGAAGCGCTCTGTGTACTTGACGCCTTCTACAATGTGCTCGAACATGTTGCCAGCTTCGGTGAACTCAATCACGGCACCATTAAGTCTGTAGGTAATAATCTTACCGATGTCATGCACAAGAGCGCCAGCAGTAACCAAGTTATAGTCACACTCTGGGATCATGCTAGCAATAGCTCTTGCCTTCAGCGTTACATCTACAGAGTGCTTCATAAGACCATGTACATAAGCATGATGAATAGAGTTTGCCGCTGGTACCTCTCTGAACGTATTCCATGAACTTTCAACAATATCGCGTGTGAGTTGTTGCAACATTTTGTGGTCAATGCTGTTAAGCAAGTCATGCACATATTGTGAGTACACGTTGTAGTTCACATCACCTTGTGGAGCAAAGGCAGATACTGGCAACGCTGTGTTGCGTGCAATAGACTTGATGGTAAGTTGCTTCGCATTCATGTACGACCCAACGTCTGCGGTGATGTCAGCGATTGCATTTTTCTCAGGTGGTTTCTTTGTGCCATAGTTCCAGTCAACAGCTTTGATGTCATCCGAACCATCAGTGAGAATTGCTTCTAAGTATGGTTTGTTTCCAGGTGGACGTGTGTACCGGATGATTGCAGATTTTACAAGTAATGCGGTGGTGACGGATTCGCCCTCGACAAAGTCTTTGATTTTCAAGTGTGTTACCTCCCATGTTTTGTTTCCCTCTGCATTTGCCCGGGCTTGGGACCGGCATCGGCTGCATTACCATTGGGCCCGTAGGCCCAGGAGAATTACATACGAGATATGGAATAAATGCGGTGTCTGCCATACATGTGTCTTACGTTTGCTTTGCCGTCAACCTCTGACCACATCTTGTTGCCTTTGTTATCTACAAGGTTGAAGAATCCAGATAAATTGATGGAACGTACAGCCATTAGCATCATGTTATTGACCAAGTAATATGCGCCATGTTCAAGTTCACAAGCAGGTTCTGTCGACTCAACATAACGCTCAAGTTCATCCACGCCGTAAGCATAGCGCACTTTCTTGTCCTTGTAGTTATTAATCTTTTCTGAGCGGCACAGCGCTGTGTTGGTGTCGAGTTCAAAGCCAACAATGGTTCCTACAAAGCAATTGGATTCGTCTCTTGCGATGCTACGCACTTCATCACCGAGCTTAAACTTGTCAGTTACAACCTGTTGCCAATTGCCAAACGGTAGGATACTACTTGTGCCAACGTACTGTTGCGATTCTTGTGTATAGTCCTTTACAAGGACACCCATGACGCCCTCAGGCGTCGCGATGTCGGTGAACTCATACACTTTGCGATTGCAGAATACTTGCATGTTACTCACACTCCTTTCTTGAGTGCATTAAGTTCTGCAACAAGCGCGCCAAGCGATGGGTTTTGTTCTATCACCAAGTCTAACAACCTTGTGTCTACAAACTCTTTCTTCTTGGCCTCAAGAGTGGCTTCAATTTCTTTTACGCGTTTAGCCTGCTCAAGCCTCAAGAAGTGATCAGCCATGTTAACCTTTTGAATGATATACTTCGTTGCACGTTTTTGTTTATAAGAACCCTCTTCAGTGAAGGCAACAACATTACCAACTGACAAGCCTCTTGCTGTGTCGCACACAACAATGTCGCCAATTGCAATTGTTTTGTCCGTATTCATAAAGCAATACAGGTTGTTGGCAAGTTCAAGTTTTACTTGTACTACTTTGTTATTAATTGTCATCGTTTTCAAGCTCCTCATCACGTTTAGTTTTGTAGTTGTCAATTGGATCTTGCTCAGTAGGTTCGGGCTCCTCGCCCCACAGTGGTTGTTCGAATCTGTCCATAGCTTGTCGTGTTGTCGCCCCTTTGAAGTTAAGCTGCAGACGGTTTGTACGTACGGCTTCAACGAAGTGAACAAAGTCCATGTTCTTTATAGCCGCAAAGCTATCTCCAAGGATGTCCAATTCTTGATCCGTTAAGATATCGCGTACAGCCATCATAAGTCCTCCCTAACGTCTATACACGTAGTTGTCAGGATCGTCGAGAGCAAAGTCGTCGCTAAGCGTCAAAGCTTTATCTATGAGCTCTACGAGACTCTCGGCCGGTGTTTGCACAACTCCATGTAATGGTATTGTAATCGGTAAGTCCAAGAACCGCGGTGATGGTTTCCATAAATCCGGATCCGCCAGCGTCGCGTACCATTCTTGTACAAGTACGCTTTTAACTCCGGCTCTAGCTACAAGGGCTACCATGATTTTCTTACGCGGTTCAGTGTGTACTTCGCCAACAGGTTTATGATTTGCCCATATCTTTCTTGCCATTCTCTTCAGCCTCCAATGCAAGTTTAAGTGCTTGCATTACTTGCTTACCGGAACCAACTACACCGATGATACCAATCTTCTTTGGCGTCGGTACTTTAATCGTGTATGTACCGTTTACGAATCCGCCAATGCCGTACTCATAAATGTCGGCTAAAGCTTGATCCATGTCAGTAGTACGGGACAGTAAGTCAAGTAATTCAAGCGCGTCACCGTAGTGACCAATAGATTTGATGTAGTCAACAGACTCAGCCAAGCTGTCAATGAACTCTCTGTATTCTACAATGTCATGACACACAGTGTAGATGAAGTGTTGAATCATTTCTTGAAAATCAGCCAAGTGATAGTCGCCATTTGGATCGTCATGCTCACACACATAACGGGCTGTTTCATACCATTTATTTGCAAGATCGTCGGATTCCGTTAGCCAGCGACTATGCATGAAGTGTTTACCATAGTAGTCTTCAGGCTCTACATTAGTCTCACGTTCCGGCGACAATGCGGGATGGTAGATTGTTTTACCAAATGCTTCAAATGTGATGAAGTGATTCGGTACTTTGGTCTCACCATACTTATTAACGTAATGCAGTTGGTATGTTGCGATTGCATCGAGCTTATCAAACTCGAGGTATTCAGTTGCTTCATCAGCGATTGATCTCATCAAGAACGTATCAAGGTTAACGTACATATCCGCATGCATATTTGTTTTAAGCTCAACGCCATTAAAACTAATTTGCAAATCAGTGCGCATAGCCTTTGGTTCGGTATCCAACATAACTTCAATTTCTTTGTCTACCTCTTTACTAAATTTAATGAGCGCGACCGCATTTTCTTTTGTCATTTTGTTTTCCTCTTTTCATTTAATTATTTTCTCTACTATTTAATTATAACACACTTTATCGCGGCCGTGCTCAGTAAATTAGGAACTTTTTCACTACGTCAGATCAAGCTGCGTTGTCTAGGCCAATGTCGAATACGGATCCATCGAACACATTATGTGCTAATGTCTTCTCCATCTCTTCGGCAGTCAACTCTTCAAAGCCAACGTCCTGTTCAGGTGATGTCTTCTCACCCCATGATGGTCCGCCAACTTCTGCTCCAGCAGTGATCGGTACACGGAATGTTTCGAAGTCAGACAGCAACCAACGCAGTCTAGGCACCAGGTACGCTTCCTCAGTGTTGTGCACTTCTGGAATCAACTCATCGTGTACGATGTTAACAAGACGAGTAAGACGCTTGTATGCTTTGAGATACTTGTAGATAAGTGCCAACTTATTCTTGATATAGTCAGCGGCGCAGCCCTGGATCAATGCGTTAGGTGCTTTGTATGCTTCATCAGATTTAAGCCTACGACGTCGACCGTAGAAGTTTCTAACGAATCCTCTAGCTCTTACAACCTTCTGCACAGTCTTGATGAATGGCTCAGCTTCTGGGATGTTGGCAAAGTACGTCGCCTTGAACCTACGAGTTTCGATCATGTTCAGCTTAAGTGAGATAGACGTAGCTTCATCACCTTGACCGTACACCAGTGAGAAGTTAACCGTCTTAGCTGCTTGACGTTCTTCTTCTGTTATCTCTTCGATCGGTTTATTATAGATGATGGCAGCTGTTGCAGCATGCACGTCATGACCGTTCTTGATCGCTTCGATGAGGCCCTTAGCTTGAGCATAGTGGGCAAATAACCGGTACTCAATCTGGTCTAAGTCCATGAACCACAGCGTGTAGCCTTGTGTTGGTATGAACAACCTACGAATACGTTTGTCCTTCTTAGGAAGTGTCTGCAAGGCAGGCTTTGTAATTGACATACGTCCTGTAGTTGCCTCTGTCTGGTTTATAGAGCCATGCACTTTGTGCTCTTCGTCGCGCTGGCTATAAATACCTTCAGCGTAGGTGCCAAGCAGCTTAGTATTCTTTCTATACGTTGACACCAATATGACAAGTTCTACACCCAATGACTCCAGTCTTGCCATCTCATCTTTGTCCATCTTAATATTACCTTTGTCAGTAAATCTGAACAACTTTTCATCAACACCCATGTGCAATAAGGCTTTGTGTATTTGAGGCGATGAGTTCATGTTAAACACGTAACCAACGGCCTCGTATACTGCGGCTTCAGACTCATCAACCATTTTCTGTAACGCTGCCTTAAGTGGTGCCTCATAATCTGGATCAGACGCCATGCCGTACCGTTCCATTTCATATAGCGCAAACATAACTACAAGCTCTTGCTCATACAGATCGATAAGTTCATCGCGTTCTAACATGGCGTACTCAGTTATAAACACATGGTAAGTATTCCATACGTCTGCGTTAGCGTACTCACTGAGAAGCTCACGAGGTATCTGCCGGTAGTCTGCAATCTTATGCGTTTGTTTGTAGTTATCTACCATGTACTCAAACTTTACAACACCTTTTGGATGGTTAGCAGCAATGGCCCTAAGCATAAATGAATGTCTGTTCTCATTAGCAAGCTTAGCAATAACTACCGTGTCGTGTATCTTACCTACAATCTTCATACGAATGTTAGCGAACATGTGCATATCAAACTTTGTATTATGGAATACAAATTCAATTTCTGGGTCTAGGAACCAGCAATTTAATTTACGAAACTCTGCATACCCGTTTTCTAGTGAGTCATACAAAGTAATCGCATTTATACCATCACAAAAGCTGATACAAAATGGCAAATCTACAGGCACAGCTTTCTTGCCCGTACCAATCCAGCGACGTACCATGGTTGTTGGGACGCTATGGTTCTTAATCTTAGTTGCGTAATCCTCAGTGTCACAGATCAAGAACTTGCGACCGTTCATTTCAAACGGTTTGATAAGTTTCAGCACATCTTCAGCCTTGTCAGTCTCGTAGAAGTTGTTAAGCTTGTGCTCTACTTTAAACGTCCCGGCGTTGTATGAAAAGTTCGTACCTTTCTTAATGACCGGAGCTTTTTTCGGCTTAATCACTGGAGCCATTATTTGCCCACCTTCCAAGTGTACCGGCGGTAGTTCTTGTTGTAAGCCTTAACCGCTGTACGTGTAATCACACCTTCTTCAAGCATCTCATCTATGGCAAACCTTGAACGGTTAGCGTTGAGCCCGGCCTCTTTTGCGATCGTAGCTACAGATACTGTTTGTCCCTCAAGTTTCTTGATTGCTTTGATTAATTCGTTCTTTTCTTCCGGCGAATATTGCGTATGAGCCATATAAATCCTCCTTAAAATTGATAAAATTAACTCGCAGCGCGTTTACGTTACTCGTTACGTATCCGTGATAGGTTGCCTAGGTGTTTATAAGGGCCTATGTATCACGAACCCGTACGATAAGGTTATACACGTCCGTAAAATTACCACAAATACTTGGGAGCCCTAAAGTGAGCTCCCATATACTTAATTATACCGTATTTTACTAGCTGCGTACACATCAGGTTTGTTATTTGCCGTTGTCTGTTCTTGTATTGAAGAAATGAATGGACGTATCTCTGTCAATAAACATGCGACTGTATACTGCTTGCATAAAGCTGTGCTGAGGTTCTACGTTAACTACATACACATATGAGAACATTCTGCCTCTAAGCTTATTAATGTTACGAAAAGTATGCAGATCATCAAGCACAACAAATGCAACACCTCTTGACTTGGCTCGGTGGATGAGATCTTCGAAGGGCCCCTTCGAGGAGCCTAATACAAGTAGTGCCTGGTTATCCTCTCTAGGCTGTGCTGATAGGAACATGTCTACCTGTACAATACCGATACCCATATCGTCGCCCCAACGCTCTCTCATGAAGCACATCCTTCACATGCAACGTAGTTGTCGCCAACCTTCTTGCTCACTGAAAGCAACTTGCCGAGACGGATGTCGTCTTCATCAGTGAACTCAATGTCTGCGATGCGTCCTACAATCAATTGTGCGGCATCTTCACTGTTGTCAGCTTCAACACTGAACTCAGATTCATACCCTGTAGATATAACCTCGTAAGCATACGTGTGTCTCAAACTCATAGGAACACCTCCAGTTTAGATGCCTTAATTCCTGCGGCGGTTAACATACGCAACCCCTCAGAACCTTTCCAGTCTTCAATATAATGAACCGCCTTGAAGCCACCTGGTGTGTTGATAATCGCTGCGGCGCATTGTTTACACGGAGCCAGAGTGGTAATCATAATCTTGTCTGGTCCATGGTACGTGTTCTTTACCAAGGCATTAACTTCAGCATGCACGCATCCATATTTACCTTCAGTTACACACATACAGTCCATGAGATTCTTCGGCCCACCGTTCACGCCTATGCTATAGACTTGTGATAGGTTAGAATCTACAATCAATGCTGCGACACCACGCTCACTGCATTTGGATTCAATGCTAAGATCCATTGCGAACTTCGCAAAAACGTTAAGCCTATTGCGCATTTCCTCCCGCCTTCTCGAACTGAGTCATGAAGTACATTAGAAGCCTGTCTTCCTTGTAGCCATCAAACTCAGGTATTTTCTTGTGGGCTGTTCGCTCTAGCCATATAAAAGGATTCTCAATGCGACGTGTGTACTGCGTACAATTACCGCACACTGGGAACACATTCCATGGTGCATAGCGACCGCCATCTTCGAAGCTTACAAACATTTCCCTGGACTCTATATGAGGCTCGCCACACAATGCGCATCCCTTAAAGTAGTCACAGGCTGTTAACCATTCTTTCTCGGTCATTGGCTTAAACGTCACGCTGTCATCTACAAGCCAGTTTTCATACAATGCTTCAGCAGCTGCGACGCGGCGTTCATACATTCTTCTAGCACGTTGGTTCGCCATACGTCGATTATTCTTGTCATACTCAAGCCCGCGTTTTAAATCGCAGGCTTTACAGTATGTGCTGTATAACGCAGTGCTTGAATTGAATATACCAAACTGGTCTGTAGGTTTATGCGTGTCACACTTTTTACAGTACTTTGTTGCAAATGGAACCTTACAGAATCGGCATTTACGACTGCCGTACGTTAGCGGAAACTCCCAGCCACAGTTTGGGTTAGAGCACTTTCTTACTGAGCTCATACCGTACCACTGGAATATTGTGTTTAGTGCGATGCATCAATAATTCATACTCAAGCGCTATTGACTTGAGTGTCTTAAAGTCAGTTACCAAGTCTTCACCACGGGCTGTGGCTCGCTCCCATAGTTCAGTTGGATTATCTGTGCAATGAATAATCATTCCGCCGCCGGACTCAGCGATGCGTGTTTCAAGGTAATGCATTTGCTTAACATCAATGAAAGTTTGATTGCGCATCACTTGGCCATACACCATCTCTGAGTACCAGCACCGATCTACAATCATGCTTTGTCCTGTAGATACGAGACTATCGTACGCGAGATACATACCAGCTTTTTCTTCATCAGTCTTAGGCTTGACGAAGTGTTTAATGGCGTAACCGGTCTGCCTTTGAAGACGACGTGCTAAACGAGATTTACCTGCACCATCCGGTCCCTCAAGAATTAGTAACATCTTTGCCCACCGCCCACTTTGCTGTTTTGATTACTTCTTCGCGCATTTCCGGCTCAAGCATATCCAGGGCCTTTTCAGCAGCTTCGTTCAACAGCATAGCTGCTTGTAGTATTGTCAATGCGTCGGCGTCGAGTACAATCTCCACTTTCTTATGGTCATGGTTAACACCAGCAGCGATGAACTCCGTATACTTTGTAGCAAAGTTACCAACCTGTACTACACACTGTGAAGGCACATCCTTATCTCTTTCAACGAGCTTCAATCCGTCTTTCATTGTTTAGCACCTGCCCCTGTGCTGCCGAAACCATTGGCTTTGCGAGAGTCATCTACAGACTCAGATGGAATAGCGTACACGACAGGATACACGACAAGTTGACCGAAACGAGTATGCTCAGGGTAATCGATTGCGATGTCGCTTGTGTTGATTACAATAGCATGAACCTCACCGATGTATCCTGGATCAATAGGTGGGCTTTGTGCAATAATACCAATACCTCTTTCTTTGTTACCCGTATCTCTGATTGTAAAGTGTGTTGCACCATGAACTACAAAGTCTTTAGTCTTGCTGCCAGATGCCATGCCGCTGCGAGGACGAATCTCTGCACTGTAACCGATAGGCACATCAATTGAGAATCCAAGCGGAATCATGTTAGGCCCTGGGTACAACACACCCGCTTCAGGCACGAACACATCCAAGCCTACGTCAATGTCATGGCCGCGCTCCGGCAGTTTAGCGTTCTCGTGTAAAAGTCTTGTTACAAGTTTCATATGATAGCCTCCTATTTAATAGTGAATACGCGGTATGAAGATTCCTTAACAACGTTAGCATACACGTCTGGATACATTGACTTGAGCTTCTCGGTATCTACACGTTTCTGCTTACGCGGTGACCACTTGATAATGTGATCTGTAGTATAACCGATCTCTGTATTTTGTAGCTTTTCTTTAAGCTGATTAGACGCCGCATCGATTTGTTTCTCAAGCTCTTTGAGCTGTGCTTTACCTGCATACACAAATGCCGCAAGCTCATTCAGCTCGTCGCCTTCAAGTGTAATCTCAGAGTTCTTAACAACGTCTGTGTACATGCTCTTAACCAAATCAGTGTCAGCGTCAGTACCACCAAGCTCAGGCTCAATCAAGTTCTTAACATTGTAGTTCCAGAAGTGATCTGCCGCAGGAATCATTGTGTTCTGAAGCAACTCATCATTACGAATGACTTCAATATACACGAATCTGTTACCACCGATAAGACACGCAAATGCACCGTACTCAAGGCCTGTAATCCACAGATACCAGTTAAGCTGATAGATATAAGATATTGGAATGTCACCTTCGTCCCAGTCCGTAAAGTTACGCGCGTCCGTGGTCTTACATTCAAGTATACCATATGGTACACCCGCCTCATCTACAAGGAATCTGTCGACGTTAGCTCTTGCCCAAGGGTAATCCTTATGAGCGAATGTTGCTGGTGCCTCAACAGCTATACGACCTGTGCGGCGTTCAAACTCTTGTGCCACAACCGGTTCAAGTACATGACCGAAATGCATACGCTCTTTAGAAACGTCCGAGAACTCATTTACATATTCGCTGTCTGTGTATTGGGCAGTCTTCGCCAGATAGATGGTACGAGCGGTGGAGAAATTACTCACACCGCAAATCGCACCAATATCTGATCCACCAATACCAGCTGTACGAGCCTGTACCCATGCCGCTTCGTTCTCAGCTTGTGATACAGTTGATGCTACAACACAGTTAGGAAGGTATGATAAGATATCCATTTTACATCTCCTTAATATTCACTAGAATAATGTGCTTTACGTACTTCTTCAATCGCTTCACGTGTCAATGGGTTCTGTCTCAAGTGTTCAAGGAACGCTGTGCCGAGTGGTTGACGACGATAGTCACCGCGTACTTTTTCTACAAGGTGGTTACTGATCAAGAACTTAGTAAGCATCTTAAGATCGTCTCTCGGTAACCCTGTAGCATCTTCGAGTGTAGCCCTGCTGAAGTACGGATGCATGTATAATATGTCGACCATTTCGTTGAAGTCTGCAATAGGAACAAGTAAGAATTTTTGAACGAGTTCATCGATACGAACCTCAGACGAGTCACTGTGCACATTATCAAGGGCGCTCAGCTTATCATAACCGAAGCTCTTAGTGCTGTAGATACGATCCATGAAATTGACGACATACTCTACATGATCTTCAGTAATGATAACGTTCTTACCATCATCTGTAGAAAACATGCATGAGGCACACGCTACTGCAAGTCTTGCGATCTTGATACGTTGGTCTGCGGCTTCTACAATCGGTATCTTAGATGTGTATTTGCGTCCCATCGTTGTGGCGTGCTTAAGTATAGACTTGGTAGCTTCACTAGTGAATTTGATGTTCTCTGGTCGTCTGCTCCATGCCCAGAGGACGCGAGTGTTACACAAGTCGGTGTCATACTTATGAATGCGTTCTTCAACGTCATTCACGTCTATGTTAATGAGCTGTTCGTCTATGTCACCAGATGCTACAGACATTGCTAAGTCTAAACGCCTTACATCTTCAGTCTTTCCAAAGAGTTTGAGTACAGCGTTGACGCCATGCGTTTCAGTGTTGAGCTGTCGACCGTTTCTGGGATTAGAGATGTATATAGCCC
>RCUE01000044.1_pt1 | contig 60788 bp, 57 predicted proteins | sample 2166111 | NCBI WGS metagenome assembly RCUE01 (sample SAMN09930795, study PRJNA488358) | compost metagenome | feature: garden; material: soil; isolation source: compost soil in phenylacetonitrile-enriched culture | place: Germany: Experimental Botanical Garden Goettingen | collected 2016-01-27 | reverse complement strand
AACTACATTGCTTACTACAACTCAGGCCGCTACCAATGGGCGTTAAAAAAGATGACTCCTGACGAATTCAGAAGCCATCTATTGGCTGCTTAAGCGGGCTTTATTCAAAGTGTCCTCAATTGGGGTCACAGTTCAGGTTAAGGGAAATCGGCTTTTATTATAGGTATTTATTTTCCCAGCTTTCATCCATTTTGCATAAGGTCCTCAAGTCTAGTACGGCTCTTTTTTTACTCTGTGTCTGCACTGAATTACCAAATTACCATCTCGGATTCAGGAGCCTTATAAAATACTAAAAATATCTTAAGCATCAAATTTAATCTCTTTGAGCAATACCATAGTCTATACTAATATCACCACCATTAGGCGTTGGTACTGCTTTAAATTTATATTCGCTACTTAAGGAACCAACTGGAGCACTAATATGGCCACTCTTACCTGGTGCGAGAGTTCTTTTCTGATCTCCATTAATTTTGATCATTACGCTTACATTCCCAGTATTTTTAATCCAGAAATTCACTTTTACCCCATTACTCTTTTTTAATGGGTATGCAGCCTGAAATTCAGTTCCTGAATAACTGCCACTTTTAACTGCATAATCTTTCGACGAACTTTCAGTCGACTGCGCAAAAGTCGGTAAAGTACCAACTCCAGCAATTAGACAAACTACCAGAGCAGATGATACTACTCCTTTGAATACGGACTTAAGATTCATGATCAAGCACTCCTTATTAAATTTTTTTGTAACTATTCCGCCTTTACTCGACAGTGAAAAGTTCCTATCGAAAAAATAACCCACTCTAGCGATTTTATGGTCTCCTTAAGATTCCACTCTAGAAAGGATAGCATCGCTGAAAGGGTTATAAGAACCAGTATACCCGATTTCAAAGCGCTCGCCCAGACCTATGCTCCCATATATGAATACCCTTTTATCGGAATTTCGCTCCTGTTTCTCCCGACAAGCCACTTTGTTATTGTGGTCACCGGCCTTATGCTGCGCTCCGACACGCTGGGCGTGACTTCCATTGTTCGTGATCTGGCAATACATCCGCTCTACTATGAAACCCTGATCCACTTCTTTCGATCCTCGGCGTGGTCGTTGGAATCGTTGCGGCTGACCTGGCTTCAAATCATCCGGAAGATGGCTCAGCTCATGATGGCGGGTGACCGGGTCGTCCTCGTGGGGGATGGCATGAAGCAAGCGAAAAAGGCCGGCGCATACCCGGCGAGAAGAAAATGCATCAGGAATCCGAAAACTCATCCCTGCGGTTGCATCAGACTTACTAACAGTGACCAAAGAGAGTTAATTAAAGTGCTTGAGGCAAACGGAAGCTCCGGTAAAATCACAATAAGCGAAAACTAAAAATTTAAAGGGCGGAATTTACCTCCGCCCTTTTTTGCATTAATTTGTTTTGTATTTATCAAGTTTGAACCATTTTTGAAATTCACTTTGACTAATTTTTTTAATGGTTTTTACTTTTCTGCTGTCCAAAGAGTATCTATATAATTTTTTTTGGTCAGATGGATACTCACTTATATAGTCTAATGATTTTCCAGTTTTATGCCATAAAATCAGACCTGTACTAATGTAATCCGTTTCTCTAGGTAAAAAAGTAAACTCACCTTTTTGGGGATTATATATAGCTATGGAGCTTGTGGAAGTATCCCCATATGAGAAAGCAATTTGGTCTGCTTTTGGTGACCAATTATAGGAATTTATCGTTTCAATATTTTTCTTGCCAGCAGCGCTTAACTGGTCATTTAATACTTGATGTTTTCCATTTTTCATATCGACAAGCAACACCGTCTCCCCTGCGCTACGTCGTGTTTGTATAGCTAGCCAATTACTTGAAGGGCATATTGAAACACTCGATATATCACGCAGCTTATCGTCAAATTTATCTGTATGAATTGTGTAAATCTTTTCTCCTTTTTTGATCGTTATTGATGTAATAAGATTTTTTTCAGTGCTTGGTGCATTTTTCAATTCCGTTTTTTTCGCTGTTAACGTAATATTCTTTTCTTTCCAAATCACTTGGCCTTGGCTCTTGTTCTTTTTAAATTTTGTTATAGACTGATTCCTTATTTTTAACGCTGAATGACTATCGTGGCTAGATTCCCCTTTCTTCACATCCAAATTTCCTTCATCCCTCAAAGAAGCTAATCTAGTTTACCATAAATAACCTTTATATGGTATACTTTTCTATAATCATACTATAAAGCACAGAGCTAATTCCTTACTGGCAATTGAGATACTACTTCCTACCGGGGATCCTATCAAATTTTTCTATGGTAACAAAAATGAAAAGGAGACTTACATTGATCTTCAAAAACAAAAGACGCTTGTACAAGCTATTTGCCGTGGTATTTCTCTTGTTGCTCTTCTTGAGTGCTATCCTGCTCACCAATTTGACGCATACAGAAGAGATCGCCGATCCTGATATGAATGCTCGCACAGTCCTTAAAGCAGGAGACACTTCCTCGTTCAAAATTGACAGGCTGAACAGCTCGTTTCAATGGTTTCATAGTCTGGATCGGGCAATCCAATTTAAAAAATTTGATTTTAAAGTTCCTGATCATCTGCCCGAGGGTTATCAGCTTGAAATTGTAGATTTGAGTACGCTCTTTTCTGATGCCAACCAAGCTGATCTTCTTAATGTCGTATCCATAATGTTCGTATCGAAATTTGGCAGCAAAAATGAGCAATTTATAGAGATGCTGGCTTCCAAAGGGAAAGGAAATATGTTGGAACATAATTTACTGTGGGGTGCCCCAAACTCACAAAAGTTAGCACAAACTCAGTTTTTCCAACAAAGTGAGGTTACACTGGGAAATGTAAAAGGCGTGTTATTCACGAAAAAGCTAGGCTCTCAGCATAATCGAAAAGCAGCCAACAGCTTTGTCTGGCAGGATAACGGTGTATCGTATGTAATCAATTGGGAGAAGCTCACGCAAAAAGAAATTGAAAAGGTTGTACAATCCTTCACTTTCCCACAGCAAGTCCAACGTGTTCGTTACGACGGAGAAGGGAATTCATTTCCTCTGTACGATGAGACGGATTTACTTGCAGCGAAGAATATTCTAGGCTTTAAAGTGAAATTTCCGGGCAGCTTGCTGAACACTCACCTTACGCTGAATGACTCGATCTTGTTGAGGGCGGAGGATCAGAATACTAGTTACTCGTTTAGACAAACTGCAGATGCTCTGTGGAACACCTATCGTGCACCGTACAATTCCACAATTTATGATGGCCCGAATGACGAACTTTTGTTCTATCAAAGTAAAGTGCCGCTTTTTGAAACGACTAAGCTCTCGTTCATTCGTAAGCTGGAGATTAGTGGGGTTGAAATATCGGCTTACGCCGACAACAACCACGTCTACTTTGGACCCCTCTATTCCAGCAACGACAAATCAAAGCTCAAAAGTCAAACCTACTACTTTTGGAAGCAAAATAATGTTTATTATGCTACGGCCTTCCTAGGTCTGGATAAAAACCAGGAAGATAGTTTGAGGACTTTAGTTCTCACTCCTCTTCAATAGGATTGAAGTTGCATAATACGTTATCCTCCCCAGTTATGATTTTGGACTCTAGAGCTCTATAAAGAGCTTTATTGGGTCGAGTGTTGCTTTAATTAGGTGAAAAACTACCATCGTCTGATGACGCGACTACAAACTAGCTTTTTCTTACGTAAAGCAAGGATTCATTTACTTCGGTTGTGCTATTTGCTTTATCTGTAAAAAATCAGGAATTTAGATGCTGAGCAATCTAACTATTTAGTGCTCATGCACTTAAGTCGTATTCAAAAAAATCCACTGTTCATTGTATATGTTTATTCTACTAACCCTTATTTTTCTATCAAATAAAATAAAGTAAATCCATTCCAGAGATTTATCCAGTATATATATAAGGCAACTGTGTAAATATAGCCCATTGATCAAAAAAATATCAATAGGCTGCAATATAAAAAAACACTATAAGGTTTTGTTCTAAAACAATAACGACTCTGCCCCGTCAATCACAATTTGTGCGCCAGTGATGTGACGCGAATGATCAGATGCCAAGAATGTCACCAAATCAGCAACCTGCTCGGGTTGCCCCGGTCCATCTGCCAACGGCTGATCTCCTTCAGGAAATTGCACAGGGATGGTAATCTGCTTTAACCCTTCTGATTTCTCCGTGGTTTCATCAATATTCGTCGAAATAGCCCCTGGATAGATGACATTGACACGAATACGGAACTTGGCCAGCTCTAGGGCTGCCATTTTAGCAAAACCGGTTTGACCTGCCTTTGATGTGCTGTAGGCTGACATCCCAAAGCTGGTAAAACGCTGATTTCCATTAATCGAGCTGGTAATGATAATGCTGCCGCCACCGTTCTTTTTCAAATGTGGTATTGTGTACTTCACCGTCAGGAAGGTTCCATCCAGATTCGTTGACAATGTTTGCCGCCAATCCTCAATGCTAAGCTCCTCGATCGGTCCGACGACCCCGTTAATCCCCGCATTGGCAAAAATGATATGCAGTCCGCCAAACAATTCAACCGCTTCCAGAACTGCTTTTTCCACACGCACCGGATCGGCAATGTCCACGTCAAATGCCCGCGCTGACCCTTCACGTATAGCATTAATTTCTCTTTCCGTCTCCAAAATACGATCACTACTTACGTCAAAAAGAGCGACATTTGCTCCTTCTCTAGCCATTTGAATGGCCGTTGCCTTACCAATGCCAGAGCCAGCCCCCGTAATTAGAGCAGTTTTACCTTCAAACCGTGCGCCTCCTGCATATGTGTAGCTCATATGTATCGCTCCCTTTTAATAATCTGTATAATCACAAGATTACCCAAAAGGGTATACTTTATAATCACCATTTTTGCGCATTTTTTGCTGTTCCGTTGCGATATTCAGGAAAAGATCGAATATTTCGTGCATTAGTACTTCTTTTCTTCTTCTCTCTCGCTACATTCCGTCAATATCTTGCCTATTCGTAGTTTTCTATGGATTGATCAAAAAAAGGACATTCTACAACCATAAATAATGGATGTATACGTCCTTTGGCTTATTCATTTACCACTGCAGCTCAATAAATGCAGCATCATCATCAAGTCCCCCGGTATGGGATGCATCCAGCAATACCTGTATCTGCTCATCAGGGACAGGCTCGCGAATGGGGTCCAAATCGGATAAACCGTCCGTATATACCTGTAATCTCATCGGCATATCTGCGGATATGCTTCTTTCATACCAATGAGGCTTCCCTCCAATCGGCCCACGGCTTGTAGACCAGCGCTCCGCTGTAGAGAAGGTATGATCGAACAGCTCGCTGATTTCTTCGGCACCGTTCCATAGTCGCAAACGTGAATCCCCTTGCCAGGCAAGTCGGAGACGGCCACGGCTACCACGCTTCGGCAGTTCGATTTTACCGCAAATATACATGGACTGGCTTCCCTGACGACGTTTATCTTCCAATACCGAACGCATTAAGCCTGATTCGTGATCCAAAGGCTGCCGATCCAGTTCCTCTGCCGCTGTACCTGCCAAACGTTCAAGGTACACTCTCAATTGATCAGCAGACAGATCTTGTCCCCGTTCCATCCAATCCAGTAAAGAAGAACCCAGATAGCGGGCTGCAAAATCTCCTCGGTAACTGAGCCCGACACCATCACACAAGACAAAACAACAGACGGATTTATGAATACGTACTGCGGCGAAATCCTGTCCGCTTTCTCCCATACTGGCAGATTCGGCAGACCTTCCATAGCCATAACGACACATAAAACGACTGTGATGAGATGATAAAGGCTGATCGCCTGTCTGAGAGCTTATGTAAGCAAATTGCTGAGTCAGCCTTGCATTCATTCCCTTTTTTTTGCTCGCGGGGAGCAGGGACAGCAGTGGATTCATGCTTTTACCTCCTTACCGTACAGGCGTTGCGGCCGACATTTGGAACCCAATGGACACCAGTTCCGCACAGGTTCCGGGCAGCATCATAATGGCTCCTTCACCTAACTGATAATCTGCCTCAAATAGCATTTCCCGATAGCTTTCAGGCAGCACAGAAGACATATCACGCAATTTCACAGCATGTTCATCCTGCAACGGCGTATTATGTGTCAGACCTTTCCAGCGACGGGGGTCCTGAATAGGCGTTTCCAGCAACCTGTCGGATAAAAATATATTTTCCACCAGTACATTACCGTCCGGTACGCTCATGCTCATAATACGCTTCGCAATCGGTTCGGGATCATCACCTGTGGAAACTCCATCTGTCATATGACAGACCAAAGGTGCAGGACAGTCCTGCATCCCTGGTAATTCCGCTTGCAAAATACGCTCAGCTTGCAAGAAGGCCTTTGCTGAATCTGAAAACCGTTTGGGCGTCAAATCGGGCAACGAACCAATGGCCGCGATTTCATCAATTCCCTTGACACCATTCAGCAGGTCATACACGTCGTCACTATAAGCCAAAATCGCAATCCGATAGCGCGCTGTCAGCCGATTTCCTTTGGTTGATCGAAAAACCATCTGCCGGATCGCCAACGATATAGCTTCATATACAACGTCAATACGCCGCCGCCCCTCCATCAGCATGTTCATCGACGCGCTGATGTCAATCAGGTAAATGATCAGGGCGGGAGTACGCTGTGAAGCCTGTATTGTATAGTTCATGGTTTGTACATGCTCCCCTCAGTTACCTTCGATCTGTCTCTGTTTCCTAATCTATCATTCTTCCATATATAAACATATGAAACATCAAATTTTAGGCAGTCTAAAATTCGTATCTCCTAAAAAGTTATAAATAGAGGAAGCCCGATAGCCCACTTCACCTACTGAACGATAATAAGAAGGATTACTGTCATATAATGCTCTAAAACGTTTGGCAAAGCTCTTTGCCTTCGTCGTGCTTCCACCTTCCTGAGAAGCATACGCCTTGTTGTACAAGGAAATAAGCTGGAGAACATTCTCCTTGTTACGTGCCTGTATAGCGTCTTTTCGCTTTTGTTCCGCCTCAGCTGCTGCTTTACGAGCCGCTTCTTCCTTGGCGGCACGAGCTTCCTGCTCCTTTTTCAAGGCCAGGTATTTTTCATACTTTGCCTGTTGATCATATGCTTTTTGCTTCGCCAACTTGGCAGCAGCCTGCTTGTTTTGCTCCTTTTGGGCGAGATAAGCTTCATATTTAACCTGTTGAGCGATCAGAGCTTGTTGTTTCTTTTGCTCTTCCTGTTGCTTTTGAGCAGCAAGAGCCTGTTGTTTGGCCTGCTGTTCAGCTTCCTGCCGTTGTTTCTCCGTTAGCGATTTTTGAGCGGCCTCCTGCTCAGCTGCCAACTTTTCCTCGGCCGCTTTTGCAGCCTTCAATGCCTCTTCTTGCTTTGTAGCCTCGATTTGTCGCTGATTAGACTGATCTGCAAGAATACTCACAGTTGGGATTCCGGCTGCCAAAAGAACAACTGCGGCCGAAGCTGTAACGATAAACATTTTGGAGCGATACCAGGCTTTCGATTTTTCAGGTTGCTCTGGCATCTTGGGATTCAGCTGCTCCTCCAGTCCTGTAATCGCAGCCGACACCTCCACATGCAAAGGACTGCCGTCTTCTACAAAGTGATACAACGAACGATAGACTTCCAACGCTGCAGCAGGTTTGTTCTGCTGCTCCAGTTCACGCGCCTGTCGAAACAGCTTGTCCGTTACTCCACGCTCTCCCTGCTCTAGGACATCCTGATTTAGCAATGCAGCCTGTTCAGCTTTGAGCGGTGCAGGGGTTGCCAAAGAGGATACCGTTTCACTTGAGGACCCCGCCGCCGCCGATTCTATTGTTTCTGTCACAGCTGGCTCAGTTTCTATAGTCTCAACAGGAATTTCCTGCTCAGTAACCGCATTAAGTACAACCAACCATTCGCCAAAGGTAGGACAACTACTTAAATCCTGACTATCCCAGGCACGACTAAATAGTTCTACCACCTTGCTGCCCCAACGGGATTCAAGCGATTTCCGTAAAATAAAATAACGTTCGCAAGGCGTCTGCATTTCATGCTGATCAAAATAACTTTCACCCCACGCTTTATCGACCACCACACGGTCAGACCAGCCTAGCATCTCCCCAATAATGATAGCCCCTGCAAAACGGTCTGCATATGCACTCCATAACCCGCTGTGAACGGTACGATGTGCAGCATACCCTGGCGATCCTGCTAATAGTGCATCTGGACGATCCATTTTGGTGCTATACATTTGCTCCACGTCTACCAATTCGACAGCTGACGTGCCTTCAGGCAGTTCCACTTCAGAAAAAAACGGAAGCATAACATTAGGCGCCGATAAATCACAGTGAGCCAATCCTTTTTGCTCCATCGCTGAACCGATCCCTGCCAGTGCTCTGGCTAAAGCCAGACTATCGGAAGCCTCAAGCTGACGCTGATCTGTGAGACAATCGAACCATGTCATACCGTGAACCCATGGCATCAGTACCGCATACAGCAAATCAGGCTGCTCGGCAATCAGACTTCCGTTTCTTTCTGGAGTGAGCACATCACGCTTGCATACCTGCAAACCGGGAATATCCCCGTATGCTTCCATATGCTCAGATTGATAAACCATAGCCGGGATGCGGAACTTCGGAAAAAACACCTTAAGGGCTTTTGCCTCATGTGGCGCTCCGTTTTTGGCATTTAGCTGGTATACAATTCCCTGACGCCCTGCTTGAGCATAGGCTAAACCGGGTGCAGCGGGATGTCGTCCAACCACATAAGCTGTGCCGTTTATGATCAATTCGTCTCCCGGATTCGGTTGAAAAGACATGAAACATCCCTCTCCTTACATCATTCAGTATGCTAGTTTTCCTCACCTTATTATATACATCTATGGATGGCAAGAAAACCGGGTATCCGAAGATCGCCCGGTTTTTCCTGAACATCCTGTGCCAAACCGTGAGGAATGGCTCACATATTGCTTCTTTTTAGAGTGGTGTATGATAAGTTGATCCCTATCAGGCAAGGCAACTTATTTCGTTTGGTCAACCGTACGGAATTTGTTAGCGATAGCTGTCAATTCTTGGCTAATGCTATTCAAAGTCGTTACGAAAGCTTGCATTTGTTTGCTAGCTTCCTGAAACTCTTGGAAGAAGCGTTGTTTAGTCATACCTTCCCATTGACCTTCCATACCTGAGATGGACTGTGTCAAACTGGAAACGATCTGCTGGCTTTGCTCACCACTTTGTTTAAATTGGTTAGCCACCTGATCAACCTGTTCTGGGGTAATTAAAATGCGTCCTGCCATTTTTTGAGTCCTCCTTGATGATAAATAATGTTTTTGTTTATCTGGTTCAAATTGTACTATGGCTATTTAATTCCCTACAAAAGGCAAAGGACCTAATTGCAATAATCCCACTTTTTAACTAGAAAACAGCATCTAACAGTACAATCTTAATAAAATAACCACCTAATAAGTCCCATATTAGTCCCATATAACCGGGAATGGTATAACAAATTCATATGGATTTACAAGTCGATCCAGATCATCTCGGAACGATCCGAACTAAGCGACAGGCTGATCTCTTGCTATAGACGGATCAGTAAAATACCAATCCTGCGGACTGCTAGAAGACGCCTGCTTCAGAATATCCTGATGCAGGGTGCCTATATCCGAAGGCTGTACACCTGCAATAGCATGTACGACAGACTGCGGGTTGGAAATTAGACTGCTTCCTTCCGAAGCTTGCCCAGGCAGAATAGACGGTGATTGTTGATTCGACCAATCGAGCATAGTGACGGGTCGTCCCAATGGTTGGCTGGCAAATGGCAGAATCGTTTGATAGTTGTGGTCAACAGACTGAAACTGCTCTGCCTTTCGGTTCAGTTGTGTACCTGATGTATGGAGGTAAGCATGGATCTGTTCTGACATCCGCTTGGCCTGCATCCAATGATTCAAGATCGCCTCGCGTGCAGATACATCCCAATCCAGCGATTGTAACGCCTGCTCCAAACCTGCTGTTAACTGTTGAATTTGCTCCGCCGCATGCTGTAGCTGCCCGCTAAGCCCCCGAAGCACATCCGGTTCAACTCGAATGCGCATATCCATCACCCTTCTTCTGTCACTTCTTCATTCACTGCCGACTGTTTCAACCAATTTAATAATAAATCCACAAACTGATCTCTTGAAGCCATAGCTGCAATCAGCCAGTCCCCGTTACCACTAGAGCTCATCCGAAATATCCAGTTCATTGCAGGACACAGGACAAAGGCTGCCCGTTGTGATTCCCACTCCCTGCCGTTCCAAACCAGCAATTGCAGTTCTCCCTCAGCTACACGGGAACTCAAAGACTGAGCCAGTCTTGCAGACCCCTCTGCATCTCCGCTAGCCTCGGTCAGTTTACTGCTGATCAAAGACACACTTTCCCCTGCCGATTGCTCGTAAATTTTATTAAACGCCTGCTTGGAGAACATTAGTGCGGGGGATTCAGGCACAAGTCGATCTACCCAACCCATTTTATCAATCAATGTCTCGCAAGCCTTTTCCACATTACCCAGATCGTACAATCGATACTCATCGGGTTCATCAGCGGATTTCACGAGTTCCACTACACGCTCGTTCGTGCAATGGAGATAGCCTTCAAATTGCTTACCTCCCCGCACATAGCGTATACGGCAAGCCCTGTTGGATAATCCCGCGATAGCGACTCTTGAAAAAACAGTAGGAGGCATTGCTAGCTCTTTGCCCTTATCTACCCGCTTTAGATAACCCTTTTCCAAAAGAGTAGCTTTTACTTGCTCCCACTCTTCCGCCAACTCCTCTGCTAGATAGCCCTTAAACGGATCTTCCACCCCAAGCAGTCGGTCAGAACCCAATACGCCTGCCAGAAAAAACAGTTCCTTCGCCTTGAGGGTTATTAACTTCTGCTTGGAAGCTTGAAACGTTAACATTATGAGCCACCTCCCTTCAAACTACAACATGCCATCGGTCACGAATTTTCGTTATCCAATCCTCACAGCTCACTTGCTCTGAGAAGGGAATTGCCGCTTTTATCCTGGTAAATTTGCGCCGTACGTAGTACCCCTGCCCAGGTGGCAGGACTTTTAGTCCACCAGTAGCGGCGTTCGCCTCCGAATAAGGGATACGAAAGAACGATAGATCATTCGAATCTAGTGTTCCAAATAGCATACCGCTTTGGCTTGCCTTGACATCATTAAACCAGTCCACACCAAAGGTAGGAAAATCAGATGGCACACCCGAGAGCACGACATGCACATTGCGATCACGTCCCAACCGTACAATGGCGGAGAGCTGATCCTTTATCATAAAATCGTTCAGTTGCTTGCTTAACATATCCGCATCATCAATGACCAGGAGCAATTCGGGATCATTCCCCTCCTTGTTCCGTTGTTGAACAATATCATACACTTGCTGTACCAGAGGTCCCATTTCTTCCTCACTTTCAGCAGCAGCCTTAACATGAGGAAGATGTCGTAATCTAGATAGTCCCCCGCCTCCATAGCGTGTATCGATCGTATAGACTTCCAATTGATCGGGTGATGTGTAATAAGCCAGCGATATAATCCAGCTCATTAGAAAGGAGGTTTTTCCACCCTCCATTGGACTACCCACAATAAAATTGGGCCCTTCTTTCAGATTCAGGAGAAAAGGCTCAAGATCGTCACTCTGTAGGCCTACAGGTACTTCGTAAGGTAGTGCGCCCGATGGTCCACTTGTCCGATCCCACTGCTGAAGCAGTTCCGATAGTGGAATCCGCTCAGGTAATGGTAGGATAGCTGGTGCGTGCTTGCCTTTCCATTCCTGCACAATGCCAGCAATATTGCGGCGTAGCCGTGCTGATCGCTCCGCCTCATCTTCTCCTGGTGAAGGCAGTGCCGTCTGGAACTCCAGCGGAGGAACATGCCCTTTAACCAGAGCGCGACCTGGAATTAACGGTCCTGGCGTTTTGGCTGGTCGCCCTACCGCATAGTAATAGTCACTCGGGTCGGACATTTCAAAAGAAACAGCATTCGGTATGTTACTGCGGAATTTCTCAAACACATCGGTAATCCGGTTCGCTGTAATGATAAACGTGATGCCTAGACTACCCCCTTCTCGCAAAAGAGATTCCAGCAGTTCATTTTCATCTGGATAAGCATTACGGAAATTAAGATATCCATCAATAACTACGACAATTTGCGGAATATCCTCGACAGCAGAACGTCGATAAGAGCTTATTGTTTTGACTCCAGCCTCGGAAAGCATTTCCTTGCGTACGGCCACCATCTTGAACAGATAACGGAACAATCGCTTGATCCGGTCATCCTCCTCAGCCATCATAACAGCCCCGATTTGGGGAAGTTCCCCAAAGTCGCGCATCGTTCGACCCATGTCAATGATATAACCGTTCCAATGATTCGCAGCAAATCGCTGAGCCGTGGACATCAGCAACGTATGCAAAAAGGTTGTTTTCCCCATGCCGGGCATGCCATACACAGCCCAATGACCATGATCTAGCGATGCATAAATTGGCTCCTGTCGCTGATTCGGCAAATCATCCACTAGACCAATAAGAGCCTTCAGCTCCAAAGGTGATGATGTACTATCTATTTCGGTGCATGCCGGCAAATTTGTTAAATCCAGCAATTCAGGCAGCGGCGGAAGCCACGGTCCCTGAAGCCGTTCGATCCCTGCCTTAGCAGCCTCATTCGCAATATAATCAATAAATACTTGAAGCTGTTTAGGGGCTTCTTCTCCTTTTAAGCCCGAGCTTGCCCGTTCGCCGCCCGTCAGTAGCGCTTCACGTTTTCCGTTCAGTCTCACTTCATGTACAGGTAGTGCAGAAGAAATATCGCTGTTGCCTATATACGGCGCACCGCTCCAAGCAAACTGCATCTCTTCAAATACTTCGTCACTACCCACTTGGAAATATCCTCGTCCCGGCTTCGTAATCCACGCGGCATTCGGTATTTTCAACATGTCACGGCTATCGCCTTCGCTTTGCACCCGTAAGCAGATGCGGAATCTGGAGTTACTCCAAATCTTGTCATCCACGACACCTGCGGGCTTTTGCGTCGCCAAAATCAAATGGACACCTAGTGTCCGCCCAATCGCAGCAATACTGATTAGCTCGTCCATAAACTCTGGCTGATCCCGCTTTAATTGTGCAAATTCATCAATAATAATAACCAGATGAGGCAGCGGTTGTTCCTGCCGCTGCCGGAGTAGTCTGTAATATTCATCAATATGCTGTAAATTGCCTGCATCGTTCAATATCTTCTGCCGACGAACCAGTTCTGCTTTAAGAGATATTTTGGCACGTTCAATCAAATTATTGTCCAAGTTCGTGATCGTACCCACAACATGCGGCAAGTTAACGAACGTGTTGGACATGCCTCCACCCTTGTAATCGATCAGCATAAAAGCAAGATCATGCGGGTGAAACTCAGCAGCGAGCGAGGCTACGATAGACTGAATAACCTCACTCTTCCCTGAACCTGTCGTACCGGCGATCAAGCCATGGGGACCATGACCTTGACGCTCTATTTTATCATGCAGGTTAATCATAATCTTTTTGCCGCCTGCCCGCACGCCCATCGGGACGGGTAATGTATCAGGATGGCGGTTACGTCGCCACCGGTCTGCCACATCCAGTTCTTCCACACTTGCTACACTCATCATATCAAAAAGAGGCAGAACAGCGGGAATATCAGAAGCCGAAGAACGCTTCAAACGAATAGGCGCCATGTACCGCGCCAATGCATCGGCTTCCTCTTTGGACAAACGATCCGGTTTAAAACTTTGCTGTTCAACCTCCGCTGATTCTGATTTAAGGGCATATACACCCTGTTCCTTGGAAGCCTCCACAATCAGCTGACACTGCATTGGCAAAGCCTCTTTACGAGAAGCCAGCACAATCGTACACGCATCTATGGCTCGGCCGTCCTCTAGCAACAACGGCAGCAAAGGTTCTTCCTCAATCAGTTGGGTATCAGATAAAACAATGACATAACACGGCGCTTCCATACCTTTGCCCTGACGGTCATTGCGATTATTTTTTCGGCGGTTCAATCTGGCAAACAGAAAGTCAGCTAATTGATGGGCGCTACTACTGCGGTCTGACATCATTCTCTGGATTCGGTCATCATCCCACACATGCGGGAGCCAGCGCATCCAAGACCATTCACTTTCCTCTCGCTCATCATAGAAGGAGGCAATTTTCACTTCATCCGGCGAATGACGAACCGTCACTTGTGCCAAGATGACTCTTAACGCAGCCAGGGTATGCTCCCGCTCGCCGACCAATCCAACCACTTTGGATTGAAACAGCGGTAATGTGATGGAAGCAGCGTCCACCAAACGAAATTCTTCCTCCAGTTCATCTGCAGCCCCCAACAAGGGATCACGGTCATAACCGTCAGGTCGTGGAATTTGTAGTTTAATATGAAAGGGAACTTGTCCGGTCCCGATACGTACCTGCAAAAAATCTTCATCCTCTGGTGATCGTTCCCAAAGAGAACTGTTGCGGTTTTTTACGATTTGAGTGCATATTTGCGGATCACCGTGAATTTCATATAGTGTGCGAATTTGCTCTTCGCGTTTCATTTCGAGTTCTTCACGATGCTTTTGGAGCTGTTCCCGATACATTCGGTCCCGCTCCTCCAACTTGCGCTTATATTCCTTCTTATTATTTAAATAGACGAAAAAAGGAATCGTATAAGATGTAAGCATCATGACCACAGTAACCATTTGGAACATCAAATAGTTACTGTTGCCCATCTTGCCTGTTCTGCTCATATATACGTAAAAGCCTACAGTCACCAACGTCATCATTAACGGAATAAGTATAGATATAATAGAAAAAGACGGCTTGCTCGGCTCAGCCGGAGGCCGTAAAATCTCCAGCTTCTCCTCTCGGAGCGCCGGCCTTAATCTCGGGGATCGCTGGTATAATGCATTCAAGACAAAAGTCCCCCTTTTCGCTTACTATTTCATTTTACCAAGGTTTCATATAATTTCATGTGTGTATTTACCCATTTTTTTCATTTTGAAACAGAGAACGCCTTCCATACACAGGCGCTTCGTCCTGAGTTGTCGAAAAAGCGCGCTGAATACGCACAGTACAGCCTTCCCGCAAGCCGGATCCTGTAAGTAGCTGGTTATCTCCCACCCTGAACCAGAGCCCTTCCGGGAACTTTGCTTCCATAATATATTGCATGCCTTCCGCCGGAGGCTCGCCGAAAATGCGCACACCCAGCATCAGCTTTAAATGTTCCACCGAGTATTCATCAGCTACCTCGATGTCAAACCACTCTGTTTCCTGTCGTCCTGAAAGCACGGTCAGGATCATCTGTCATCCCTCCCGATCCTTAATATATAGCAAAGTTCACGCAAAAAGCCTATTTCCACGGAAATATGGCTATCGTAACTGTAGCATCCGACTATTAGACTGTCAATTTGTTACAAAATACCCACTCCAAAAATAAAATAGTGACTTTGGTCATATTTTCTCATATTAGTAGAGTCATTGGTATCAATAATATGTATTGGATCGGTTCTAATATGGGTATATACGTCATTTTGTCGATTAGTTAGAACTAAATTCGATTGTTACCTAGATTGTTGTGAACACTTTGTAAATTTTTCAGACCTTTATGTTTTTATAAGGTGTTTTTAAGGTAATTTTAAGAAACGGGCACTACAATTAAGCCATGAAATAACTCAGGCGAGGTGATTTTTGTGAGAACATTAATTACATTTCAAAACAAACGTATTCCCGTATACTTCAATCAAGAAAATAAGCAACCAGTACAAAAAACATTAAAACTTCTAAGTAACACTTTGGAGAATAAAATCTCCAGCGGCAAGCGTGCCCTTCAAAAATGCCTTAACTCTTTGATCAGTATAGAGATTGTCGGTTGTGAAGCCATCCTGCATAGTGTTAGTGAAAATGATTCATTGGCATTGTCCCTCTATTAAGAGGGACTTTTTTTTGTCCACTTTAGACACACAAAAAAGAGAGGGACATTTCAGCACCCTCTCCATATCAGCAGCTTTAAAACATGATACATGTGACTTACCGCAGCTTATGGATTGATCAGACTTTATTTAAAGTATTCTGCGATAACCTTTTTTACCGCCTCGTTCCTTATTCTGCGCCTTCTCAATCCGTATTCTAAACAGTTCTAGTAAATTAGCGCGTGTATGCTCTTCCCGGCAGTTGTCCAGCTTTTTTAAGATAAAACGGTCAATGGACATATGACTCAGGCTCCTTTACAGCAAGCTGCCCCTGCTTTTCAAGGGGATGATCAGGCTATCCATTTTTAACCATTCTGCCTGTTGTTTAAACAGGTACGTTCCTTATAGGATAAAGCAGGCGGGATTACATACCCTTTAATAAGGGTAAATACATAAAGTTTCGATAATTTTATCACGTTAAGCCTGGAAGCTATGGACAAGGAGCGAACAAAAACCATGAGTAAACACATGATTACCAAAATAGTCTGCAACCTTTTATTCGCATTCTTAATTCTAACGATGCTGGCTGCATGCAGCAGGGAAAAAGCTTCAACCCGGAGTATAGCCCAACATGAAGCTGAAGCACGTGCCTACACCGTAACGGGTAATCCCAACCAAGGTGCATCATCCCTTGATGAACGAGCTGCCAATCATACACCTGTCCATCAGCAAGGCAGCAGCTATGTCGAAATATCAGGTGGCGTCAGCATTGATAAAAATACCGTGAAGGTTACAGGACATTCCAACCTCCCGGCCGGAGCACGGATCAAAGGGAATCTTGCGGTCAAAAACTCCCTGTTAACTGGGTACACGGATGAGACAACCGTTCAAAAGGACGGAAGTTTTGTACTCCAGGTACAACGCCCCGGAATACAGGGCAGTATGGATCTGACTGTTCTGTTCCGTCCAGATGACCAAGACAATGAAATACGAAATCTGTATGGCAGCGGTGGCAACAAATTGGAAGGTCCTTATGTATATCAATACGAAGAAAACAAACAGCTTCTGTATGAAGTTCGGATTGGGGCTGAATTTGATCCTGAACAAGAACGCAATACCCCTTTAGTTAAGCCCGTCTGGAACAAACCTAAGGACTACGGCAGCCCTCAAGTGTGGATTAAGCCTGATGTGAAGCAAGAGGGTAACTATTATCATGTATATGCGCGCAGCAATTTGCTGGAAGGGTCGGACGTCAAACTCAAGATTGATTTTCCGGGACGATGGCAGTTTGGCTACGATGATCAAACCAAAGTTATGCCTGACGGCTCCTTCAGCATGAGGGTCAAAAAGCCGAGCCTTGCCAACCGCTACATCATAGTCATAAGTTTCGAACCAAACGAAGATATGTGGACCAACGCCAAACAGGCGTATGGTACACAAGGAGAACGTCTTTCGGGACCGTTAGTCAAATCTGCAGACGAAAAAGAGGGCTCCAAACAGATTGAAGCCCGTATCCCTATCCAACCCAAATCGTAACTAAACGCAGCATCTAACTTAAAGTTACGGCCGTTCGCCATGAAATACGCTTCACAGATACAGTCTATGACGCGGTTTCCACGTATGAGTAGATACAGAGTCTCATGTCGTCTAGCCGCTACGGCTGTATCGTGACTGGCGTGCCTATACTTACCCTCTCCTGAAGCTCAAGCACATCCTTATTCTGCATTCGAATGCAGCCATGTGACACCATCTTGCCAATGGACCATGGCTCATTGGTGCCGTGAATGCCATAATGCGGCTTGGACAGCCCCATCCAGAACGCTCCGAAAGGACCGCCCGGATTGGGCTGTTTGTTAATAATCGTAAACTGCCCATGCGGTGTCTGTGTAGCCACCTTCCCAATACCGACTGGATAACTAAGAACGATCTGACTTCCATCTTTTAAATATAGACGACGATCCGATAAATCCACTACAATGCTGTAGTTCGGCATATGTTCACCCCTTTACACCATATGCCGACTACCACATAGATTTTCTTATTTTTCTACAGATGATGTTACAAAACAGCTCGGCTTACCACTCCACATCACGTCGCCAACCGCTTCGCTGATCCTTACGGCCCGGAGTTGTACTTGAACGGCTATCCTTTCTACGTCGGTCTGCTTCCTTGCGTGCCTGATACTCTAGTTCCCGCTGCATCTTGCGATAATTGTTCACTCTAGATTCTGATAATTCCCCTTTTTGGATAGCTTCCTCCACCGCACAGCCAGCTTCTCCCCTATGCTTACAATCGGCAAAACGACATTGCTGCGCGGTTTCCATAATATCGGCAAAGGTATGAGCTACACCCTTGGAATCATCCCACAGATTAAGCTCGCGCATCCCGGGTGTATCCAGCAAAACAGCTTGCTTTGCAATGGGAAAAAGCTGTCGGTGTGTGGTTGTATGCCTGCCTCGGCTGTCTTCCTCCCTCACATCCTGTGTCAGTTGAACTTCTGCTTCGGAAAGCCAGTTCACTATTGTGGATTTGCCACTACCAGAAGAGCCAGTCAAAGCAACCGTACAGCCAGGTTGAAGAAACGCTTCCAGCTGCTCTCTGCCTTCGTTCTGCAAAGCAGAAATAACGATAACAGGTACTCCAGGAGCAACTCCCTCCGCTTCTGCAACCCGCTGTTCGACATCGTCACAAAGGTCACTCTTACTCAACACGACAACCGGGTTTACGCCGCTATTCCAGGCCATTATTAAATACCGTTCTAATCTGCGCATATTAAAATCATGATTCAACGCATTAACAAGAAAAAGCGTATCTACATTGGTTGCGATGAGTTGCTCTTTCGTCTCAAAGCCCGCGGCCTGTCTAGATATTTGGCTTTTGCGTGGCAAGACAGCATGGATTACTGCATCCGATACTTCGTCCGACGTGGTGATGGCCACCCAATCCCCTACAGCTGGTATTTCCGCTGGATCAACCATAGCATGCCTTAGCTTACCTGAAGCAGCTCCCCAGCGTTCCCCATCCATCGTAATAAGCTTCACCTTTTGCCCATAATCGGCAATCAAGCGGGCAGGACGTATCTGCGTGTTTCCTGCTCTTTCCTCATAGCTTTGCTTCCATTGGTCCCAAAAACCGTTCCAGTAATCAGACCAACCGTAATCGTGTATACTCATTATTTTCCTCCTGAAATTATGTTTAATTTTTCTGGATGTAACGTTACTCGATAGGTGTACATTTTCTCTCCGCAAACAAACAACGCAAAAAATCCGCAGGGAAACCCCTGCGGAGGATATACAGTTCAGGCGATGTGATCCGTTCGTTCACATATGCAAGCAGTCTTACATAGACCACTCCCAAAACCAACAAACGGATAACAAAACACTTGACCATAAAAAAATCCGCAGGGAATCACTCCCTGCGGATTTCGTTGGTTCTACTGTCCAACCAACTGCTAAGCCAAGACTATAGATCTATACAGTCTTTAACTGTGCATTGTCCGTGCGGGAGACAAGTCATTCTGCTGCTGAACCCATCCATTCATGTTCGTACGCATATAACATCGCCTCCTCCTAAAATTTCCTTTATCATACAAGTCCATCAATTGTCTGTCAAGGCTGATTTCAAACATTTTAAACTATTTCAAGTTTCGTTTAACGTACTTGATCCCATCGTGTCCACATTTCACGCGGATTTAATTCGTACATTTCCCGCTCTCTGTACATAAACTGATGCATGATCAGTTCACGCCGAATCGTTGCAAAATCCTCATGGTATTGCTTGATCCATTCGTTTAGTTCACGTTCAGGATAGATGCGGCCTGGCTCCAGCTTTTCGGCGAGCATCTGAAGTACGATCAATTTTTTCTTATACTGGGCAGGAATTTGACGTAACTTGCCATCCTTGGCAAAAAAATTGCGTAAAACCGTTGCTTCCAACGTTTCATTCAGTTCGGACATATCTTCCTCTTCCTCTCCTTTTTCAAAGATAAAACGCACAGTCGCCTCGGCATGCTGCCGAATCAGCTCTGGATTCAGTGTAAAATACACCGTGTTTTTATCACGTCGTTCCTTAATTAACCCAACCTCACGGAGTTTGGAAGCATGATGCGTAACCGTAGGCTGTGATAGATTCAGCTTTTTCGCCAAAGCTTGGCCATGCATCTCCCCACAGGATAAAAGGAGTAATATTCGCATACGTGTCGGGTCCGCAAGTGCTTTATGATAATTGACCATTTTATCTAGTTGCATTGTAACTGCACCTCTTTTCACTACTACAGGTTTGCTAAGCAAGCGAATTCGCTTAATCTAAATAGATGTTCATCTAATTATATGTATGTTAAAAGTGTCTGTCAATTCTTCCCTCACATTATCTCTTTCTGAAAACGGCTGGATATTATGCACACATTACGGTAGGATTATTATTTGAAAACTTCTCACATACTGTGCTATTTGCATCAATTCTGAGATCCGTTTGACGAAATAAACCAATATAACTGGAGGTTCATCCAAATGCACGACGTAATCATTATCGGTGGCGGACCTTGCGGACTATCCGCTGCAATCGAATGCAGCCGCAGAGGTTTGCGAACGATCATTATTGAAAAAAGCAACATCGTTCACTCCATTTTTCTGTATCCGACAAATATGCAGTTTTTTAGCACCGCCGAACTATTGGAAATCGGTGATGTTCCGTTCAGCACTCCCAATGACAAGCCTTTTCGTCATGAAGCACTAGCGTACTATCGCAAAGTAGCCTCACATTATAACCTGGACATTCAGCATTATGAGGAGGCTCAATCCATTCAGCGGCAGGAAGACGGAACATTTACCGTACATACCCTAAGCAAACGGGAAATATCCAAGAGCTATTCGACACGCTATGTCGTAGTGGCTACGGGATATTTTGATCATCCGAACTATCTGGGTATTCCTGGGGAACAATTGGATAAAGTCACTCACTATTTCAGCGAAGCCCATCCCTATACAGGAACCCGAGTCGCAGTCATCGGCGGCAGCAACTCTGCAGTAGATGCAGCAATGGAATTGGTGCGGGTCGGGGCTACGATTGATATGGTTTATCGTCGCAACGAGTTGTCCCCATATATCAAACCTTGGGTTCGTCCATTGTTCGACAGTATGGTACAAAAAGGAAAGATCACGCTGCACTTAGGCGCACGCATTACCGAAATTCATCCAGACCATGTCATCGTCACTCCGATGAACGCAGAAGCGTTCCAGCTCGAAAACGATTTTGTACTGGCACTAACAGGATTTCACCCAGAACGAAAACTACTGGAGTCTGTCGGCGTCCACATGGCTGAGGACCTGGACAAACCTGAATTTAATCCAACCACGATGGAAACTAACATCCCAGGTATATATGTCGCCGGAGTTATCGCTTCAGGCAGCAATGCCAATGAAGTGTTTATTGAAACAGGGCGCTGGCACGGGCGTCAAATCGCCGAACATATCCAAAGTTAAACGATCGAAGGAGAACAACTGAATGGATTACAGCTCACTTATCTTACTGGTACTAGCCGGCCTTGGAATTATCAGTGGCAACTCAACCGTGACGATTGCTATGGTTGTACTACTACTGCTGCGGGTAACCAGCTTTCATACTGCTTTCCCCTGGCTTGAAAAGTATGGCCTAACGATCGGAATAATTATTTTGACGATAGGGGTCATGACCCCTCTAGCCAGCGGTAAAATCAGCATCAATCAGGTGACAGAGTCCTTCCTGCACTGGAAGTCCCTGCTCGCGATTGGTATCGGAATTCTGGTAGCCTACCTAGGCGGCCGCGGAGTAACTCTGATGTCCGGACAGCCTATTATTGTGACAGGTCTACTGATTGGGACCGTCATTGGCGTTGCCTTCTTTAAAGGGGTTCCGGTTGGACCTCTGATTGCTGCCGGGCTGCTCTCCTTATTAATCGGTCGCTCCTAAATTTCTAGACACAGGATTGAAAAGAGCCGTTCAACAAATATACAAATGAATGATAGCAATCTGCATATCTGGCTGAATTCAGTCCCGCTTTGTGTTATACTCATATCGCATAATTTGGTAAATGCAGGAGGCTTGACCGATGTCTCGACAATTTGTAACGGAAGCTGTAATGGTGGCTATATACGGCCAGTTGCTTACATCTCCCGCCCCTGTGGAATATATAGTGCCCTACACATCACTGCTAGAGCTGTACGAATTCCAGGACAGCACAGAGCCTCTCATGGATAACCCTATGGACGATCAACATGTGAAGCGAAAGGTAAGTGAGCTAATCAGTTATTTTGAAGAACCGTTGAATCAGAAAAAAATTCGGCGTGCCCTTCAGATGCCTTGGGCGAAAAGCTTGCCTATCCTATTCGATGCCAATACATCACTCATTGTCATTAATGCAGTTGATACGGCGCATTACGGAGAATATTTTGATCCGATTGAAACCGAACTGGTGTTGACAGCTCAGCGTGAAGCATTACCCATCCTGACTGATCAACTGGACTGGATCCACCGCATTATCGAAGCTTCCGTACCTGTACATGTGTACGATATTGATGATTTTGATTTTGCAGTCGATGGTCCGATGTTTAACAACCCTTAACATACAACATCCTGCCCTAACCACAATAAAGCGGCGGAGTATCATGTGCAGGTTCATCTCCTGCCACACGATACTCCGCCGCTTTTCATGTCCATAAACCATTACTGGCACGCTATTTTTAACGTGGAGGCATTAAGCTTGTTCATCCTTTTCATAGGTGTAAATAATGTCGTCATGTTCCTCCAAATACTTCACTTCCAGATGATGGCCTTTCAGATACCAGTAATCCTGATCCTCCATATAAAACGTAATGCCAGCCGCTTCATGCTGTAATGCGGGGTGCTGCGGAGGCTCTACGGCAATTCCCAGAGAAAAGCCTGGATGCAACCCACCGCCAGAGCTATAGCGAACAAAAAAACGGATCGAATCTCCACGTTTCAAACCAAGCTCCTTAATGTACCACTGTGCCGCAGGTTCAGTTACCTGTATGCTCATACGCTATTCTCATCTCCTTATACAATGACGTCTGCTAACTATATCATAGCATTTTTTAGAATGACCACCAACCGTCCTAACCCAGCCAGCTTCTTGGAAAGCCATATACATTTTTTTGAAAAAGGTTTGACAATTCGCAAAAAAGGGTGTTAAGATTCAACCATACGAGATCCATTTTGAAATTTATTACCAATTTGAACGATTACTCATGTTAGAATGAATCCATTTTGAGGAAGAAAGGAGTGTTACCGGTGCTAAAATTTCCTATTGCATTTTACCCACATCTACAAACACAACAACTTCATACCGGAGCATCTCCCCTGTCGCATCCTTCAGAATTGGGCCATTCATGTTGTATGGTTTAATACGAGTGGCTGCCTGCGTTTGAGCAGTTTTTCAGTGGTGAGTGTGCTGAAAATACCTGCGCGCCATATGATATTGAGATTTAAGGCATATCGTCTGCGGACGGTATGCCTTTTTTGCGCCTGTTGCTGGATCATACTTGTGGCAGCAAGCCCTGTTGTTTCTTCAAAATGGTACACAACTCTCGAATGAACTTGTCATGAAAGGATGGGATTCCTCTTGTTTTCAGTACTTAAAAATTTAAGCTGGTTTTTTAAAAGAGAACGAAGCCGATACTCCATTGGATTGTTTTTGCTGATAGCCGTTGGTGTGCTGGAGCTTGCTCCACCTCGGCTGCTAGGTAGTGCCATTGATGAAATTGTGCGTAGTTCAATTTCCTGGTCCTCACTTTGGCGTTATATTTTGTACATCATAGGCATTCTAGCCGTCATCTACTACATTACGTACATATGGATGCACAAGCTGTTTGGTGGTGCCAATCTGGTGGAGCGCTTACTGCGCACACGCTTTATGAATCATCTGCTGCGGATGACCCCTCCATTTTTTGAACGTAATCGCACTGGCGATCTGATGGCTCGTGCTACGAACGACCTTCGCTCCGTAGCAAGTACAGCGGGCTTCGGCATGCTGACACTGACAGACTCTACGGTCTATCTGAGCGTGGTATTAGTTGCCATGGGCACCCTAATCAGTTGGAAGCTGACACTGGCAGCTATCCTGCCCCTACCTTTTATTGCACTGGCTATGAGCATTTACGGTAAAGCCGTTCATGAGCGTTACACACTGGCACAAGATGCATTTGGTGATATGAACGATCAGGTGTTGGAATCCGTGGCTGGTATCCGGGTCATTCGCGCCTATGTGCAAGAGCGAATGGACGAAAAGCGTTTCGCTGATATTACTGACGATGTATTTCGTAAAAATCTGGCTGTCGCCCGGATGGATGCCCTCTTTGAACCAACAATCCGTTTATGTGTAGGACTTAGCTACGTCATTGGACTCGGGTATGGTATTTATCTGGTATTTCATAACGATATCACGCTAGGCGAATTGGTCTCCTTTAATATGTATCTAGGAATGATGATTTGGCCGATGTTTGCCATTGGAGAGCTGATTAACATTATGCAGCGCGGTAGCGCTTCACTGGACCGGGTCAATGAAACTCTCGATGTCCAGCCAGACGTTCAGGATGCCGCTCAACCTGTTCCAGTGGACCGCCTCGAATCCATCAGGATGAAAGACGTTACCTTCCGTTACCCTACCTCCACTATTGACAATCTGTCACATGTGAGTCTGGATCTCAAACGCGGAGAAACGCTAGGCGTCGTCGGTAGAACTGGCAGCGGAAAATCCACTCTGCTCAAACAGTTACTGCATGAATATCCGACGGGTAGCGGTGATATTTTAATCTCCGGCATACGTTTGGAGGACATTGCAGTAGAACAACTACACAGCTGGATCGGCTACGTGCCGCAAGAGCAAATTTTGTTTTCCAAATCAGTGCGCGAGAACATTCAATTCGGGAAACCTCATGCAGCTGATGACGACATTATGGAAGCAATCCGTACTGCTGCCTTCGATCAGGATTTAGGTACCCTGTCTGACGGGCTAGATACACTGGTCGGAGAAAAAGGTATCGCCCTGTCTGGCGGCCAGAAGCAGCGCGTTTCGCTGGCACGCGCCTTTATCGGTGACCCGGATATTCTATTGCTCGACGATGCACTGTCTGCAGTAGATGCCCGGACGGAAGCTAGAATTATTGACAATATCCGACGCAAGCGCTCAGGTAAAACGACTCTGATCTCCACCCACCGCCTCTCCGCTGTAGAACATGCAGACCGGATCGTCGTGTTGGAGCAAGGACGCATTATTGAGGAAGGAACCCACAGCGAGCTGCTTCAGACTGACGGATGGTACCGACAACAGTATGAACGGCAACAAGTGGAATCTGATCTGACCTCAGGGGAGGTATCCTAATGAAACCCAATATCGGCAAAAGACTGTTCCAGTATGCACTGACGAGCAAAGCGGGTTTTATTGCCGCTCTTATCGCCTTGGCTATTGGAGTAGCCGCCGAGCTGGCCGGTCCCTTCATCGCCAAAACGATGATTGACGACCATATGCTCGCTATTGAAAAACCATTTTATGAGACGACTAGTGTGGACGGCGCTGTAAGTTATGCTGGAACCCATTTTAAACGTGAAGATCGCTTTGAAGCCGGGGAGGCCAAAGGGCGCGAAGCGAGGATTTTACAAGTTGGCAAATCTTTTGTATTTGTCGATGGCTCTGTCCAAGTAGCGGATGGTAACCGATCCTTTACGAACGGTACGTTGACCGTGACACGCGGCTCCGACACCTTTCATTACAAAGCCAAGGCTTTAACCGCTGATGAGCTGTATAGCTTTTATAAACCAGAAATGCCCGGCATCTTTCAGCTGATTGGGTGGTATTGCTTCTTTTTGGTCGTTTCGATTTTTGCCGAATTCGGCAAAACATACTGGCTGCAATCCTCGGCGAACAAGGTCATTCAGAAGCTTCGACTTGATCTCTACGCACACATTCAGCGCTTGCCAGTTTACTTTTTTGATAACTTGCCCGCAGGCAAGGTCGTATCCCGTGTTACGAATGACACGGAGGCAGTCAAAGATTTGTTTGTGGCTGTACTCTCCAACTTCACTTCAGGGATTGTAACGATGACAGGGGTATATGTTGCACTCTTTTTACTGGACTTCAGACTGGGTCTGATCTCTCTATTTATTGTACCATTACTGATCTTATGGATCATATTGTACCGCAAGGTTGCAACCCGCTATAACACGATCATTCGGTCCAGACTCAGTGAGATTAATGCGATTATCAATGAATCCATTCAGGGGATGTCCATTATTCGCGTATTCCGGCATCAGAAACAAACACAGCAAGAGTTTGAAGAGTTGAATGATGACTATATGAAGCATCAGAATAAAATGCTGAATTTGAACGCTTTTACTTCACATAATTTGGTCAATGTATTGAGAAACCTCGCCTTCGCTGTCGTGTTGTGGTATTTTGGATCTGCGGCGCTTGGCACCACAGGTAGTGCGATATCATTAGGGGTATTGTATGCCTTCGTCGATGTGTTGGGTCGATTGTTCCAACCTATTACAGGTATGGTCAACCAGCTCGCCGTACTGGATACTTCCATCGTATCCTCAGGACGTGTATTTGAGTTGATGGACGAAACTGGAGAGCCGGTGACAGACGGTACTATGCCGCGTTACAAAGGCCAGGTAGAATTTAACGACGTTTCCTTTGCCTACAAAAAGGATGATGTGCTTAAGCATATTTCCTTTACAGCACAGCCTGGTCAAACGGTTGCCCTTGTCGGGCATACCGGATCAGGTAAGAGTTCGATTATCAACCTGCTATTCCGGTTCTATGATCCGCAAAAAGGGACGATCACCATTGACGGAACGCCTGTCAAAAATATTCCTAAGCAATGGCTTCGCCATCATATGGGTATTGTTCTTCAAGATCCATATTTGTTCACAGGTACGGTAGCCTCTAATGTCAGTCTCGGCGACAGCAGAATTACGAGAGAACAGGTGAATAAAGCGCTGCATGACGTTGGAGCCGACAAACTGTTAGCCCATTTGCCCCAAGGATTTGATGAGCCTGTTATTGAAAAAGGCAGTACCTTATCCGCCGGGCAACGCCAGCTTATTTCGTTTGCTCGCGCGTTAGCCTTTGATCCTGCCATTTTAATTCTGGATGAAGCTACCGCCAACATTGATACCGAAACGGAAGCACTCATCCAATCTGCTCTTGAGGTGCTCAAAAAGGGACGTACGACCTTTATCATTGCCCACCGTTTGTCCACCATTCGTAGTGCAGACCAAATTTTGGTGCTGCATCGGGGTGAAATTGTTGAACGGGGTAGCCATGACGAGCTTATGGCCCAAGGCGGACGTTACTTCCAAATGTATCAACTCCAGTCAGGAACGGTTGCAGCAGAATCTGCGTCTTCCTCAGCTACACATCCTGTGCAAAATGACTTGCTTACAGGCAAAGTCGCATTTAAAGCTTAAATAATACTAGAGCTTGGGCTTACAATTAACATTTAGCAAGAAAAAGCCAGCGGTCTCCATTCTTATGGGGGGAACTCGCTGGCTTTATTTTATATATTGACATATGGCTTAAAGTTTTATTTAGCTACAGACGTGCCTGTTCCTGTGGGCGGAAGCACGGTTCCATCGACTGCTTTGAGCGTAACCTTATACTTACTGTCTACCAATGTACTGGTGTGGGTATCCGTAATGACTTGAATATTCATTTCCCCCGGTTTTGGACTAGTCAGCTTGTAGTAAATGACTGCATTCGTATCATCTACGTAGTCGATGTGATCCACTTCAATGCCGTAACCTGGATTAGGTGCCTGCAGACGGGTGATGGTCACTTTGTTCTGTTGGTCATTCGCCTTCTCTATGCTCATACTAATATTAGTTTGTTGAACCGGATCTACAGGCTCAGCTGGATTTTCCGGAGTGGCTTGCACCGGTTTATGACTTTTTACAAACTCGGATGCATGGTAGACCATTTCTGCTGCCTCCATCCGTGTTACTTTACGATCCGGGTTAAAGTTGCTTTCTTTGTCCAATTTTGCAATTTTGGTCAACAGGAGAAATTGCACTGCTTCGTTCGACTCTTGGTCTAATTTTTTGCCATCTGCTACATTAATGAACATACGGACCGTAGGATATTCACCTGTTGCACTCACGGCTTTGTACAGAATATTCGCGAATTGTTCCCTTGTCATACGGGTGCTCGGATCAATATCCGGTGACAGAGGGATTTGGTGCTGGACTGCAATCCGATAGGAATCGGCATACCATGCGGAAGCCGGAATGTTTGCAAAGGAGCCCGTGGTGAAATCAGGCATAACCTGAAGATCCATCGCACGAACAACCAAGTGTACTCCTTGTGCATACGTGAGTGTTTGATCTGGTGCAAACTTATCCTTGGTTATCCCTTGAATAATTCCTTTGTTCTGAAGTGAACTTACGATCTTCTCCTGCTCAGCTCCCTTTATATCTCTAAAAGCAGAAGCCGACGTAGCCACAGCCAATGAACAGACGACAAGCAGCGCAGCTGCCACGCTTTTATGTTTAATCATGAGATACACCTCCATGTTTACTTTGCTTCTATACTTACGGACGCAATAAAACCATCAAATGTTTCAAATATGCACAAATTGGTTGCAAAACAATGGAATACCTTAGCTATTAGTGTAACCCATCTTGCTCTTTTCCGCTCACCATATCCATGCAAACCCAAAAGTGTCTATGACAGTTTTCCTTTTGCAGCACCTTTTAGAGAAAAAGAGCTGACTCGCAGTAATTTAGCTAGCAAAAGCAGCAGTGTACCTAACAAAAATACCCACTTGTGGTAGCTTACATCCGATTAGGAGCTTTCAGTCCAAGAAGTCGCAGTGTACTTGCCAGCATATCCGCAGTCTGTTCCGCCAACTGAATGCGCCACTGTCCACCATCGACAATCCTTTCCTTAGCATAAAAACGGTTGAACGCTTGTGCTGTATCTAATGCAAATCTCGCAATAACCGAAGGTTCCAGTTGCCTAGCAGCACGTATTAGCTGCCCGTGATAGCGATCCAACTGCTTAAGCAGCGCCCAGCCTGCGTCACCCAGCATTTCATCCGAAACGATATTCAAATCAGGAGAATGCCCGTCTTGGGCAAGGACGTTGTCACTGGAATTAGAATCAACATCAGAGCGGGCGCGAGCTTTCTCCAAAAGACTGCGTATGCGCGCATGAGTATACTGCACATAAGGGCCAGTCTCACCTTCAAAGGTCAGTGCCTCCTCTAACGAAAAATCCACTTCATTCAGACGGTTATTTTTTAAATCGCCAAAAATAATCGCTCCGATGCCAACGTCTTCAGCTATTGCCTGTTGTTCCGGCAAATTGGGATTTTTCTCCGTAATGATGGCTTGAGCACGCGCTACAGCTTCATCCAGCACTTCCTCCAGTTTCACCACCTTGCCGCGTCTTGTGGACATTTTTTTGCCCGCAAACCGCATTAAACCAAACGGTACATGCTCACATTGCTCGGCCCATGTCTCCCCTGCATGCTTCAGCACCGCAAATACCTGTTGGAAATGTAACTTCTGTTCCCCGCCAACGACATACAGCAGGCGATCAGCCTTCATCACTTCATGACGATAAATCGCTGTTGCCAGATCACGGGTGGGATAAATGGTAGTCCCATCTTTTTTCAAAATAAGACATGGCGGCAGTTGCTCGTCTTCCAGACGAACCACAAGTGCTCCATCACTTTCTTCCAGCAGTCCTTTTGCTCTTAATTGGGCAACAACTGCCTGCATCTTATCATTGTAAAAACTTTCCCCCAACACATGGTCAAACGAAATGTTAAGACGTTGGTACATACGGTCAAATTCTCCCAGACTGACTTCAACAAAAAACTCCCACAGTTGTTGAGCTTCAGTATCCCCTTGCTCCAAACGTCGGAACCACTCGCGGCCTTCATCCTCCAAAGACAGATCATGCTCGGCCTCCTGATGAAAACGGACATATAGCTTCAACGATTCCCCGATCGGATCATGTTGTAGCTGCTCCTCATTGCCCCATCTTTTATAGGCCGCAATTTGCTTGCCAAATTGTGTTCCCCAATCCCCTAGATGATTCACACTAATCGGCACATATCCGGTTTCACCAAGTATGCGATACAAGGCGGCACCAATAACAGTAGAGCGAAGATGACCGATACCAAATGGTTTGGCAATATTAGGCGAGGACATATCAATCACTACTCGCTGTCCATATCCGATATTGGGCTTGAGAAACTCAGCCTTGCTCAATTCAGCAAGCATCGATGGAATATGAACAGATCGATCCAATGTAATATTTACATAGGCACCCGATGCTGAACCAGTTAGACCCGCTTCACGGCTTACTAGCTCTGCCAATTCCATTGCAATATGCTGTGGAGACTTTCGAAATTTTTTAGCCAGCACAAAACAGGGAAACGCCACATCTCCCCATTCAGGCTGCGGAGGCACCTCGAATAAAGATAAAACTTCTTTCTCCTCCAAGTCCGTATGAGCTACAATAGCTTGGGTAGCAATCATCAACAACATGTTCCTCTCTCCTTCTTTTTATAGGATCTAACAAAAAAAGCCCTCGCCTCTTGATATAATTCAAGAGACGAGAACTTCGATATCCCCGCGGTACCACTCTTCGTAAATCGGTTGTATAGCTAAAGCTAGCTTACACAAAATCGCGATTTCACTCCATTGACAAATAACGGTGTCTGCCGGGCTGATCTACTAGAAGCTCTTATCGTTGGATCAACCGTCTCCCGGGTGCGCTTCACATCGGATTTCATACCGGCTTCCACCTCTTCCGGCTCGCTGTAATGATACGGTTCCGTTGCTACTCTCCCGTTCCTTGACGTTAATTCCCACCATTATACAAACCTATTTAGTAGAAAGCAACCTTTTATTCCCTCTTTAGGGACTAGTTCTGTATATGTAATTACACTGCCACCAATTGGCGACAGGCTTCAACACAATGACGGCAGGCTTCTGCACAATGTTTGCAATGATTATGGGAATGCTTGCTGCATTCAGCAGCACATACCTCACAGGCTTTGGCACATAGCTCACAGATTTCCTCGGCAAAATCCGTTCCGCGCTGCAACATTTGAGCAGCAAACCCACATATCTCTGCGCATTCCCTGCTCACTCGAATACATTCACGCAGCATAGCTAAATCATATTCCTTCAAACTTGCTACATAGCATACATTGCAAGCGTTCATACATTCCAGGCAAGCATCTACGCATTTTTGGTATGAATGATTCATAATACATTACCTCCTAGTTGTTGATCCTGCTGTACTATTACCCGCTGAACCTTGAAATTAATCATTTGATGTTCGCGCTTTCAACAAAATAAACCCAAAAAATCCCGACTTATGTAAGGAAGTGTACTATATTCCAAGGTGTAAGCGCAAGGATATTAATCACATAACTTTTTAGCCTTCGTTTCTGACTTGCATCCAGTCTGTCATTCCTCTATTGTAAAAAAAGAGTATGCTTAACCACTGATCAAGGAGTGAACATTGTAATGAATATAACATCTGTAGAGGAGCACCGACAGGAATCTCCGCAACAGGTTAACTGCATGGTCGTGACCGTCTCGGATACACGTACCATGGAAACCGATACTGGGGGACGACTGCTCAAGGAACTACTAGAAACGAATGGGTACAAGGTTGTTCGATATGTTATCGTCAAGGACGACTATGAAGGAATCCGGCAGTTGGTAGCCGAAGCTGCGGCACATGAGGACATCGAGGCTGTACTTTTAACAGGTGGTACTGGCATCTCTCCGCGTGATACTACATATGAAGCCGTCTCCTCTCTACTGGATAAGGAACTACCTGGGTTTGGAGAAATCTTCCGTTACTTAAGCTTTGCTGAGGACATTGGATCAGCAGCTATATTAAGCCGGGCTGTAGCGGGCACTGTGGGCCAGACAGCTGTGTTTTCTATGCCTGGCTCCCGCGGAGCCGTTCGTTTGGCAATGGAACGCATTATTGTCCCTGAGCTGCGTCATGTGATGAGAGAAATTTATAAATAAGCTCCTATTTACACATGTGCAGATACAAAAAAGGCACCCCATACATGGATGAGGTGCCTCTTCACATTATTCCTTTTCTTCAACTTCGGGCTGCATGTAGCTGTCAATCAGCTTTTGCTTCAGCTCCCATACCTTCTCACTAAGATTTACGCGATAAATTTCAGGGTTCAGCTTCCGCAAATATTCTGGCCAAAACAGTTTCAACTGTGATGCATGATAGGCACGAATTTCATCCAGTTCAGGAAGCTCGTATACCTTCTGCCCATTTACAAAAATAGGTTCAAGCATCGGTACAGCTTCGTAATTTTCTACATACTTCTTCATATATGGATGCAAAGGGTTAAACAGCTTCAGGCGCTTACCATTACGCGGACGTTCTTCATCCGGGAAAGAAATGTAATCAGCTACAGCTCTCCCTTTCTTCTTATCCACAATACGGTATACATCCTTTTTGCCTGGTGTAGATACTTTTTCCGGGTTACCCGAGATTTTAATCGTCGGCAGCATTTCACCGTCTACTTCCCGCTCAACCAGCTTGTACACTCCACCCAGTGAAGGTTGATCTGAAGCTGTGATCAGCTGTGTTCCTACACCCCACACATCAATACGTGCCCCTTGGGCTTTTAGATTGAAAATCGTATTTTCATCCAAATCGTTGGAAGCTACAATTTGTACGTAATCCAAACCTTCAGCATCCAGCATTTCCCGTGCCTGAATAGATAGATAAGCCAAATCACCGCTATCCAAACGGATGGCATTCATACGCTTTCCTTGACTCTCCAGCATCTTTGCTGTCCGAATCGCATGGGGAACACCGCTCTCCAGCGTGTCAAAGGTATCTACCAGTAGCGTAACCTGATCTGGTAAAACCTTCGCATACACGTCGAACGCCTCTTGCTCCGTCATAAAGGTTTGTACCCATGAATGGGCATGTGTCCCTTTTGTCGGAATCCCAAAGTGTTCGCCTGCCAGCATATTAGAAGTCGCATCGAAACCTGCAACATAAGCAGCACGTGCTCCCCAAATAGCTGCATCTGCCTCCTGCGCACGTCGTGTGCCAAATTCGAGCAGTGTATCGTCACTTGCCACCTGTTTGATACGTGATGCTTTTGTCGCAATGAGTGTCTGGTAATTCATAAAATTCAACAATGCCGTCTCGACAAGCTGCGTTTCCATAATGGTTCCTTCAACACGTACCAGAGGCTCATTCGGAAAAACAAGCGCTCCTTCCTTCATCGAGTGGACCGTTCCGCCAAACTTAAACTGGCGCAATGCCTCCATGAACATGGGATCGTACTTTTCCTCCTGCTCTGACAGATAGCGAATGTCCTCTTCTGTAAACCGCAAGTTTGAAATGTAATTCACAATGCGTTCCAGACCAGCAAACACGGCATATCCATTGCCAAAAGGAAGCTTACGAAAATACGCCTCGAACACAGCTTTACGTTGGTGACTTCCGTTCACCCAATGGGCGTACATCATATTAATCTGATATTTATCTGTATGTAATGCGAGGCTCGTTGACTGCATTGTAATCATCCTCTCTGACTGTCTCCAGGTTTGTGGCGCTACCGCCTCATCTGTCCAGATTCAGCAATATCCGGCTCCATTTTGTTATCGGACATTGGTGCACAATCGTTAAGTTATTTTACTTCTTCTGGCGTAAAACCGTATCCTCAGCCGATCGTACCGCGGCTCCAAGACTTCCCTCAAAATGACCCAAAGCCCAATCATGTCCAGCTTGATTAAAGCTCGCCACAGCGTCCTTGTATACAGTAATAGCAAAACCTTTGTTATAAGCATCTACAGCCGTATGCAGTACACATATATCCGTACATACACCAATCAGATGAACTTCCACAATACCACGTTCTCGCAGCCTGAGTTCCAGATCTGTGCCCGCAAAAGCACTATACCGTGTTTTATCCAACCAGTAGATAAGATCACTTTGTTGCTCATAGAGGCTATGAAGCTTGCCATACAAATGTCGTCCGTTGGTTCCACGTATATTATGCGGAGGAAACAGCTTGCTCTCTGGGTGATAAAGGTCGTTCTCCTCATGCAAATCCACAGCCATGACGACAAAGTCCCCTTGATCTACATATGCCTGCGTAATTGCTGCGATCCGTTCATCCAACTCAATCGCAGGTTGTCCTACAGGCAAACTACCATCCACAAAATCTTTCGTGTAATCAATCACAATTAGTGCCTGCATCGTACGGTCAGCTCCTTATCCTCAAAGTGAAATTGTACGTTCTATGCGTACCTATTACATTAGACGTTACGTGTAGATAGATAAACGCGGTACTCTGTCACTAAAACGGTACAACTGTGCCGGTCTTTGTGAATACTGGTTGGAACTGAGCGGTTTGCCGTTCTCATCACGCACCTCTTCCAGTATTCCCTGTCTGCTACGAGTCGATGTTATTTTGCGAATAAAGTTTGGCTCTTCGAAGTCCGGTACGACACTCTGTATCACCTGATATAATTCACCCAGTGTAAAATGTAGCGGTAAAAACTGCTTGGCGATCGTCGTCTGAAGCATCTGCAACTGAATTTTGCGATAAGCATCTACTATGATATCCCGGTGATCAAATGCCAGCTCCAATTCCTCCAACGCTTCGCGGATTGTGAATAGCCCCACCTCGGAAGCATCATCGGCCGCCTGACGCTGTTCCAACATCCATTCTTCTACCAGCGCAAAAAATGCATGCGATATGATCCAGCCGCGCGGATCACGTCCCGGTCCACTATATACACCCAAATACTCCAGATGCCCGCCGTCCACACCCGTTTCCTCTAACAGTTCCCGCTTGGCAGCTCCATACATGGATTCATCTTCCTGACAAAACCCTCCAGGCAACGCCCAGCGTCCTGCAAACGGCCAACTGCGGCGCTTGATGAGCATCACTTTCAGCTCCCGAATCGGCAATGTCTTTGTTACCGTCTTGCGCTCCCGCTTCGTTAAGGTAAACATAACGATATCCGCCGGAGCTCCATCTGGAGTGCGGTATTTCTTAATGTTATACGACGCCTTTTGCGCCTCTTCGTTTATACGATTGCTATCCATTGGCATCACCATATTATATCGTTTTGATAAATTCATTATGACATAATAAAATTTTTTGTCAAGCGTCAGGCCTTGCCTGAATCACTTGCTTGTTGACGCAATACTCGGAAGGTTGCTGTAGCTGTACAACCGAGCGTACCTTCACTATCCCTCACTTCTGCCTGAGTGGTTATGGTGCGGCCTGCCTGATGAACAATCCGTGCCTTAACCTCCAGCCGTCCTTGTCTCATGGCTGACAAGAAATGAACGTTAAGATTCGTTGTTACACATGAATCCATATTTCGTGAAGCCATACTGACCATCCCCATCGCCTGATCCATCAATGTTGTGAGCACCCCCCCATGTACAATCCCCATCACATTGGTATGGTGTTGTTTGGCCTCCAAAGCGATATGTGCCTCGTTAGCATCAGCTGTAATCAGCTCACATCCTAAGTACTCCCAAAAAGTATTTTCTTCACCCTCTAGCATCTTACGCAACTTACCATTCCCTCGCTTTCATCCCATCTATGATGTCGCAATTCTTTTGGTATCTCATGAACATTACAATGAGTAATTGCTTTCGAAAAAAAGGCGTGGAAGCTAAGCCTCCACACCATAAATCTTATTCTAGTCACTGCAATTCGAGGAGGAAGTAGTCTTTCCCTCTTCTACGTTCACCTTTTCAGCAACGGTATCACGGATGGCCGTGATCACCATTTGCAGCAGCTCATTAATTTCCACCTGGCTCTGCTGAAACTCCGTTACAATTGGAATACCGTCAAGCTCTTCCTGTAGCTCCTGAAGTTCAGCTTCTATTTTGGCAATCATTTTTTGATTCTTTAAAGATTCAAATGCTACGATTTCCTTTTGCTTCTTCTTCATCGTTGCAATCAGTTGCTGGATGCGCTCATGATCCTGAATCTTTTCTTCTGCTTTCCGGAACACCTGTACTTCCTCACTGCTGCCCAGAATACCCGCCAACTCTTTGGCCTTTGCCAATATCATATCGCGATTGACCAAATGATCATGTTGGCGCGCCGCCGATTGAAGTTCTGTTTGTTGCAACCGCTCCTCTGTCATTGTCCATCGCTCCTTTTTTTCACTTAGATGGTCTTGCATGCAGCCCTTTAATCAGACCGCATGCAGGCCGCTAGACTATTCTTTTTATCCGTTAACCGCTACTGGCGTTTGAACCAAGTCACCTTTAATGTAGAAGGTCATAGGCTCTGTAATTTTTACTTGGACAAAGGAACCAATCAGGTCCTTAGAACCTTCAAAATGAACCAGCTTATTGGAACGAGTCCGACCAGCAAGCACTTTGCTGTCATTTTTACTCTCGCCTTCCACCAGCACTTCAACCACCTCACCACGCAATCGACTATTAAAGCGTAGGCTGTTTTGATTCACAGCAATGTTCAGACGCCGGAGACGCTCTTTTTTGACCGACATAGGCACATTATCTTCCATCGAAGCAGCTGGCGTACCTTCACGTGGTGAATAAATGAATGTGTAGGCAAAGTCATAGCCGACCTCGCGCACCAAAGATAGAGTATCTTCAAACTGCTCGTCTGTTTCGCCCGGGAAACCTACAATGATATCCGTTGTCAGAGAAACATGCGGAACAGCTGCTTTAATCTTCGCTGCCAGTTCCAGAACACGCTCACGAGTATATTTTCGGTTCATTTTCTTCAATATATCCGTATTACCGGATTGTACAGGCAGATGAATATGCTCCACCAGATTGCCGCCCTTACCAAGCACTTCAACCAAATGGTCGTCAAAATCACGCGGATGTGAGGTCGTAAAACGTACACGCGGAATATTGATTTTGCGCATATCATCCATCAGATCCCCGAATCTGTAATTCATATCTTTTAAATCCTTGCCATAGGCATTGACATTCTGACCCAGCAGGGTAATCTCTTTAAATCCTTGACGGGCCAAATCCCGTACCTCAGCAATAACATCCTCTGGCCGACGACTTCTTTCCTTACCACGTGTGAAAGGAACGATGCAATAAGTGCAAAACTTATCACAGCCATACATGATGTTTACCCAAGCCCGCATACCCTCACGCTTCTTCGGCAGGTTTTCGATAATGTCGCCCTCCTTGGACCACACTTCAACCACCATTTCTTTGCTAAAGAGGGCTTCCTTGACAAGCTGAGGCAAACGATGAATATTATGGGTACCAAAGATCATATCAACAAAACCGTGTTTTTGCATAATCCGGTTCACAACATTCTCTTCCTGCGACATGCAGCCACACACACCGAGCAGCAGTCCCGGCTTTTCTGTTTTGAGATGCTTGAGGTGACCCAGCTCACCAAACACTTTATCTTCTGCATTTTCACGGATAGCGCAAGTGTTCAGTAAAATGATATCTGCTTCCTTCCGATCCTCGGTTGCCTGGTAGCCCATTTGCTCCAGCAAGCCTTTGATGGTTTCAGAATCATGCTCATTCATCTGGCAACCGAATGTATATACGATATAATGCTTGCCCTCACCGATATGTTTTAGCTCGTCCGGGACTGCGTTATCATACAATACCTGTACGTCCTCTTTACCACGCTGCTTTTCTTTCCTATGGTTTGGCTCCGCCATAATGTTGATTTCACGTCCACGAATACGAATCTTTTTGCTATGCTCATCTTCAGAAATAATCTTCGCATCCGAGAAATCAAAATATTTGGAGTAATCTTTTGTTTCCTTAGCCATTCCCTGGTCACTCCTTACACCATCTATTTCACGAGCTCATTTGTGATTTTACTGTATCTTTAGGCATTGGTTATTTTATTTTAGCTCCAAAAAAACCTTTGAAAAAGGCATTACACTAAATTATAGCATGATTTATAGGTCATAGCCATAGACCATCCCCGGATACGATTCAGATGCAGTGTGATGCTAAAGTTTTTTTATGTTTATAGGTAAGGATTTGTGTATGTATAGCATATAAAAAAAGCCCGATTCTTTTGCAAGAATCGGACTTTTACAACTTGTGTATCAAATACGTGTATTAGTCTACGATTTCAGCAGTGTCACCGTTTTTCACACCGGCTCCGTTCGCTTCATCCGTGTCAATATGCATATCCAAAGCAAAAGAATCGGACACACGTGCAAGAACATTTTCAAATACAAGGCCACGTTCGCCGCCTACACGTACTTTCAGCAACTGCTTGTCCTTAATGTCCCATTTAGCTGCATCAGATGTATGGAAATGAATATGGCGGGCTGCTACAATCACGCCTTCTTGCAGTTCCACTTCACCAGCTGGTCCTTTTACTGTGATTCCTGGTGTACCATCAATGCTACCCGATTCGCGTACAGGTGCTTTTACACCAATAGCAAAGGAATCAGTGCGAGAAATTTCCAACTGGGAAGCGGGACGAGCAGGTCCCAAAATGCGAACCTTATCAAATTGGCCCTTAGAACCAATTACAGCTACCGTTTCATTTGCGGCAAATTGTCCTGGTTGGGACAAAGGTTTAAATTCGGTTAATTGATAGCCTGCTCCGAACAAAATTTCAATATGCTCTTGAGTCAGGTGAATATGACGGGCGGAAACGCCGACAGGTACGATTTTAGTCATCGTGTGGTCACTCCTTTTTCTCTATACAATACTTTACACATCTATGCTATTATACTCCTATTTCGACAAGAAAGAAAAGGATAGCACATAAAGTTCCCTTTTTCGCCCTAACCAGCCATACATATCGTCCCTATAAAACTTGGATCAAACCGTCATTTTAGCAAACAGAAGAAAGAAAAGCATGATCGCAGCTACGATGAGATGAGGAACTACAATAAATATATTCAGAATAAACAGGACACAGAGAATTCCAGTTAAGAAAAGAATGACTCTGAGACGAGGTTTAAGGTGACTTAATCTGTACTGATGGAATACCAGCAAAACTGACAAAAAATAAATAAAAACAGAAGCAAAAGTAAAGCAAAGTACAAAAGTATAGGCTGCTTGCCCCAAAAATAAGAGCTGTATGGAAGCCGCAAGCATGCTAAGAGAAAGATAAATAAACAAATGGCCATAAATAATAGTCTGTCCTGCTGTTTGTTTTGATTTGTCTACGCGCTTCTCTATATTCTCAAAATATTGCCACCAGATTGCAATGACTAGCACAAATGTCAAAGCAGCAAATACAATGGAGGAGACTGTGAAATGATCGGATTGTAAAACAGAAAGTATACTTATCACTGATTCTCCAAGCAGGATTAAAGTAAACTGTGCAAATCGCTCCAAAAGATGCTCTGTATGGATAGGTGTGATCACCAGCTTTTTACGACCGATCAAAGGAACGAGGATATCCACCGCAATGCCAGTATATAAAATCAAATATCGAACCCACGAGTCGAAGAAAAGGGAGCAGCTAGAGATGACTATCCCAACCCAAAGATAGGTTCCAAAAAAACGAGCTGTTTCCTGTTTATGAGCTGTTTCTTTGGGGGCCGTAAGTAGATATTGAACGACAGTCAAACCTCTTAAACCAATATAGCCAACAAAAAAAGATGCATAGTACGCATCAAAATCTACATTCAAGCTGGCAGTCATGATTAACACAAAAAATAATTGCAGGATCATAAACATTCGATGCGTTATACTGTCTTGACCAAAACGATTGTTATAGACAGTTTGCCCCACCCATGCCCACCAGATCGGAATAAAAATCAAAATAAACTTCTCTAAATTATGCCAACCAACACTGCCATGCTCAACATGTAGTAAAACATGAGTCGCCTTGGACACAGCTGCTACAAACAATAAATCATAAAAGAGTTCAAGCCAGGTAACCTTTTTTATCAACATGATGTGACGGAGCTCCCCTCTAGTATGGCGGTATAGCATGGTGCTGTCAGGCTCGCTCCTACGTATGTCCAATTTCGGAAAGCGTTATTTTAGCCCCATGCAATCCTCGGATGCTCCAATTATTTCGTAATCGTTCTCGCTTTGTCAAGAAAATGCTCAGCCGAAAGCAACTGCTATATTAAGCTATTTTAAGAAGACATTTTAGATGGTAGATTCGTTCGCAAATAATCCAGTGCATGTTCTCCCAGCCATCCCTTGACCAGCTCCTCAGAGTAATGCTTCAGCAGTAGTTCTGCAAAAGCCGGATATTTCCCCGCGTGCTCCAGTCCTCGCACATGGGCCTCGATACCATCAAAATCAGAGCCAAACATCAAATGTCTTTCGCCACCTAATGAACAAATGTGATCAATGTGCGGTAGCAGGTCCTCAGCGTGCACTGTACCCTGCTCTTTCAGAAACATCGTGACAAAGGTCAATCCAATTCGTCCGTTACGGGCGATCAGTGCCCGAATCTGTTCATCTCGCAAGTTGCGGGGATGAGCACATTTCGCAAAGGCGTTCGAATGCGAGGCGATGGGCGGTAAGGCCGCCTCCTCCATCACTTCCCAAAAGCCCTGTACGGACAAGTGTGATACATCTAGCAGCAGTCCCATACTATTACAGCGATGAACCAAATCACGTCCCTTGCGGGTCAAGCCGCCTTCTCTAAGCTCCATAATACCGTCAGCAGCCCAATTTGCATAATTCCATGTCAGACCGATCAATCGTATTCCCATGGCATAGCATACATCCGCATAAAACGGATTTCCTTCCAGCGCATCTACCCCTTCGAGTGAGAGTAACGCCCAAGGTGGCTCTGTACGATTCGTCCCACTCTCATACCCATTCGTCATCTTCCCTGCTTGCTTCTCTACGCCTGTATGCTGTACTTGCTCCACTTGACGTATAGCGGACGTATTTTTGAGTGCTGCCAAGTCCTCTCTCCACAGTAGAGGTTTTAACCCGCCTGAGCTAGAGGTAACATGCTGCCTGAACAGTTCAATTTGACGAACCACATGCTCAAATCTTGGCGTGCCCAATACCTGTGATATATAAATAGCGAACGTTTGCAATCTTACGTTGCCTTCTAGCAAACGCTCTTTTGTGACATCAAGCGATGAATGACTGAAATCCACCTGCGAATCGAGCTGCATTTTACATAACACATCACAGTGCAGGTCAACAACTGGCCAATTCGCTTCAAACTTATCATTCATGCACCATACCTCCATTGGATTAAAGCTCACAAATTTATTTTGAAAACATAATAACTAAACCACAAAGCAAAAAAGCCCGTTTACAAAACGTAAACAGGCTCAGGCAACTTCCATTTATTATCTTGGTTCTACAATCAATTTGATTGCAGTCCGATCTTCTCCGTCAATAACAATGTCTGTAAAAGCAGGAATACAAATCAAATCCACTCCGCTTGGTGCGACAAATCCCCGGGCAATGGCTACCGCTTTAATGGCTTGGTTTAGTGCACCCGCTCCAATCGCCTGTAATTCTGCATTTCCGCGTTCACGCAGTACTCCTGCGAGTGCGCCTGCAACTGAATTAGGATTGGATTTTGCTGATACTTTTAATACATCCATAGTAAGTACCTCCCCTGGGAATGATGATGGTTTGATTCCACTATTAGATGTTATTCGAGGGTCAGCAAAAAATTCCTGCTTTTTGGTGACAGTTTTCCTTATTCTTTCCTTAAGCAGCTTACAAAAAAGTTAATCCATCCGCCATTCATCTTCTTTGAGTCTGATTTTCTGAATTTTGCGGGCTTTTCCATCGTTATCATTCAGCTCTACGCTGATGGCATGGAAATGCCATTTGCCCATGTCCACTTGAAAACGCACCGGAAGCTGGGTCTGGAATTTCTGTAACACAGCCTCTTTCTGCATTCCAAGCACTCCCTCATAAGGACCTACCATTCCCGCATCTGTCTGATACGCAGTTCCTTGTGGCAAAATTGTATCGTCATTGCTCTGTACATGTGTGTGCGTACCTACCACGATTGAAGCACGTCCATCCAAATGCCAACCCATAGCGATTTTTTCCGAGGTTGCTTCGGCGTGAAAATCAACTAGGATATGTTTATGTTTTTTGCGCAACTCATCGACAATTTCATCTGCTGCACGGAATGGATCGTCAATAGCTGGCAAAAAGGTTCTACCTTGCAGATTAACAATAGCCAGCTCCTTACCTCCACCCTTTACAACGGTATAACCTCGGCCCGGTGTTCCTGGTGGAAAGTTAGCCGGGCGAATGATCCGTGGCTCATCATCTATAAAATCAAATATTTCCTTATTGTCCCAAGTATGATTTCCCATCGTAATCCCATGGACGCCCCAATCAAAAAACTCTCTGGCGATAGCAGGGGTTATGCCTCTTCCCGAAGCTGCATTTTCTCCGTTCACGATAATAACATGCGGATTGTATTTTGATTTGAGCGAAGGAAGATTTTCCCTCAGTGCCTTTCTGCCTACACTGCCGACGATGTCTCCAATAAATAATACGTTGATAGAAAGCCCTCCCTAGTCTGCCTTACATAAATGAAAAGTGGCCCTACAAACAGTGGCCACTTTTCATTGAAATGCTTTTATTTTGCGTATTCTACCGCACGGGTCTCGCGAATAACAGTAACTTTGATATGTCCCGGATAGTCCAGTTCATTCTCAATCGTTTTCGTAATATCGCGGGCCAGTCGGAATGCTTCCGCATCATCAATTTTCTCTGGCTGTACCATGACACGAACTTCGCGTCCGGCTTGAATCGCGTATGATTTTTCAACGCCTTCAAAAGATTCGGAGATGCGTTCCAGCTTCTCAAGACGACGGATGTACGTCTCTAGCGTTTCACGCCGCGCTCCCGGTCTTGCTGCTGATAGAGCATCTGCCGCCCCAACCAGCATGGCGATCACTGAAGTCGCTTCGCAGTCGCCGTGATGTGAAGCAATGCTGTTGATGACGACCGGGTGTTCCTTGTACTTCTTCGCCAGTTCCACGCCAATTTCAACGTGCGATCCTTCCACTTCGTGATCCAGCGCCTTCCCGATGTCATGCAGCAATCCTGCCCGTCTTGCCAGTACAACGTCTTCGCCCAGTTCCCCGGCCATTAGACCTGTCAAGTATGCAACTTCCATCGAGTGCTTTAATACGTTCTGTCCGTAACTCGTACGGAACTTAAGACGTCCCAAGATCTTGATCAAATCCGGATGTAAGCTATGCACGCCCACCTCAAAGGTGGCCTGCTCACCATATTCACGGATTCGTTCGTCCACCTCTTTACGGGATTTTTCCACCATCTCTTCAATACGAGCCGGATGTATCCGTCCGTCCGCTACGAGCTTTTCAAGCGCAGTACGCGCAATCTCTCTACGAATCGGATCAAATCCGGACAAAATAACAGCTTCCGGCGTATCATCAATAATGAGGTCAATTCCTGTAAGGGTTTCAAGTGCACGGATATTACGGCCTTCGCGCCCGATAATCCGGCCTTTCATTTCTTCGTTCGGCAATGTGACGACAGAAACCGTCGTTTCTGCTACATGATCTGCCGCACAGCGTTGGATGGCCAGTGTGATGATTTCACGAGACTTTTTGTCCGCTTCTTCTTTGGCCTGCTGTTCAATTTCTTTAATCATCTGAGCTGTTTCATGACGAACTTCCTGCTCTACGTTGGTCAGAATAATACTTCTTGCATCCTCCATCGTCAGATTGGAAATACGCTCCAACTCAGTTACCTGACTCTTGTAAATCAAATCAATTTGCTGCTGGGTTTCATCGATTCGTTTCTCTTTGTTGGCCACCTGTTCTTCTTTGCGTTCCAGCGATTCCAATTTTTTATCCAGCGATTCTTCTTTTTGCAGCAATCTTCGTTCCTGTCGTTGAATTTCATTGCGACGTTCACGAGTTTCTTTTTCAGCTTCGGCACGGATGCGGTGAATTTCATCTTTCGCTTCCAATACCGTTTCCTTCTTCAGCGCTTCTGCCTCTTTTTTCGCGTTCTCCACGATTTGCGCGGCAGCTTCTTCCGCACTGGAGATCTTAGCTTCTGCAATAGATTTGCGAATAAAATAACCAATCCCGAACCCAAAGAATAACGCGGCTACAGCAACGAGAACGAACCAGATCGCAGTCATCATACTGTTCACCTCCCCGTTGGTTCCTCCAAGGCATTCCTTGGGACTTTTTGCAATTGTCACATTTACTTTGATCGTCAAACTAAGATAACGACACAAGGTCGTTTCATTTCATATGCACATGCTTTCACATGTACAATTCCGCCTGGCATAGCGGCATCACTTGTTATTTGGCGATGAGAACTCACCGGTGGATTCCGCTTTTTTGGAAGGAAAAAGGGCGTTCCACAAGTATCGTTTCATATATATTTTATTATTTGACAAATGGCATTGTCAAGGGAATGCAAACATTAGTAGACTACCGTGCAGCTGTCCATATAATAACCGGCTTATCTAGCCAAAGGTTCAGCTACCGTTTTGTAACTTATTCCTCCCAATGCAGTAATTCCTCGTCTTCGAATGCTCCGTCTTGCTCGGCCGCACTGAGATGATTAACCACGCGGCGTGTCATATCCCCTGAATAGCCGCGTCTCATAAGAAACGGGAATGTTTTCCTTTTTTTATCCATTATATCACCACGTACCTGATTCCATTTCTTACGTCCAACCAACAAGGCACTCTCCCACTCCTCATTGTCGGTGATCTCACCTAACGCTTCCCCGATAGAGGCTTTAGAGATGCCCTTCTGACGAAGTTCTTGCCTGATCCACATCTTACCCTTACGTTGGCTTGTTATACGCTGTCTTGCCCACTGACGGGCGTATAAATCATCATCTACAAGCTTCTCCCTTTGCAATCGCACCAGTATCTCATCAATAACAGCCTGATCCACTTCCTTTTGCGCTAAACGCTGGGCAATTTCCTGACATGTACGAGGCTTTTGCCCCAAATAGCGCAGCGCATGTACATAAGCCTGTTGTTTTTCATCTACCAGAACGATATCTTCTAGTTCTTTTTTGACGAATGACGTTCCTTTGAACATGTTGTACTTGATCATTACATCTTCCAAGACAGACAGTGAGTATGGACCAAAATGAATGATGTATCTTCCACGCTTGCGTCCCTGTCCCTGCTCCACTCTAGTAATCATCAATTCCTCATGATCTGGAAAAAGAGAAATCCCTTGCTGTTTATTTTCTTCCGAAGTGTATTCATCTTTATCGTCCAACTGCAATATGTTTCCCTCACTTTGAAATTCACGAAAGCAGCCTACGATCACCTGCTACGCAAAAGTTAGATTCTGCTGACAAAGCAAACTTTATTTGATGCAAAAATGCCCTGCACAACTGTGCAGGGCATCAGAATCATGCTATTTAAACGGACTGTACCATAATCCCTAGGCTACAGTTCACATGACAGATCAGAAGCGAAGTTTCGGGCAAGCTTTATTCAAGCTCCAGCAATTCCTGTTCTTCCTTGGCCTCCTGCGCCAACTCTTCTTCTGTCGGTGGAGCAATTGTTGTAATCAAATTACTGGCCACCCGGATTTTTTGCTCGATCGTACTAGCAATGTTCGGATTTTCCTTCAAAAATTGCTTTGCATTCTCACGTCCCTGACCAAGGCGCTCGCCTTCGTAGGAATACCATGCTCCGCTCTTGTCGACAATGTCGTGCTCCGTACCGATATCGATCAAGCTTCCTTCTTTGGAAATGCCCTCACCGTACATAATATCCACTTCAGCCTGACGGAAAGGAGGTGCGACTTTATTCTTCACGACTTTAATACGTGTACGGTTACCCACGATGTCGTTACCCATTTTCAAGCTTTCGATACGACGAACATCCAAACGTACCGTAGAGTAAAACTTCAAGGCACGTCCACCCGGTGTAGTCTCAGGGTTACCGAACATAACACCTACTTTTTCACGGAGCTGGTTGATAAAGATAGCAATGGTTTTCGATTTATTAATGGCTCCAGACAGCTTACGCAATGCCTGTGACATCAAGCGCGCTTGAAGACCGACATGGGAATCTCCCATTTCGCCTTCAATCTCTGCCTTCGGTACAAGTGCCGCTACAGAGTCAACGACGATAATGTCCACTGCCCCACTACGCACAAGAGCTTCGGCAATCTCCAATGCCTGCTCACCTGTATCTGGTTGCGATAGTAACAACTCATCAATATTGACACCCAGCTTGCTCGCATACGACGGATCAAGCGCATGCTCGGCATCGATAAAGGCGGCTTGTCCGCCTGTTTTTTGCACCTCTGCAATAGCATGAAGAGCTACTGTCGTTTTACCGGATGATTCCGGTCCATATACTTCAATAATCCGGCCTCTTGGAAAGCCGCCCGTTCCTAACGCAATATCCAAAGCAATCGAACCACTGGGGATCGTTTCCACTTGCATGTGGGTAGACTCACCCAACTTCATAATGGAACCTTTACCAAATTGCTTTTCTATTTGACGGAGCGCCATATCCAGCGCAGCACGACGATCTGACAATAAACTCACATCCTTCATTGTTTGTACTTTAATAATACCTTGTTTTGACACGCTTGCCAAGCATTTTTTCGAACATACATTCGTTTTTTTATTCACACAGCTCTCTTCTGTAATTACACCTGTCTCTTAAAACAAAAAAAGAACCGCTGGCAAAAGGCTTTGCAACGGTTCTTCCGATAAGGTGATTATATCATGAATATCTATCTAAAACAACTCTACGACCCACACTGTACATAGATGATTAAGAGAGTTTCTCGTTCTCTACCAGCCTGCGCCACAATCTGTACAGAATCGCTTTGACTGATCGCAGTCGGATTGTTTCGCGGTTACCACTCAGTCTCAGTTCATGTACTTCCGTTTCCTTGTCGCGTTCAGCAATGCCAATATACACTAGACCGACTGGCTTCCGTTCGGAATACCCAGGCCCGGCTACACCAGTAACTGAAAGTCCAAAATCGCTGTCCATGATCATTCTCGCCTGCTCTGCAAGCACAAGGGCTACTTCCTTACTCACTGCGCCTGGCGCATGATCCCCTTCCAAATAATCATAAGGCACATTGAGCAATTTCATCTTCATTTCATTGGAATAACACACGATGCCACCTTGAAACATAACAGCACTGCCAGGTATAGAAGTGATGTGTTCCATCAGCATACCGCCTGTACAGCTTTCCGCTGCGCTCACAGTAAGCCCGCGCTTGGCCATTAAATCTACAATCACCTTCTCCAGCGTAACATCCTCACTTGCATACATATATTCGGAAAGACGCTGCTGAATTTGTACTTCCGTAGCCGTCAGCTTAATTAAAGCTTCACTCTCACTGGCCGCCTTGGTGGATATACGGATCGTGACTTCCCCTTCCTTGGCATAAGGAGCAATCGTGGGGTCTGTCTGGGATTGGATCAGATCTAACAAACGGGTTTCAAGAGCTGACTCACCAATCCCTGCAAATTTTAGCATTTTTGAATAAATTGGCATTTCCTCACCGCTCAATGCCTGCTGAAGCAACCAAGGTTTGGCCTGGTTTGCAAACATCGGTTTGAGTTCCTTAGGAGGTCCAGGCAAAACTACATAAAATTTACCATCCTGTGCAATTGCGTCGCCCACAGCTAGCCCTGTCTCATTTTCAAGCGGAGTAGCACCTTCAATAGAAAGCGCCTGCCGGCGGTTATTTTCGGTCATTTCTACCCCACGGTTACGAAAAAATTGATCTAGCTTGTCCATTGCAAGACGATCTATGTGCAATTTTCGCCCCAATACAGACGCTATCGCATCTTTCGTCAAATCATCCTGGGTCGGTCCCAGACCGCCAGAAAATAAAATAATATCCGCACGCTTCTGAGCAATTCTTATGGCTTCCTGAAGCCGATCTATGTTATCGCCAACCACAGTCTGAAAATATACATCGATTCCAATTGTAGCCAACTCTTGTGACAAATATTGAGCATTTGTATTCACTATTTGTCCGAGCAATAACTCTGTTCCTACCGCAATTATTTCAGCTTTCATCAATTCTTCCTCCTGTACTGCGAATATGATGGGAATTATATAAAGAAACAGCAATAAGTTTAGTCCCTATTGCTGTTTCCATAAAATTTATACTGTTAAACCTTGGAGGAGCTCAGCAAATGGATATTTTTCACGAAATAATCAATACCCGAATAAATGGTGATCAACACCGCTGCCCATATCGCTATTAAATCAAACGGTATACCAAGAAAAACAAACGGGAAATTATTAATGAGCAGCGCTACTATAGCAACAATCTGAATGATCGTCTTTAATTTGCCCCAATTGCTTGCAGCAACCACAGACCCATCCAGCAAGGCAATCTGACGCAGCCCCGTAACCGCAAACTCACGGCTAACAATCACAACAACAATCCACGAATCAATTTTCCCCATTTCTACCAAGGAAACCAAAATGGCGGTTACCAAAAGCTTATCAGCAAGGGGGTCCAACAGCTTGCCCAAATTGGTGACCATATTATTTTTACGTGCCAAATACCCGTCAAGACCGTCCGTGCTGGCTGCTACAAGGAAAATGATAGCCGCAATCAGCTGATTATACGGCAGCTTGAAAGCTCCGATCTCAATCGGTGGCGGATAAAAATCAAAGTCCACCAGCAAAGCCAGCATCATCACCGGGATAAGGCAAATCCGCGTTATTGTAATTCTGTTGGGTAAATTCACAACACACTCTCCCCTGATTATCGTACTTGATTACAAATGGCAGTTTTCGGATTAAATTCAACCCTATGTAAATCGCTTTCGGCGAGCGCTATACACCTGAATTGTCTGCATTTTCGTTACAAGTATAATATGGCGCAAAACGCATGTCAAAATAACCTGCCGCACATCAAGCAACGTTTTTCCTGCAAAATATATGAGGGAAAACGTCTTTATTTCATGTTTGTAAATTGAAGCTCCAATGGCAAATCAGCTTTACGTAGCAATTGAATGATCGCCTGTAAATCATCCCTGTTTTTCCCGGTCACCCGGATTTGATCACCTTGAATCTGACTTTTAACTTTTAGCTTGGAGTCCCGAATAAGAATGTTAATTTTCTTGGCATTATCCTGATCAATTCCCTGCTTCAGCGAAAGACGCTGACGCACTGAACCTAGAGAAGCGGGTTCCAATTTGCCATACTCCACATTTTTGAGGGACAGACCTCGTTTAGCCATTTTAGACTGCAAAATATCAATCACCGCATTCAGCTTGTATTCGTCTTCCGATGCAATCGTAAGAGCTTCTTTCTCAAGCTTGAGGCTACTTTTGCTATCCTTGAAATCAAATCGTGTTTCAATTTCACGCTCCGTCTGATGAACCGCATTTGTTAACTCCTGCATATCCATTTTGGAGACGATATCAAATGAATTTTCTGAAGCCATCGTTTCACTTTCCTTTCCACAACAAAGTTCAATATCTAATTATAGGCTAGTCATTTACAAAAATCCAATAATCGGTTGACTAAAAAGGCGTTCTTGCCAGTTTTCCTGACAAAAACGCCTTTATTTCATTTACGGTCAAAATATCTAATTATGGCTTCGTGTTGGAGTTCGGAACATATCCAAAAGTCCAAGCACAATGTGAGCAAGACCAAAGCCCAGTATGCCATAGCCCCATGCATTCGGTGTCAGATAATAGCCCAGTAAACTGACAATTATACCGAGCCCAGTCACAATCCAGCTGACGGTCATAACGTATACACCTCACTTTGCGGAAAATGAACTGACTGACTTTCCAAGAATTACAGTCATTAGTATTTCACCGCAACAAGGCGTTTATTCACCATCAGTAGTTGTACTAGAATCTGTCCCACTTTGTGTAGTATCCGTACTACCATTTGTCGTCGTATCCGTTGAACCCGTCACCCCAGTACTCGCTCCAGTGGAAGAAGCTTCCCCTTGCTGTATCAACACGCGAGTCGTCGATTTATTATCGGTTATCGGTTGACCGGCAACGGAAATATCCGTGGCAGAAGACCGTCCTGATTTGATATATAAGCCTTCTGGACCGATATCAAAAGACATGGTATCTCCACTTTTAGTCATACCATAGCTTAGCTTTTCTCCACGGGAATTTTGTCCCTTGTACACCTCAAGCCAGCTTTCGCCCGTTGCCTTAATATCAACCTTGACCGTGGCCCCCGTTGCACTAGAGACTTTGAAGATCGTCGTCTTGCCTTGCTTACCATCCTGAGCCACAGTTACTCCCTGCGCTGGCGTAGTCGTATCCGGCTGCTGACCAGTATTTGGAGTCGTCGCATCTGTAGTTCCCGTACCACCTGGCTGGGTTTCCCCGGTTTTTCCCGTATCAGGGGTCTGCCCGCCAGCACCATTTGGTGCCGTTGTCTGACCATTATTCGGTGTCGTAGTTGTATTTGGAGTAGACGTGTTTGGTGTCGTACTTGGCGTTGTGTTAGGTGTTGTACTTGGTGTACTTGGTGTTGTAATCGGCGTTGTGTTTTCTGCTGTTTTTGGAGTGGAATGGTTGTTACTCACCCAATAAGCATAAATAACCCCAACAATGAGAACTAGAAAAAGCCACATTAACGCTGTAGGCAACCATTTAAGATTACCAATCGTGGCGGGACGGCTGGAGCGTTTCTGTGTAACAGGCTCCATGACTGCTTCCGGTTCAGGTTCAGGCACATTGCTTTGATGCCCTTCCAGAATCTCATCAGGATTCAACCCGACCGTTTCAGCGTATGTTTTAATAAAAGCTCTGACATAAAAGCTTCCCGGCAGCACTTTGTAATCGCCCGTCTCAATGGCTTCCAGATAACGTTTGCGTATCTTCGTCATTTCCTGAACATCGTCAAGGCTCAATCCTTTTTGCAGCCGGGCCTCCTTTAATTGCTGACCCAGTTCTGACATGTCATCATCTCCTTGTGTAATTACGCTTATTTAAAGATCTTCTGTATAACTGGCTGTAAAGGTATCATAAATAATTTCCTCAGCCGGATTATTGCGAAGTTCAATAATGATATTGAAATCGTCAAAGCTGTATCCCGATTCACGCACAAATACATCAGGATGCTCAATCACTTTGGTACTTGGCATGCTCATAATTTCCTGAAGCAGGTGATAATGTCTTTCATTTGATCGAATTGTACTCACAATGCCATCAATAATAAACACATTGTTGGGATTCATTTCTTCCTCAGAAAGCTGACTGCGTACCGTCTGTCGTAATAACGTCGACGACACAAAAGTCCATCGCTTCATTGCACATACGCTACTGGCAATAATGGACTCCGTTTTACCCACACGCGGCATCCCGCGAAGACCAATTACCTGATTGCCATCCCTCTTTAATACTTCACCCAAAAAATCGACCAGCAACCCAAGCTCATCGCGTGTAAAGCGGAAAGTTTTACGATCATCTGAATCCCGATCAATGTAACGGCCATGTCTAACTGCCAATATATCGACCAGTCTCGGAGCACGTAAGGCCGTGACTGTAATGTTGCTGGCTTTTTTTAACGTATCTCCGAGAATGCGTATTTTCTCGTCATCGTCTGTTTCGAGAAGCATCCCCCGTCTTTCGCCTTCAACACCGTTAATCGTCAGTATATTAACCCCCAGAATACCAAGCATGGAAGCAATGTCCCCCAGCAGTCCGGGTCGATTTTTATGTATCTTGTATTCCATGTACCACTGTTTCGTCTCTTCCGTCACGTTAGCACCTCATTCACATTCAAACCGTCAACAATGCCAAATCAAAGCATAATTGTATCATAAGATAGCATCATTCGACAAAACCAATTATTGAAATTTAATAGGCTATATTGTGTTGTAAGCCTCAATCACGTTTATGATATATAAATTACAATGGAATTACAAGAACAGCTCTGTAACCATTACAGAAAAGCCCCCAAAAGGGAGCTTTTCATGTTGGTTCTTACTTATGCGTTGCTCTTGGCCAATTTAACCATTAGCCGGGCGATGGTGTGACGCTCGTCCTCATCGGCAACTCCCCACAGTTCTTTCAATGCGCGGTTGGAGTGGTTGGCTGGATCGACCTTCTCATCCAGAAAATCACCGATTTCATAAGCAAGCTCTGAAATGGTATCTTGGCTGATTCCCAGCTTCTCCGCTTGCTCTACACGCTGACCGAGGAACTTTTTCCAAACATCAAAATTCTGAACAACTGTTGACATACTTAAATCCTCCTTAGATGATTCAGATTTAAAATCAACAGTTGTAATATGCTCTTCTCAGACGCTTACTATACTGGTGGATTCCTCCAAGCGCTATTTCCCTTAAGTCGCCCATCCTCCGTTAGGACTTATGACCTGGCCATTAATATAACCTGACTCAGGAAGCGCAAGAAAATAAACCAAGGACGATATTTCATCAGGCCGCGCCAATCGTCCGGCAGGAATATCTTCCTCCAAACTGTTAATTTCGCCTGCATCCAAATGATCCAACATCGACGTGTCTACTGCCCCTGGAGCCACAGCATTCACTGTTACGCCAGAAGGCGCAACCTCTTGAGCCAGCGCTTTAGTGAAAGCGTTAATGCCTCCCTTGGTAGTGGAGTACAATACCTCGCACGAAGCTCCACATATGCCCCACACAGACGAAACATTCACAATACGGCCATAGCGTTGGGAAATCATATGCGGCATAAAAACCTGCGTACATAAAAAAGTTCCCTTAACATTCACGGCCATCACTTCGTCCCATTCCTCTTCTGAAACATCTGAAAGTAGCCCATAATGAGATATTCCAGCATTATTCACTAGAATATCTGGCTTCATTCCGTGATTATCCAGCTTTTCCCGCATGCGTTCAATCTGCTCCTTACTCCGCAGATCGGCTGACACAGTCATTACCTTGCCTGAATAAGTCATGCAACGACGGGCAACTTCATTTGCTTTTTCATGGGACTTCATGTAGTGAATGACCACATTCATCCCTACTGCTGCAAAACGCTCGGCAATAGCCGCACCAATTCCACCACTTGCTCCTGTAATCAGCACAGTCGTATCGCCAATAGCCTTTAATTCTCCGCCCTCGATGGTCATCGGTTCCCTCTCCCTAGACATTACGGACTCACCACCAGCGATATTGCCATTTGATCCCACTGTATATGATCTTTCAGACGGCGGTTTACATCCTCGAGCGTGATACTTTCATAAACCGGAAGCAATTGAAAAAAATCACTGCCGCGGAAGCGATGTCTTGTAAACTCATGTGCAATATTTTCAGGAGAATTGAGTGTGCGTAGATAACCGCCGATCTTCTTTTTGCGCGCTCGTTCAAAATGTTCTGCTGCAAAGCCCTGCTTCTGAACAGACTCTACCTCTTCTCTTATCCTAGCCAACAGCCGATCAGGGTCTTTCGTATCTCCACCGATCGCAGAAAATGCATACTGTTGCGTACTGTTGTACTCATGGCCAAAACTGTCCGAAATCAGATCCTCATCGTAGAGCTTCTGATATAGCTGTGTACTGGAACCAAACAAGAGATCAAGCATCAGCTTGGTTTCCAGATCATGACGAAGCAATGCTTCCCCCGTTAGACCTACTTCAGTCTCCTTGAATCCAAAAAGCAGCTTTGGTAAAGAAACGGCCAGCTTTACTTCACGCCGTGGTTCTGCAACTGTAGTGGGTTCATCATCGAAAATCCGCTCGATCTCTCCCTGCGGCTTATAGTCCTTTTTCGCCTGATTATTACGTACCAATTCAATTACTTCGGCTGGGTCCACTCCACCTACTACAAAAAGAATCATATTACTTGGATGGTAAAAAGCTTCATAGCAACTGTACAATGTTTCCTTCGTAATCGTACTGATGGATTGAATAGTACCTGCTATATCAATATGCACCGGATGGACCTTGTACAATGCCTCAATCAAACCAAAGTAACTCCGCCAGTCGGGGTTATCTTCATACATATTGATTTCCTGACCGATAATGCCTTTTTCCTTCTCCACATTTTCATCTGTAAAGTAAGGATGCTGAACAAAATTGACTAGCGTGGTCAAATTTTCTTGAATGCGTTCAGTTGCCGAAAACAGATATACTGTTTGATCAAAGCTCGTAAATGCATTCGCCGATGCTCCATTAGAGGAAAAGGTAGCAAAAATATCGCCTTCAGGCTCTTCAAACATTTTATGCTCCAAAAAATGGGCTATGCCATCTGGCACCTTGACGGGCTGTTGACCTTCTACTCGGAAATGATTATCAACTGAGCCGTATTTAGTCGCAAATGTGGCATACGTCTTCTGAAAGCCCGGTTTGGGCAACACATAAACGTGCAAGCCATTATCCATTACTTCATAGTACAGCGTTTCCTGCAAATGCTCATACGATATATGCTCCAACGCTATTCCCCCTTCTGGTCTCTCAAGAAATAAATAGTGTCCAGTCGGAACGTCCGGGCGGCATCCTGAACATCCTGCACCTTGACTGCCTCCACCTGGCTCAGCAGTTCCTCTACCGTCCGCTCTTTGCCGGAAAGCTGTCTGTTAAAATCATAGGCAATCATTTCAAAAGCGGAGTCCTGCATTTCCTTTAGCAAGTTGCGTATCATCGCCTGCGTCTGGGTCATTTCTAGCTCGGTAATCGCTCCATTTTGCGTATCTTCCAGTTGCTTGCGGATAATAGTAACCGCCTTCTCATAATTAGGAATTTCGATACCGGATTGTATTGTGCCAATGCCTTTATGCCCGTCATACCGTGACGAAGCGTAATACGCCAAACTCTCCTTCTCCCTCACATTGACAAACAGCTTTGAATGCGGATACCCGCCCAGAATGCCATTGTACATCAGAGCGGAAGCGTAACGTTCATCGCCATACGTGATAGGGGTGCGCAGTCCCATGTTGAGCTTGCCTTGGTTCACATCAAGACGCTCTACTATAGTTTGCACATCACGTTCTACCGATTTGGGCTGTTCGAGTACATATTCCGTTTCCGTCGAGCGATTTAATTGAAAATAGCGATCAACAAACTTTTCAACTTCTTCCAGCGTGGTATCACCCACAACGTATAAATCCATGCTGGCATTATTCAGCCATTCTCCATAAGCCTCGTATAAACTTTGTGCACTTATGCTGTCCAGATCAGATCGCTGACCAAGAGGATGCAGACGATAAGGCTCATCCTTGCACATCTCCTCCATACAGCGCTCCCCAGCATAACGTATTTTATCGTTAACTATAGATTCCAGCTTCTTACGAACATTTTCTCGTTCCTGCTGTACATATCCTGTTTGAAATGCACCGTTTTCCAATGCAGGCTTCGTCAGAACCTCTCCTAGGAAAGCAAACGAACGATCCAGTAAACTATCTGGACTGCTTACAAAACTGTCATTAATCGTATCCATACGAAATTGAACGATCTGATAATCTCCACGTTTGTATACATCGAATCCAAAACCCGCACCATACAATTGCTCTAACTGCTCTCTAAATTGTGTAGTCTGCGGATATGATTCTGTACCCCGTCGCAGAACGAAAGGTACCAGTCCCACACGAGTTACGGTTTCCTCACGTAGCGGAGTACCTACATACAGTGATATGGCAAACGTCTTAAAGCGCTTGGTCGGCAGCACATGAATCCTCAGTTGTCTGCGTGTACCACGCTCGAAACCTGTTTTGTTCAAGTCCAAAACTCCTTTGTGACGTCAATTTGCGTCTAGCCTTTGATTAGCATTAGCTGTTGTACATCTCTTTCCTATAAAGAGGTAAAGTGTACCAATCTTTATTCTAACTATGCAAAAGCCAAGAAGCAACCGGAGACAAGCTCCCGGCTGCTTCGGCGTTTTACATGCAGAAAATATGTTCCCCGATGGTTTTCACCTGCGGACGGGACCAAATCCATTTGGAGGTGGCTGTTTTTGGGTTAAAATAATAGAGACATCCTCCGCTTGGGTCCCAGCCGTTCAGCGCCTGTCGTACTGCCTTCTGTGCAGTTTCATTCGGCGTAAGCCAGATTTGTCCGTCTGCTACAGCTGTAAAGGCCCCCGGCTGGAAAACCACCCCAGATGGTGTATTTGGAAAACTAGGTGATTTAACCCTGTTCAAAATAACCGCCGCCACGGCAACCTGCCCTTCAAAGGGCTCGCCACGGGATTCACCGTAGACCGCATTAGCCAAAATCTTAAGATCGTTTGCAGATAGTCCCATGGTGTTGGCCGATCCCATTGTTTCATCATTTTGATCCGCTTTATCATTATTGTCCGCTGTGTGTCCCTGAGCGGAACCTTGATTGTTACGATGCATAGGAGTTTCCGTTGGCTTCCAGTTAGGAGTAGCATTCACCAGCTTTAATTTCGTCTTTGCTCCGACCACTCCATCGGGACGGATACCAAATTCCTTTTGAAAACCTTTAACAGCTTTTAGTGTACTGCTGCCAAAATGGCTGTCCACTTTCCCGCCAAAAAAGCCCAGCAACTTCAAACGTGATTGCAACTCATATACATCCTGACCGTAAGATCCAAAATCAACCGCTCCCGAGCTGAATGTCGGCTCGGATGGTTGCGCCGCTTGTACTTTCTGCTGTGTGTTGAGCGACTCTGTTTGCTGCTGTGCAGAGTCATTTTTAAAAAGTCCTGTGTACGTAATAGCCGAGGCTGCGAGGATACCCGTGCAAATCCAGACCATTGTCTTTTTCATATGCTGCGCTCTACCTTTCTTTTGTGGGATTAACAGGATGGCTACGTTTATTATGACAAGCTCCGCTTAAAGCTATTCACCCTTTTAATCTTCTTTCAGCAGGTAGTCGCCACACCTCAAAAAAACATCACAAAAAAACGCTGTTTGTACACTTGGAGTTGTCATTTTAGAACAACTACCTTGCGAACGAACAGCGTTTTAATGTAGTGCTGGGTAGAGATAATGCTTAGGAACTAACTTTATTTTGCTGATATTGCTCCATTGAGATAAGAACCTCACGGGGCTTGCTGCCCTCGTAAGGGCCGATGACTCCGCGAGCTTCCATGGAGTCAATCAATCGAGCAGCACGTGTATAACCGATCCGCATACGGCGCTGAAGGAGCGAAACGGAAGCTTGTTTAGCCTCTAAAATGATGTTGACAGCCTGATCGTACAGCTCATCCAGCATTTCATCTGCATCAGCCGATACCTCTTCCACCTCCGGCACTAGCGTCTCATCATACTGCGCTTCACCCTGTTCACGTACGTAGTTAACAATATTTTCGACTTCTTGATCGCTCATGAACGCTCCCTGAACGCGGACTGGTTTAGAAGCACCCATTGGCATGAAAAGCATATCACCACGTCCGAGCAGCTTCTCGGCTCCACCCATATCCAATATGGTACGGGAATCTACCTGCGAGGAAACGCCGAAGGCAATACGTGAAGGAATATTAGCTTTAATTACCCCGGTAATTACATCAACCGAAGGTCTTTGCGTTGCAATGATAAGGTGGATGCCTGCTGCGCGCGCCATTTGGGCAAGTCGTGCAATCGCATCCTCCACATCTCCCGCAGCTACCATCATTAAATCTGCCAACTCGTCCACAATAACGACGATGTAAGGCAGAAATGCATCCGGGTTATCTTTCATCAAATTATTGTATCCCTCAATATTACGGGTTCCTGATTTGGAAAATAACTCATACCTTTTTTCCATTTCGACTACAATTTTCTTCAATGCAAGTGAGGCACGCTTTGGATCAGTCACGACCGGAGCCAACAAATGCGGGATTCCGTTGTACACGTTCAACTCCACCATTTTAGGATCGACCATCAAAAATTTGACCTCATCCGGCTTTGCTTTGTACAAAATACTCGTGATGATCCCATTGATACACACTGATTTACCCGAACCTGTTGCCCCAGCTACAAGAAGATGGGGCATCTTGGCCAAATTACCGACAATCGTCTGTCCTGCAATATCACGTCCGAATGCAATAGACAAGCTGGAAGCTGACTCCTGGAAAACGGTTGTCTCCATTACCTCACGCATCGTTACAATGGAAACTTCATTATTCGGAACCTCAATTCCGATAGCAGATTTGCCAGGAATCGGAGCCTCCATACGGATATCTTTGGCAGCAAGCGCAAGCGCAATGTCATCCGTCAGACTCACAATACGGCTGACCTTCACTCCAATGTCCGGCTGAATTTCATAACGTGTTACGGCAGGGCCACGGACAACCTCCAGCACCTTCGCCCGCACACCGAAGCTTTCCAGCGTTGCTTCCAGTTTGCGTGCCGTTTGCATATAATCCTTTTGTCCCATACCTTTGCCTGCATTTTGTGGTTTAGCAAGCAAACGAAACGATGGTAGCTTGTACGGTTTAGGCGGCGGCGGAGCCGGGATAGCTGTATGGGTACCTTCAACCTCTTCGCCTGCCACCCCAGTTGCAATCGTCTGAGCTTGTCCCTGAGCACCTTCTAATGTCCCCTGAATCGTAGTCGAATCATCCATATCCTTATTCGCATTGGCACCCACAAAGTCATCATCCAGGGGTTCGTCAATAATGGAAGTCGTCTGCTCTGCCCCTGTCAGGGACTCTCCAAATTCAGCTTCCGTTCTTCTTTCCTCATGCTTTACTTGTTCGAAGAAATCCCTAATAATCGGCGACCTTTTTACCGGAATTGCAGCTTCCTGCTCAGCGTGTTCGACTACGTCAGACAGCTCTTCACTCTGGTTGCCATTTCTCCACTGGGCCTGCGCGTCCTCAGCTTCATATGGAAAATCATGCTCATCCTCATCGACGGAATGCTCTTCCTTGTCCGCTTTATCTGAATTCTTAAGACCAAACAACTGAAAGAAAATCGGTTGTTTGCGTGCAGGAGGCTGCATTTCGTCAAAGTCATCATCCATGTCTTCCTCATAGGCAGGAATCGGCTCAGACTTGATCTTTCTATTTCCATTACCTTTGCTAGATGCCGAAAGCGGAGTAGCTTTACCAGTCCACTTTTTGCGCACACTTCCCCCAGCTGCTAGCAGCTTGGTCTTTACAATCCGCACCAAATCCACATAGGACAGTTGAGTCATCAGCATGAAACAAATGACGAACATAACAATCATGATCAGTTTAGCTCCCGTGAGACCAAACAGCCACAACAGAACAGTAAGCTGCAACGCGCCTACGTAACCCCCGCTGATATCCTTGTTCAGCATTGAGGAATGGCCCTGCTGATCAGGCGACAGCAACTGCTCGCGCATATCTATATGTATCTGGGTCATCACTCCGCCCGGCTGAAGCGCGTTGATCGGCCCCAAACGCTGCTCCATAGATGAAATAGAACTCATAAGTGTAAAGGCAAATACCAACAGGAGCAAACCCGTTTTACGCGAGTTCCACTGGTTCGGCCACTTGCGGTGAATCATCACCATCAGACCATAATAAATGCCAATCAGAGGGATAACAAAATAGAATTTCCCCAATACGAGCCCAAACATCTTGGATAGCGACCGACCAACTGCCGCTTCACCCGATAACGCAATGACCGCTAATGTAATCAGCACAATGCCGTAAATTTCAAATTTTAGAACTCCGCCAAATGCGGCTTTCTTTTTTCTTTTTCTTCTTCTGGACATACAAGGTCACCCCCCAGAAGAATATTATACCACGTCACTCGCTATCCGCACATATGTTCTTTTTCAGCAGCAAATGACCTATTTCTGTACTATTCGACAGCTTCTATGACCACTCGATGACCTGACCTGGTCCATAACGAGGATTGAGGTAGGCTTCCAACGGACAATCCAACAGCCTTACTATGATCCCCCGACGACTTTCAAGCGGCTGTACCTGCATAAGCAGACCGTCTACCCGGACCTCTACAAGCTCCTCTCCTTCCTTCCACATCCCTTCCCACACCAATTCCATTGGCATTACAGTATATAATGTCATTGGGGTAGCTCCTTACTGTGCTCACTTGAAGGGGTTCCTGTAGGGATGCCTGTAGCACTGGGTGAAAAAGGGGCATATGGAGTCTGCTGTGGAGTCCCTGTCATCCCGTTTTGCTGACGGCGCGCCTCAATGATAGTATTCAACTGTTTTAGCGCCTCTCCTATCCCACCAACCGCATCCATCAAACCGTATTTTACTGCATCGATTCCTCCAACCGCTGTACCAATGTCACGGTTTAATTCTCCTGTTTTGAACATCAGTTCCTTGAACCGCTCTTCTGTGATGCGGGAATGAGAAACGACGAAACGGACGACACGCTCCTGCATTTTTTCCATATATTCAAAAGTCTGTGGGACTCCAATGACCAGGCCGCTCATACGAATAGGATGAATGGTCATCGTCGCACTCTCAGCAATGTAAGAATAAGTAGAAGATACGGCAATCGGCACACCGATACTATGCCCTCCACCTATGACTATGGTCACTGTTGGTTTACTCATGGAAGCGATCATCTCAGCAATAGCTAAACCTGCCTCTACATCACCGCCAACTGTATTTAGCAAAATCATTAATCCTTCGATACGTGGGTTTTGCTCTGCCGCTACCAACTGCGGAATAATGTGCTCATATTTTGTTGTTTTGTTTTGAGGCGGTAAGATGAGATGTCCTTCAATCTGACCGATAATCGTCATACAAAAAATATTGGACTCGCTTCCGGGCATGGAGGTTTGACCCAGCTGCTGTAAAGCCTCCATAGCAGGTAAAACGGGTCTTTGTCCAACTTCTGGTTGTTCTGGCGCTTCCGTTTCCTCGTCGCCAGAAGATAAATTGCTGTAATGTTCCATATGGGTGATCTTCCTTTCGCTTTACGCATCTATGTGCCCCGTATTCACCCTATAGTATGGGATAGAAATGGAATATTTTATACCCACCTCCATGCCTTTCCTCAACCCCAAAATCAAAAAAAGCCTCTCTCCCCGCGGAAACCGTCCAATATTTCCTGCGGGAAGAGAGGCGACTGTGTGCCTGTG
>RCUE01000043.1_pt1 | contig 60944 bp, 54 predicted proteins | sample 2166111 | NCBI WGS metagenome assembly RCUE01 (sample SAMN09930795, study PRJNA488358) | compost metagenome | feature: garden; material: soil; isolation source: compost soil in phenylacetonitrile-enriched culture | place: Germany: Experimental Botanical Garden Goettingen | collected 2016-01-27 | reverse complement strand
GAGATTTGCTGCTGGGCTGGGATACGGACGAATTCCCGGTTGATCTGTATGATGCCACACTAACCATGTATGAAGTACTGCAAAATGAAGGATTAGGCCGTGGCGGTATCAACTTTGATGCCAAGGTGCGCAGAGCATCGTTTGAGCCAGAAGATTTGTTCCTCGCGCACATCGCAGGTATGGATACGTATGCGAAAGGGTTGAAGGTAGCCGCCAAACTGATCGAGGATCGTGTGTTTGAGGACTTTATTGAGAAGCGGTACAGCAGCTTTAAAGAAGGCATTGGAGCAGACATTGTATCCGGAAAAGCAACGCTTGCTTCCCTGGCTGAATATGCTCTGGCGAACGAAGCACCACGCAAAAACGTGTCCGGTCGTCAGGAATATCTGAAAGCAACATTGAATCAATACATTTTGGCTGATTAATGCCGGAATTTATATATGAATAAGGGCCGTACGATCACAGGGAAGGAGGAACTCCAATGCAGGAGAAGCTAAAACAGGAGCTGGAGCGCTATGTCATCGGCGTGGATTTGGGTACTAGTGCGGTCAAAACGGTGCTGGTCAACCGTAAGGGGCAGGTGGCTTATGAAACCTCTCAGTCATATCCTCTTCATCAGCCGAAAGCAGGGTATAGCGAACAGCAGCCTGAAGACTGGGTGCGTGGGACGTTAGCATCGTTGAAAGAGCTTGTAGAGAAGGCCGGAATCTCCGGAACAGATGCTGTGGACGGCATCAGCTTTTCGGGGCAGATGCACGGGCTTGTGCTGACTGACAAGGAAGGCCAAGTGCTTCGTCCAGCTATTCTATGGAATGACACGCGCACAACGGCACAATGCCGCCGTATTGAAGAACAGCTCGGGCCAGCGCTGCTAAGTATCGCGCGCAACCGCGCGCTGGAAGGCTTCACGCTACCCAAGCTGCTGTGGGTGCAGGAGCATGAGCCAGACGTGCTGGCTCGTGCGGCCCATTTTATGCTGCCCAAAGATTATGTGCGCTATTGTCTCACAGGAGAGTTGGCGATGGAGTATTCGGATGCGGCGGGCACGCTGCTGCTAGACATCGCGAACAAGCAGTGGAGCGAAGAGATCGCAGCTGCGTTTGATCTGCCGTTGTCGCTGTTCCCGCCGCTGGTGGAATCCTTTGACCAGACGGGTACACTATTGCCGGAGATTGCGGAGCAGAGTGGGCTTTCGTCTGAAACCAAGGTCTATGCAGGTGGAGCAGACAACGCATGTGGCGCGATTGGTGCCGGCATTTTGAGCGAAGGCCGCACCTTGTGCAGTATCGGCACCTCAGGAGTTGTGCTTTCCTATGAGGAACGCAAGGATATCGACGTTCAGGGACGGGCACATTTTTTTAATCATGGTGAGCAGGATGCTTATTATATTATGGGGGTTACACTCGCGGCCGGATATAGCTTGACCTGGTTTAAGGATACCTTTGCGCCGGAACATTCTTTTGATGCGCTGTTGGAGGATGTAAACTCGATCGAGCCGGGCAGCCGAGGGCTGTTGTTCACGCCTTATATCGTGGGCGAACGTACCCCTCATCCGGATGCAGCTATTCGAGGCAGCTTTATCGGGATGGATGCAGGGCATAAGCTTCCGCATTTTACACGAGCAGTGCTGGAGGGAATTACGTTTTCGCTCAAGGAATCCATTGATATTCTCAGAGGCACGGGCAAAACGGTGAATGAAGTGATTTCCATCGGCGGCGGTGCGCGTAATGAGACATGGCTGCAAATGCAGGCCGATATTTTTAACGCGGATATCGTCAAGCTGGAAAGTGAGCAGGGTCCTGCCTTGGGAGCGGCTATGCTGGCTGCATATGGTAGCGGGTGGTTTGAATCGCTGCAGGCGTGCGCTGAAGCTTTTCTGCGTGAAGCAGCAAGATATACGCCAAATCCGGAACGTGTGGCACAGTATGAAGGCTTATACGAGCTATACCGTGAAGTTTATCTACACACACGGGAGCTAAGTGAGCAATTGGCGGTCTATCGCTGAATAGACTTTACGTTAATAAAAGCCATAATAAGGGTTGCCTGATGAGGCACCTTTATTATGGCTTTTGAATTTTAAGGACGTTTAGTGCAAGAGGACTCCTTATAAAGTGGCTCCTGTAGTGAGAGGATACTTGGTAAGGAAGTTAACGAGTGGAGACGCATGAATTGATAACCTATTCCAGACAAACCTAGCCACAACCCCTGGGAATCTAACGCAGTGGGCAGGCCAGTCTTAAATTTACTATGCTCGAAAAAATAATTTAATGCAATGTTGCCTTGTTTCTTTGCCTCCGCAACCCACTCTGGACGGTTAAGAGCTTGTCCAGCTAAAATTAATAACTCAATATTTCCGAGACTTCCATGACAAATGCAGTGACTTTTATTAAATCCGTATTTTAAAGTTGTATTAACTGCTATTTCGATATTTTGGACGATATCAGGTATTAAACTTGATTTTAAATAAGGCATACATAAGGTTAATCCTATGCCAATTCCACTAGCCCCATGACACCAATTAGCCAGATCATGATTCTCCTTAATATCTTGATCAATCCAGTTAAAATAGTTTGGAGAATAGGATTCTGTTAAGTGAGCAAATGCTTTCTCGGCAGTAGCATAGTAGCAATTATTTTTAGTAACTGCTGCAAGACGAAACAAAGCTGAAGCAATACCAGTACTACCGTGGCCAAAGCCTACGTAGGGGGTTGAAGATACACTAGATGTCCATGAAATCATCTCATTATTTTTTTCTCCATGTTTTAACAAGTGCTCTCCATATTGAGTTGCTACCTCTAGAGTCTTAACCGATTTTGTAAGACTATATTCATTTAAAAGAACGTGAATAACTCCAGCCGAACCTCCTAAGAGATCGAAGAAAGTATCCTCGTCTATGCTATCTTCCAAATTACTTATAATGTCCAATTTCCGCTTGCTCCAAGCATAGTTAAAACCTAATAAACTCTCAAAATGAGAGAGAGTATATAAGAGAGAAGCTTGGCCATAAAAGGCTGATGGGAATTTTAGGTGTACAGGTATTTTACTTAGCGTTGTTTCAAGTGCAGCTAGAGCTATGTTGGTGTACTTCTCCTCTTTTGAGATTTTTCCGAGATATGCTAGAAATAATGCAATGCCTGCCGTACCATCATATAATCCAGGGCTTAAGGCGGACAAATAAAGTTGTCCGCGATAATTTAGATTCATTCCAATCCAAGTTACATACCTTTTGCTTTGGCTAAACACTGATTTTTCAATTAACTCATCGCCAAGGATTTTTGCTGTCTCAAGAAAGTTTTCAGAGTGTAATGGTTTTGGACTGTAACCGCTTGTCATTACTTTTTCATTTTGAGAGGGAGCATGTACTTTATGTACATGTTTTCCTAATGATGAGCCTGCTATGGAAGAAGAGATCCAATCGCTGTATAAAGAAATACTGTCAGTACTTAAGGATCTCAATCTATCTTCTACTATTGACATGCTTGTTCGGGTAAACACATCTTTTATACATCTGCCATAACTATCCCAAAGGTCAAGTGAATTAGGAGTACCAGTGAAATATGGAATATCTCCTGCTCGTAAATCTTGCAGTTCTGAAGAAATAATCCGATCATCCAGCCAAGAAAACCAAATCCGATCAAGTAGATTCTCTTGATTTAGAGCATCGCGACCATAATCAGGATGTCGAGATTCGAGAAGGAAATTTGTATAAAATTGTGTTGATCGCAATACGATACGAACTGGCGTATTTTTAAAACTAAAGAGAGGACTTGTTGGGACTAGTAAATCCATTTTGTATTGAAGAAGCATGGAACATAATGATTGGAAACCATTTATAATTTCAGCAGTGTAGTCACCTGCATTTTTAAATTCTCCTTCCAATGAAGGGCGATTGTTACCAGTTGAAGTGGACTGAGACTTTCTAATGTATCTCATATTATCAGTATTTACATCTACTAAACTCAACACCGGGTAGGGTGTCATTTGCCGTTCTCCATTTACACCACTCAATTCAAGTCCAAATCCTTTATCATCTTGATGAAACAAGATAGGGAGGAGTGAAGTGCCTAATGGAGAATTACGGATTTTAAACTGAGCTTCTATATCTGCGGAATCGGGGACATTATGATATACCTGGTTGTGAAAGAGGGTTTCCAAATCAATCAGCATTGGATGCTCCCCGAAAGCAATTAAATTTTCAAAATGAAAATCGGTCCCATCCAGTACATATATAATGGCTAAAAGCGCTCCTAAACGTGTATAAAAACATTGAATTTCTTCTTCAGTTTTGCAAGGTTTTGCTTCGATAAATTTTTCATAACCATAACCGTCTAATGCGATAACAGAATTTCTTTGGAGAAAAGGAGAAAACCCTTTATCATTAAACCATTGAATTAATTCTTGAAAATGGAGAGAGATATCTAATGGCTTTGGCTTATACATAAACGATTGCCCGTTTGCAAGATATAACCGCATTACTGTGCGACCTTGTTGATGAGAATCACCGAACCCAGCATCAATACGTATAAGTTCTGATGAATGTAAAGAAAATGTATCGATAATCATAGATCTGTTTAGGAGATAACGGTCTAACGTCTCTTTTGTTACATTTACAAAAAGCATAGTTCTTTCAGCTAAAGTCCGGGCAATAACTGCATACTCAGAAAAAAATGATACAAGTTGTTTATGTCCTACAAATTTTTTCTCAATGAAAGAGATAAATCGTTCCTCCGGAGTTAGCCCTTCTAATTCTCCCAAAGCTTTAGCTATATTTAGTTCTAAGACAAATGATCGACCAGCGATTTGGGTCAATTGAAAAGATAATGTATGCAAGACCGAATTTATCGTACTCTCATGTAGAATAAAATCCTGAGCATTATCTATATTGCATAAGTGCTGTTTTAATTGATTTCTGGACCAAATAATAAATGGACGAACAAGAATATCCATTGTTCGAGACTCATTTTGCAAAACTGGTTGATTTTCATTCATTTTTAGAGCCTCTTCCAAAACTTGAAACCAATCTGCTTGATACTCTTTAATAACCGTTAAATAGTTCTCATCCCATTTAAGATTTTCCGTAGATTGAATCAAGGCTCCAAATATTTCTTCATTCATACTTAAAGCTTTAAATCGAGCTTCCTTTTTGGATTCTGTACTAATAAGAGCAAATTTAAACCATTCGTCAATCAGTTCTGTCGTCTTCTCTTTATCTTGTTTCCAATTTTTATAATTAAAATCTTGAAAGGCTTGATCAAAAAGGTTCTTACGTTCTTGTAAAAAGAGAGCACGCATGATCTGCTCTTTCATAAATACCCCGTCCTCGTTTATATGAAGTTAAAAAACTCAATTTTAGGAAATAAAATAACTCAGGTATACGCCAATTAAGGCGTATACCTGAGTGGCATTCACTTATTTTATCCGGCATGCCCTGGAAAACAAACTAGTACTGTGACACCAATAACAGTAACAGTAATAGTTGGAGTAGAATCTGGTTGCACTCCTAAACCGCCATGTACACGAGAAAGCTCGTCAGCGCTCAACTCGACCAAAGCGTCGCCTGCAGGATGCTCAATCCCTTCTCCAGCTACACGAAGCTTTGGATTTTTCCATGCTTGGATCATTTCTTCTTTTGTCATTATTCTTTACTCCTCTCGGGAATGTAGTGATATAAGACAAACCTAATGATAATCATATTCCCTAAAAATTTGCACTTCATAAAAGTGCATTTTAATGTAAAAACCTATAAAAATTCAAAAAAACGATTTTATTTTTAATTTTACAAATATATTCATTGAATATGTATTGAATTTCTTCCTTAATTATGAAAAAATATTCATAAAAGACATAGGGGGAGTGAAAATTGAGAGAAAATCAAAATTTGTCTCCAAAAGAACAAAAAGTTGCAATTTGTATAGCTCAAGGATACAAAGACAGCGAAATCTCCCGGAATTTATCTATCAGTATGAGACGTACTGCCGAAATTGTGGCTTCAATTAAAGAGAAATGGAATATAAAAACAAGAGTTGAGATTGGTATATTCGCTTATCATTACGGCTTAGTTTTTTTGACAGAAGGTATGGAGGTGCATTCCTCTGAATTTTAATAAGAAAGTACCTTTTATTGAACAGATGGAACATAGTGAATGTGGATTAGCCAGCTTGGCTATGATTTTGGGTTTTTATGGACATAATATTTCTTTAACAGAGTTAAGAAATCAGGTTGGTGCAGTACGCGCAGGTATATCTATGCAACAACTTCAAGAAATAGGAAGTACATATCATTTAAAATCACGAGGATATCGGGCAACTGCATCTCAATTAAATGAGCTAATCGCTCCTCTGATTTTGTTATGGGATAACCAGCATTTTGTGGTTCTTGAGAAAATAAAAAAGAAAAAGGTAATAATCCTTGATCCGGCTTTTGGAAGACTCATTCTTCCTCTCAAAGAATTCACAGAGAAGTATTCGGGTTTTGCACTTTCTTTAATCCCGTTAAAGGATTTTCGGAGTAAAAGAAAAAGGCCAAAATGGATGTTCTATATCAAATTAGCCTTTAAGAGTAGGAAACTTCTTATTTCTGTATTTTTGGTCTCAATACTTCTTCAAGGATTAGGTGTTTTAATACCTAAGATCACCCAATTCTCTGTTGACAACTTACTAGAATCCAAAAATAATTCTTTTCTGGTCCCATTGGGGTGGGCTATTTTTACAATATTTCTATTTTCACAGTTATTCCAATTTTTAAGGGGTTACATGATTGCCAAGTTACAATCCCAAATGGATACTTCTATGATGACACAATTTATCGCTAAGCTTTTCAAACTTCCTTTTGAGTTCTTTGAAAATCGAAAAGGAGGAGAATTGGTATTTAGAGCTAACTCTAATGTAACAATTAGAAGGGTATTATCTAATCGAGTTATAACTATTTTTATTGACGGGCTTTTACTTATAACTTATGCAGCTTTAATGATTAATCTACTATGGCAAATTGGATTATTAGTTACAATTATAGGTTTTCTATTGTTACTTATTACCGTTTTAAGTTCTTTTACTACTCACCGTTTATCTCGAAAGGAGACTTCGAGCCAGGCTGAGATGCATGGTTTTTTATCAGAACATATACATGGAATTACAGACATAAAAGTTTTAGGGTTCGAGAGTAGAGTATTTAAGAAGTGGGAGGAGCTTTTTAAAAAACAACTAACTAATACGGAAAAACGTGTCATTTGGAATGCATCACTTGATTCCATGACAGTTAGCATCCAGTTTATTTTTCCCCTACTAATTCTATGGATTGGATTCCATTATGTGCTTGAGGGATGGATAACTTTCGGGGGACTCCTGGGCTTACAAACATTGTCAACTGCTTTTATGGTACCGCTTGTTTCCTTAGGATCGACTCTTAGTGAACTTGTCACTGTGGGCACATATATTCAACGAATTCAAGATGTTATTGAAAATGTAGAGGAGCCTTCAGGTAACCATAAACCGAACCATACTTTTAAAGGATATATTAAGTTTAAAGATGTTTCCTTTAATTATCATCGATTTGGAAAATATGTTTTAAAAAATATTAATCTTGAAATATTCCCAGGTGAAAAGGTTGCAATTGTGGGTGCATCAGGCTCAGGTAAAAGTACTTTGGCGAAGTTAATACTAGGACTTTATAAGGCCTCAATAGGAGAAGTCAGCGTCGATAATATCCCGCTGGATCAATGGCATTTGAGAGAGTTTCGTCAAAAAATAGGTGTTATTCTACAAGAGACAAAATTATTCAATGTTTCTATATTGGATAACATCGCCATGGACAATGGAGATTGTACCATAGATATGGTAGTTCGGGCAGCAAAGCAAGCCGATATTCACCGTTTTATTATGAGTCTCCCTTTAGGCTATCAAACTGTTGTTTCCGAGAACGGATTAAACTTTTCAGGGGGACAACGGCAACGTATTTTATTGGCGCGTGCTTTTTTGGCAGAACCTCAAATTCTCCTTTTAGATGAGGCAACAAGTTCGCTTGATAGTGTTTCAGAGCAATTGATAACAGATTTCTTACAAGAAAGACATTGTACACAGATCATTATTGCTCATCGTCTTAGTACAGTCCAACGAGCTGATAGAATAATTGTGCTTGATCAAGGGGAAATAATAGAACAAGGAAATCATCAGGAATTGATCGGTTTAAAAGGTAAATATTTTGATTTGTATAATTTGAAGAAAACTGATTTTCAGGTTGAGCCAGTTTTGTGACTTGGAGACGAGAAAAATGACAAGTATAAAGTTATGTGAAATATTGTATCTAAAGCAACTCAGAAAGCTAACTAAAATGGAGGCTGCTTTATTCATTTTTTTATTAATTTTAATTCCCAATGGATTAGCTAATGCTACCTTAAGGTTAAACAGCTTGGGTATTAAAGCAATGATGTGGGCTATCATATATGGAATCATTGGTTTTTTGATTCAATTTGGTATAAGTATATCGATTTCTAAAATGGAGGAAGTACGTTTTTTGTGGTCTATAGGAAAGGGAAATTGGTTTTTAACCCAATATACTATTGTAAAGAAAATTCCTTTTCTAATATTACTTTTATGGATCGTAGTTGGCCAGATCTTATGGGATGTTCATCATAATTACATTTTTAGTATGGTTTCAGGATTGATCTTAGGTGTGCTTTTAGCAGAGATATTTTGGTATATAACGTTATTTAGAAAGTTCTCTGGCTATGCAATAAGCTTTTTCTTTCTATCACTGGTTGTAGTCTATTTCATATTGCCAATGTCTCTGTCAGTACGTATTTTGACTTGGATTTTGTTATGTATAAGCATGGGATATATAACTCTCTATTTTGCACAACGCTCTTGGTCTGTTTTTTTACAGTATCATGGTTCAAAAAAAGTTTTGGGACGACGTGGATGGCTATCTCAATGTCCACTCCTAAAAAAGGAATTGTTATTTATTATTAGGCCAGTTAACCTGTTTTCTTTTTTTATTTTAGCTTTGGGAATTGAAGTTTTAAACTCTTATATTATTAGAGAAAGCCCGTTTATTCTTTCAATCAGTAGCGCGATATTATCATGGTTTGCTGTTGATATCTGGGCTGTCAAGAGTCTTGTTATAGAGGAAAAAGGACTACTAATATATAAAGCAACGTTATTTGCCTGGAAGAAGATGCTGCGCACTAAATGGTTAATTTTATGTGTTTTAAACATAGGAATTATTTTTATGCATCAGTGGTTTTGGGGGATTTATTTACAGATTAGTCCAGTGATTTTATCAATCCAAACTATATGGAGTATATTCCTCTCAACTACTTTAATTAGTTTGGGCATGCCTTTGGGTTACAAATTTTTATCCATAGACTATTTAGGAAATTACCGTATCAAGTTTCTTGGGAGCTGGGTCATAGCAATGAGCATGCTATTACTATTGTATCTTCATCAATTTCATAAAGTATTATTTGTAGCTATATCAGTTATGATCTATACAAGATTTATACTTTTTTATAAAAAGGTATCTTAGGAGTGAGTCAACGATGACCCAAGAACATAAATCATCATTTTTACAACTGGATCAAGTTTCTTTCAGTTACGGCTCCAGAGAAATTATACATGGATTAAATTGGGATGTCCCAGACCACCAAATTACTGTGTTGCTAGGTCCTAATGGAGCGGGTAAATCAACTTTATTAAGTTTAATTGCTGGTCTCCATCAGGTACAAAAAGGTACAATTCGCTTCAATCAAACCATAATTGATTTTGAAAATCAAAACTATAAATCAATGGTAGGATATCTACAAGAATTCCCTTTTTATTATCCTGCACTTTCTGTATCAGAAATGATGCGACTTATTGGGGGGTTACGACAGGTACCGAAGGACCAACTCGAAATGCGCATCGCTAAATGGCTGGACAGATTCAAATTAGAAGATTATCAAAATATAAAAATGGAAGAGTTATCACAAGGAACTAAAAAGAGAGTTGCATTAGCTTCAATGCTCTTACATGAACCTAGAATTCTTATATTAGATGAACCGACTAACGGATTAGATCCTGATCAAGTGATGATTGTTAGAAGTACACTACGGGAGTATCTAACAGAAGGCAGAGTTATATTGTTATCTACTCATATTATAGGATTAGCTGAGAAATTAGCAGACCAGGTTGCCATTCTTCGAAACGGTCGGATAACATATTCAGGAAGATCTACAATTGACCTTGAACGCCTATATATAGCACATCAACATGACTAGCTTATTAGTACCCCTGATTAAAATGTTTTCAAGGAATAGAGTAACAATGAAAAAACTTGGCTAACAGTGCTCCCTGTAATGTATTTAGAGAGCAGTCGCCAAGTTTTTTCTTGCTATCCGTCCATTGTGAGATGACTATGGTTAACCTTTGTGAGCTGCCGTTGTTTTTCTGGTATCCTCATTCACTGAGCTCACGGCACAGCCTGGGCATGACTTGCTCGATGAACAGCCAGCACAGGCGCCTTGGCGGCTTTTTCGCAAAAATCTTACCAGCACCCATGCACTGTAACCGAGGATCACCAATAAAATAATGATATTGACCATGGAATCCACTTCCTTTTATATACTCTAGGGTCTGACTTAACTCCAACCTAATAATCTGCCACACTGATAGACCAAGACGGCGATGATATATGCCACGATCAAAGGATAGATCACAGAAAATGCGGTCCAGCGCCAGGAGAGTGTCTCCTTGCGAATAACCGCTACTGTAGCCAGACACGGCACATACAACAGAATGAACACCATAAAGCTAAATGAGGCAAGCGATGTAAAAGCATGACTGACTTGCAGTTCCAATCCCTGCATATCGGGAACATGATAAATGATATTCATCGTTGAGACGATAACCTCTTTGGCCATAAAGCCTGTAAGCAGAGACGCGCCTGCTTGCCAGGTGCCAAAACCAAGAGGGGCCAATAGAGGTGCAAACCATCCTCCAATCGTAGCGAGCAGGCTGTCATCCATTTCTACGCCAAAGCCCTGCGGACCGAAATTGGACAAGAGCCAGATGCCTACAGAGCCTGCAAGAATAATCGTTCCGGCTTTACGGACGAAGCCTTTGACCTTCTCCCATGTGCTGCGAAATAATGTAAGAGCCTGCGGCACCCGATAGGGAGGGAGCTCTACGATAAAGAGGGAGGGCTCACCTGATAAAATAGATACTTTGGAAAAAATTTTGGCAAGTATAAGCGATACGGTGATCCCTAACACATACATCAGCATGATAATGCTCGCCGCATGTGACGGGAAAAACACACCTGCAAACAACGCATAGACTGGCAAGCGGGCCGAGCATGACATAAAGGGTACCAGCAACGTTGTAATGAGGCGTTCTCTTGGTTGTTCAATGGTGCGTGCTGCCATAATAGCTGGCACATTACAGCCAAATCCGATGATGAAGGGAATGAAGCTTTTTCCGTTCAAGCCCACGGCTTGCATCAAGCGATCCATGAGTATTGTGACCCGTGCCATGTAGCCGGAGTCTTCGATCACCGAGATAATCAGAAATAAAATAGCAATTTGAGGTAGAAAAACAAGCACACCCCCGACCCCAGCCACGATACCGTCTACAACTAGACTTTGCGTAAAAGCGGACGCGTTCAATTGAACAAGTAATTCAGTAATCCAACTGCTGAGTGTCCCTGAAAAAAATTCATCCAGCATATCTGAAAGAATGGTACCCGCCCAATCGAAGGTAAACTTAAAGGTAGCGTACATTAACAGTAAAAAGATCGGAATCCCCAAGTACCGATGAGTTAGCAGTGCATCCAGTTTATCAGTCAGGCTGTGCGGTCTGAGTTTGGATGTGTCAACTGCCTTGGTGCACAGCTCAGCAATCCATGCTGTTCTTACAAAACGAATATGTTGAGCAGGGGTGCTGGCATACCCTTCCCTGAGAAGCTCTTCCTCGCAGCGCTGGATGCGTGCAGTTACTTGTTCACGCAGTGTCTCATTCGTCATCCATTCCATGACGACCGGATTGTTTTCCAGACATTGCAGTGCAGCCCAGCGGAGCTGAGGCACAGATGTATGCGGTAGCAAGCTGCAAATATCCGCAATAGCAGCTTCGACAGCAGGACCGTAATCCAGTTGAAAAGCATTGGATGTATGTCTGACCTCTCGAAGGGAAGCAAGCATTTGCTTACTTCCACTACCTGTACGTGCCACCATCGGAATAATGGGAACGTTCAATTGATCAGCCAACAGTTCCTTGTTTACCCGAAGACCGGTGGCATCGGCTACATCGGTCATGTTTAAGCCGAGTACAAGTGGACGGCCGTATTCCAATAATTGTACGGTCAGATATAGATTGCGCTGAAGCTGGGAAGCATCCACGATGTTAATTAGCGCCGCAGGCGGTTCTTCCAGCAAATAACGGGTTGCGACGCCTTCATCCAGCGACAGAGGGAGTAAAGAGTAGGCACCCGGCAAATCCACCAATACGGCAGACTTGTCACGCAGGATTCCTGTTTTCTTTTCCACAGTGACGCCAGACCAGTTTCCTACTTCTGCATACGTACGAGTCAACTTGTTGAATAATGAGGTTTTTCCTGTATTGGGATTACCGAAAAGAGCGATCATGTCCATGTCGGAACGACCTCCAGTTGCTTCACTTGATTTTGGCGGAGGCCGACTAACTGGCCGTTGCATTCAATGACGATTGGGCCGCCCAATAAACTGATCTTTTTTAAGCGTATAATGGAGCCTTCGTTGATGCCCATGTCTGTTAAACGGCGGCGCAATGAGGGGTGAAGAGGGGCAAGAGATTGCAAACGCACAGTCTGACCTAATGGTGTACGAAGGAGTGAGATACATTCTGCCATGGTGCTCAGCCTTTCTGATCTAGAATGAGAATCAATATCATTTACTTCCGATGCCAGTACCATATCATGAGGATACTTAGATTGCTGTGATAAAATTCGCTGCGAACGACATGTTTGCCCCTTGCTCCCATCTGTTATATCGCCGAGTATGTGTGTCGCAACCTGTCTTTTTAACTGTCTCATTACTCGTCTGCAACCGACAAAACTAGAGCGTTTGGGGCAACTGTTTTTATGGTAAGATAGAGCTGTTTATAACTATGCTAAGAAGGGCAGGAACGCTCTGTATGAACAGAAAAATCGGGGTTAGGCTTGTAAAATGTCTGGTTGCGGGTGCAGCGCTGGCTGTGTTGCTGCCGCAGGCTGTGGAGTGGGGCAGCAATGTGTATGCGGCGTCGATCAAGCCGGCTCCATCGGTATCATCGCAGCAGCTTCAGAACAAGCTTTTACAGGCAATGGCTACGCGGAGTGAAACGCTGACCTTTACATATCAAGGGCGAGTGAACGGTCTCAAACAGCAATTACAGACGGCCATCCAACAGGCCATGGAGAGCGATCCGTATGTGAATTATACGATCAAAAGCTACGCATTCAGCTATACAGGCACAACGACCTCCGCTCAGGTTACGATTCGTTTAAGCTACCGGGAGACGAAGGAACAGACAGCTTATGTGGATAGCACAGTTAAAGCGGTGCTGGGGGATATTATTACGAAGGGAATGACGGATCATGAGAAGGTGAAGGCCATCCATGATTGGATCGTCGTTCGCCTGAAGTATGATGAAGCACAGCAAAAGTACACAGCCTACGATGGCCTGAAAACGGGAAGCACGGTCTGTCAGGGTTATTCACTGCTGGCCTATAAAATGCTGGAACGTGCAGGCATTACGAATCGGATTGTGGAAGGTAGAGCAGGGGGACAGCTGCATGCATGGAATCTTGTTTTATTAGATGGTCGATGGTATCACATGGATACGACATGGGATGATCCAACCCCAGATCGCGCGAACGAAGTAAGCACTTCATATTATCTGCTGACGGATACCGAAATGCGGCGGGATCACTCATGGGTGAAACCGTATCCTCAGGCGAATACATCGTATCGGGAAACCTTATCAGCACTGGTAGCTGCCGGAGGATCAAAGGCTGCTGTGTATCAAAAACTGTACAATACCCTCGAATATCCGCTGCAAGATGGTAAGGGTCTGGTTAAATCATCCGCCGACATCAAGGAACAGGTGCGTAAGATTGTAAATAAGGGAGGGACGACGCTTACCTTCGCCTATCAGGGAACAGAGCGAAGTCTCAAGGAGGATTTACAGTCCTTATATCAACTCGGCTTAAAATCCATTTCTTATCAGATTACGGATCTCGGAAGTACCGGCAATCTTCGGGTAACCCTGAAATGGACCTAATCATCTGCTGTAAAAAGCTACATTAACAAAGGAGTATTTTATTTATATGCACAGGCGTTCCTTTACCTATTTGCTTGGCACGCAGACCATGTCCAATGCGGCCGACATTCTTTATATTATGGCACTTGTGTCTTTGGTTTTTCATGAAACAGACTCCATCTTCTCTTCGGTGCTCGTTCCGTTGCTGCGAATGGGGGCACAGATGATCAGCGGCTTTTTAGCACCGCTCATTTTGGCCCGATTCCAGCTTCCTTTTATTTTATTCGTTTCTCAGTTCGGGCAACTGGCTTTCTTTGCTGTTCTGCTGGGCCACTTGTGGTCAGCAGGCACGGAGCCGATATGGGTGATTGTGTTTACGTTGGTGGCAGCCATGTCCTTTCTGGACGGATGGACTACGCCTGCGCGTAATGCGCTGATTCCTCGCCTTGCGTCCGGGGAAGGACTTATGCGGGCAAACAGTCTGGTATCGGTCAGCGATCAGACGGTGCAATTAGCGGGGTGGGGGCTTAGTGGTGTGCTCGTAGCCATGCTAGGTTCGGAAAAAACACTACTGGTTGCTGGCGGATTATATATGATAGCCATGATCTTCACCAGCCTGATTCGAGATCCACTAGAGGGCAAAGCTCATTATTTGCTGCAACCTGGAACAAGGGTGCGAGGTGGAGATGTCTCAGTTTTCGAAGCTCTAACTGAACCCGGGCAAGGGCATCATGACTTGCCTCCTGCACAGTTGGAAGATACACTATATGGCCCGGAATCTGAGAGCCCCACACTACCTCCCAAGCGTAAAAAGGAAATACTTCGTGAAGGCTGGAGCCTCATCGGAGCCAGTCGCAGACTGAAAGCTCTTATTTTTATGGATATGATTGACCTTCTAGGGGGTTCGGTTTGGGTAGGCGCGTTCACGCTTGCTTTCGCTCAGCAGGTCTTGCACAAAAGTGAGGCATGGTGGGGATACATCAATGCAGCGTATTTTGCAGGAGCGATTGGCGGCGGCATCGTGGTCCTCGCCTGCGTCAAGTATTTGCAGCGCAGACTGCTGCCCGCCATGTTGGCGGGGATGGCAGGTTATGGGCTGCTGACAGCTTGGTATGCACTGAACACATTACCGCCACTAACGCTGCTTATCGTGCTGTTGATGGGACTACCTGCGGAAATGTCCGTCGTATCCCGCCGTACGATGATGCAAATGAGTGTGTCTGTACATGATTTGCCTAAGGTGCTGTCCGCCCAGGCTACGCTGACAAGCCTAACGTTTTGTATTTCGCTGCTTTTAATGGGCTGGATTGCAGATCATTTGGGTATCGTTAATTTGTACTTGTTTTCAGCAGGGTTGACGCTGATTGCTGTCATATACGGTATTTTTAGTCGTCGTGCCTTATCTATGTCTTTATCAGCTGAAGTAGCTGCTTCTTCCAAATAAACAGAAAAAGAAAAAGAAAAGGCCCGTCTCCGGGCATATACAGGTGAACATGCGGATAAACAGTCTTGGACCAGGTTTACCAGCGTGTTCTCCCTGATATGTGGAGACGGGCTTTTTTTAATGTCTTCTATTATTTATCCGAAGAAGCATCCGGGCTCAAATCACATTCTTTTAATGGCACGATTTTAGTACGTTTGGTCCATTTGTAGCCGAGCCACAGCAGAAGGAATAGCGGCACACTCATGTACGTAGCGATCATCGTTTTCCAGTCAATCTCCTGTCCGGTGAAGGCATCCGCCCCTTGCCCGATAATGACAATGATACACAGAGCGAAGGCGAACAACGGGCCAAATGGGAACCAACGGGCTTTGTATGGAAGCTCACTCAGACTGTGACCCTGTGCATTAAAGGCACGGCGGAAACGATAATGGCTGACTGCAATTCCGACCCACGTAATAAATCCGCACATTCCAGAAGCATTCAGCAGCCAGTTATAGACTACACCGTCTCCATACAGGGAGGCGAGAAAGGCTAGCATACCGACAGCGGTCGTGATCAGCAGCGCGTTCATAGGAATGCCGCGTCTATTGATACGTCCGAGGAAACGCGGGGCTTTACCTTCTCGTGCCAAAGCGTACAGTACCCGAGTGGCCGCGTACATACCCGAGTTACCTGCCGACAATACGGAAGTCAAAATAACGGCGTTCATAACAGAGGCAGCAATCGCAAGCCCTGCTTTTTCAAATACGAGCGTGAACGGGCTGACCCCGATATCACTGATATCTCCCCGCAGCAGATTCGGATTGGTGTACGGAATGATCAATCCAATCACGAGAATTGCGAGAATATAAAAGAACAGGATGCGCCAAAAGATTTGACGGATGGCGCGCGGCACATTTTCACGCGGATTTTCGCTCTCTCCTGCGGCTACCCCAATCAGCTCCGTTCCCTGAAAGGAAAAGCCCGCTGCCATGAATACACCCAGTACAGCAAAGAATCCACCATGGAACGGGGCGTCTCCTACCGTGAAGTTGGCAAAGCCGACCGCAGGACCACCCATAATGCCGAAGATCATCAGCACACCTACAGTCAAAAAGATGACCACAGTCACAATTTTAATCATGGCGAACCAGTATTCAGACTCACCGTAGCCTTTGACGGTCAACGCGTTCAGTGCGAAGATTACGGCCAGGAATAACAGACTCCACCAGGCAGAGTGACTTTCCGGGAACCAGTATTTGATCAGCACGGTCGCTGCTGCCAATTCGGCAGCAATCGTCACCGCCCAGTTGTACCAGAAGTTCCAGCCCATGGCGAAACCAAAAGCCGGATCGACGAAGCGACCTGCATAGGTGTTAAAAGAGCCGGATTCAGGCATAAATGTAGCCAACTCACCGAGGCTGGTCATAAGGAAGTAGACCATGAGGCCAACTGCTGCATAAGCCAGCAGGGCACCACCGGGTCCAGCTTCGGCAACTGCGCCTCCACTGGCGAGGAACAGGCCTGTTCCGATAGAGCCGCCGAGGGCGATCATCGTCATATGGCGGGCTTTGAGACTTTTACGCAAGGTTGCATCAGATGTTGCTTTGTGTTGCACGTTCAAACACTCCTTCATGAAATTGTATTTCATGTCAGGGCAAGAGCTAGAAGGAGGGGGAGTATATAAATCAAAAAACCGCAGGGAATACGCCTGCGGTTTTGTCTATGCATTCCGCACCATACCTTCTTCTATAACAAGATAGCTCAACACACGTGTCTGTGTTAGGACAGCGTGTGACAGTTCTGCTCCTTTCGGTTAGCAGCCCCAGCATTCGGAGTATTTACAAAGAGTCAGCTCCGCATACTTCGGCGGGTGTACCTTTCCACTGGAATCTCAGACGGCTCTTATCGTCTCCTCCGGTGTACCGATTACATCCGCGACCTCTACCTCATCATAAAACAGGGTTGATGAGGTGTATGACATGATATTTTATTGTATAGCGAATTACAGTATATCGTACCTGTACATCTTCTGACAATCGACAATTTTTTGAAAATCACTCGTAGAATCTTAAATTAAGAGTTCCGCTTGGCCATCTGCTGCCAAACTGTGCCCGCGGCTTGTTCGCCTGATTCGATGCGTTCCAGCGCCATTTTAGCCTGTAGACTGACCTCGAATTCGGGATCATCGACCGCCTTCTCCAACGCATCACGCGCATCCTCGGTTCCCACCTCGTATAAAAAACGTGCCGCCCGCCAGCGTACCAACTTGCTGCTATCCGACAGGGCTCCGATCATTGCACTGGTAGCGACCGGATCGCCGATGTCCGACAACGTGTCGCCTGCGGTGCGGCGTACTGCCGCTGAAGGATCGCGCAGCGCCTCGGCTAGCAGTTCCATCGCCTCCGGTGAGCGAATATCGCCCAGATAGACGACGCCCAGTCGCCGCAGCTGCATTTTGTCGTCATGCAGCGCTTGCCGGATAAGCGGCAAATGCTCAGGCGTCGGCTCCAGCCGATCCAGCGCAGCGTAGCGTGTGCGCCAATCCTCGTGCTGCAGGGCTTGCTCCAGCTCGGCCTCGCTCCATTCGCGGCGTTCCTCCACGAATTCGCTGTTGTTTGCGCCGTGGGCAATCGCTTGTTGGATAATCTGCTCCAGCCGCTCTTGTGGAAAGGCTGCCTCCAGTTCCTGCTCAACCTCACGTGCAATGTCCGGCAGTTCACCATAGCGGACGCCGTAATCACTCAGCTTGCGTTCCTTAATCAGCGTTGCACTCGCTACACGGGTAACGGCCTGCACGAATCGGTCGGACAAGGAAATTCGTTCCTCCTGCTGCCCTGCCTTGACTCGGATTTGCATAGGAAGGCCGCGAAAAAATTGCACAAAGACCTGTGCTTCGCCAAATGCTTCTCCAGAGGTTTCCTCTGGCAAATCCCAATTGGCGTCAGCGCCTTCCTCGCCTAGCTGATCCCGGACTTGACCCAGAATGGTGGACCAATCTGCATTCCCTTTGCGGTCAAGGGCTACGAAGTCAGTCGTGTGAAACACGCTTTTGACCCCTTCAATGCCCAGCATGCGCCGGATAAATGGGGGAGCGGAACGCTCATTGTCTCGTGTATATGTTCTGCGGATACCCGCTTCCAGTCGCTCATCCAGATGCAGCATCATGGTGTTCGGACTGGGAGTTGGCTCGATAGATGTTATTTTCATAGCTCAGTACAGCCTCCTGTTCAAAAGTTCTCCATATATATCTTATCTGTATTGTAACTCATTCTGCGAATCTCTCCAAAGAGAAGTTGGCGTTTCCGAGGAAAACACAATGACATATCTCACACTAATTCAGGTAAACATGTCTGATGAATATGGAGGTTTTTTAATAAAAACAGGATGCTATATAAGCCGAACTCGGAAAATTAACATGAAAACGGAGTAGGCGGAATGGTGCTGTACAAGCGTAGCGGTCGCTTTGGTCCCCGGATTTTTACCCTAATCATAGGCCTTATTCTAGAAATCCGGGGGCGGTGGCGATGGGAAGTAGCATCCGAATGCGCAGTGGCACTATAGGTATCTTTATTCGGTTTATAGTTTGATGCTGTTTATGCATTCCGCCTCAGCGGATCGTTCTGGTGGCTGCGAATGAGCAGGGAGGCGATAAATCCCACAGACAGAACTGCCGCCAGCAGCATAAATGTAGTCATCTGATTGCCGCCATTCCCCATCAAACGAATGGAGAGCATAGGAGCTAGACTTGTACCGGCAAACAGGATGAAGGTATATAGTGAGACAGCTATAGCTCTCGCTGCACCGCCGAGCTGGCCGACGATTGCTATGAGTGAAGGAACACTCAGGGCAATGCCGCTGACAAAGCATACACTCAACACCACGATAGTCATAAGAGAGTGTGTCATTCCCATCAGCGCCAAACTCAGAATGGAAAGAATAAGAGCTGTACGTAATATAAGGTGCACACCGTATTTCTGGGCTAGCTTTCCTGCGAATGGTGAAAGGAGCATGCCGATGATACCAGCGGATCTGACATAAAGCATCTGTCGGCTATTCAGGCCAAATTCAGGGCCGCCAAGATAGTTACCCAAAACCGTATACATGCTCACAAAGGACATCAGGAGAACAAAAGCAACCGTGTAGCTTAACCATAAAGGATACGAGCGCAGAACGGTCTCCAACTGACTGAAAGCTGCCCAAATGCGAACATCTCGTTGAGGGGAGGGGGTTTTAGGTAGGAAAAAAAGGACGATTAGGAAGGTAATTGCATACAAAATGCCTAGCATCCGAAATACCGTATTCCACCCCATTTGTTCGCTAATGACAATACTAAATACCTGACCAGCAATACCCGCTACTAGAAAACCGGTGCTGATAAAGCCGATAGCTGTTACCCGTTTTTCGGCCGGAAACATATCGACGGCGTATGCGAGAGCAACGGGGGAAAAGGTGGCTGCAGCCAAACCTTGAAGCAAGCGCAGTGTAACTAATACAGAATATTGACTGGTTAAGCTGATGGATAACGAAATAATCGTTAATGCGAGCAGTCCGATGACGATAACCTGCTTTCGTCCAAAGCGGTTAGACAATCCACCATAAACAAGACATCCCGCCGCAAAGCCTAAGGAAAAGATACTGCCCGGTAGGGCTGCTTCGGCAAGCGTTTTTCCAAACACTTTAGCAAAAAGAGGGACCAAAGGGATCGTCACATACAGGCTGGACATAACGGCAACCGCTGACCAGCATAGGATTACAGTCATCCATGCATAAGGGAGAGCCACATTTTCTTTCTGTATAACGGTATGATTGGTTCGTAATTTACTCATCAATTGAACACTCCTTGATCATAAAATAAGTGGCTTGGTAATACACGAAATTAAATATATTAGGTAACCTAATTATATGTTTAAAAAAAATTTATCTGCCCACCCCCAATCTGTTTTCCATATGATGATGGATTTTTTCTATAATCCGCGAAAAAACGACCTGCTCCTCAGGCTCCAAAATACTCGCTAGAGAAGCACAGGAAGACCAAAATACAGGAAGCACTTGCTGTACAAGATGAGATCCCCCTTCTGTAATGCGCACATGAATTTTGCGTCGATCTGAGGAATTATGTTCTCTGATAATCCAGCCTCGTTGCTCTGTCCAGTCTAGGAGAGATGTAACAGATGCACGACGAATTCCCAGACGGTCGGCAATCATTGAAGGGCTCATCTGAGCCTGGGATTGGTGTAGTGTCAACAGCAACAATAAATCTAGCTTACTCTCTGTCAGGCCATAAGCAGCTAGATCCAAATCTATTGCGTCGAGCGTATTATCACCCGTCCATAGCAAGAAGAGACCAATACGGGCGAGTTGTCGATTCGTTTCTGCAAGAGCAGTTTGATCCATTAGCTCCAGATAAGGTTCTGGACCCAGACGGGGAAGAGGTTGCTGGACGGTGTCCCGCATACTTTGTTTTGGTGGCATACATTCACTCTTTTCATATAATTAGGTTATCTAACTATATATCAATATAGCGTATTGAAATGCATAAAACAATATCTAAAAAGAAATACTGCTACATTCAATGCAGAAGCAGGGTTAAAACTCGACAGAATGAACCAAACTGTGAATAGGTTACCAAAATGCGCCAATAGATAAGTGAAGGAGGCGTTCCTATGTTCCGCAAGCAGGAAAGAACGCTCATTATTGTATGTATAGTAATTGCGGCCATTATGCTATATGCCGTAATTAAAAGCATAGCTCGCTTGACTCCTTAGTTGGTAATCCAGAGTGATCCGCGATGTTTAAAATGTGAAATGAAGGAGTGAAACCCATTTGTCTTCACTGGACCCTGTATTGCTAAGCCGGATGCTGACCGGGATTACCCTGTTTGTTCATATCGTATTTGCATCCATCGGCGTTGGTGTACCTTTAATGATTGCACTTGCAGAATGGCGCGGGCTGCGAACCGGTGATCCGCATTATACACTACTGGCCCGGAGATGGGCGCGAGGGTTTGTCATCACTGTTGCCGTGGGTGTCGTTACAGGCACCTCCATTGGTCTTCAGCTCAGCTTGCTTTGGCCTACCTTTATGCGGGTGGCTGGACAAGCGATTGCACTGCCCCTGTTTTTAGAGACGTTTGCTTTTTTTATCGAAGCAATATTCCTAGGCATCTACTTGTATACTTGGGATCGGTTTAAAAGTAAATATTTTCACTTAATGCTGCTCATCCCGGTAGCGATTGCCTCGTCTGCATCAGCGGTTTTTATTACGACTGTGAACTCGTTCATGAACCAACCTCAAGGCTTTACACTCAAAAATGGAGTCATGACAAATATTCATCCCATCGAGGCCATGCTAAATCCGGCTACGCCGACCAAAGTTTCTCATGTACTGGCTTCCTCGTATACATTGAGCGCTGGGGTGCTGATGGGACTGGCTGCTTACAGTATGCTGCGGGGACGTAATCACGCTTATTTTAAAAAGGCGCTGAAGCTCACTGCCACCTGTACCATTGTGAGTGCCATCAGTACAGTGATGATTGGAGATGCATCCGGTAAATTTCTGGCCAAATATCAGCCGGAGAAGCTGGCTGCCGCCGAATGGCATTTTGATACGATGACGCACGCGCCCTTCGTATATGGCGGATACATGGATAAGAACGGTGAAATCAAATATGCCCTGAAAGTGCCTTATGCACTTAGTGTGTTGGCCGGGAACCTGCCCAGTACGGAGGTCAAGGGATTAAATGATTATCCCGTAGATGAGCGTCCGCCCCTGTCTATCCATTATATGTTTGACCTCAAAATCACCACAGGGGTGCTGATTCTCGTCATTCCGCTGTTGTATCTGATCCGCAAGCGTTTGCCAGGTCGCAAACCATACCCCAGATGGCTGCTGTTGGCGCTCATTCTGGTGGGGCCGATGGCGATGGTAGCTATTGAGCTCGGATGGATGTTCGCGGAGGTCGGTAGACAGCCGTGGATTTTACGCGGATATATGAAGGTGTCCGAAGCAGCAACCACTTCTACGAGTGTCGGGTGGATGCTGGTGTTGTTTGTTATTTTGTATCTGGTGTTGTGCTTCTCGGCCATTAAGGTACTCAGCAAGCTATTTCGCAATAAGGATGCGGTGGAAGAGATAAGACAGCTCGGCCTGGAAGGGGCTGATGGTAAGTGAGCTATGAAATTGTAGGCATCGCCATTTTGTGGACGTTCCTGTTCGGATATTTGCTTATAGCATCTATTGATTTTGGTGCAGGGTTTTTCAGCTTTTACAGTGTGTTAACAGGCCACCAGAACAAAATCCACAATATTATTCAACGGTATCTATCCCCGGTGTGGGAGGTAACAAACGTATTTCTCATCTTTTTTGTGGTGGGATTAAACGGGTTCTTCCCGGATGCGGCATATTACTATGGTACGGCGTTACTCGTTCCCGGCAGTATTGCGATTGTGCTTCTTGCCATCCGGGGAGTGTATTATGCATACAATACGTATGGGCATTCCGGCACCAATAATATCGTCTACATGGCGTTGTACGGTGCGACAGGGTTACTGATTCCGGCGGCACTGTCGACGGTCCTCGCTATATCGGAAGGCGGCATTATTGTAGAAAACAGCACAGGTGTTCATCTGCAGTGGGGTCAGCTATTAAGCAATCCCTACACGTGGGCGGTTATTATTCTGGCACTGGTGAGTGTATTGTATATATCGGCGATGTTTTTGTGCTTTTATGCCAAAAGGGCAGGGGACAAGGTCGCTTTCGAAATTGTACGAGGGTACGCGTTGCTCTGGAGTGCTCCTACGATTTTGGCGAGTTTGTTCGCATTTTTTCAGATTAACAAACAAAATCCGGACCATTTTGCCAATATGCTCAGTATGGCCTGGATGTTTGTCGCATCCTTCATATGCTTTGTAGGGGCAGTTTATCTGGTCTGGCAGCGGCGCCATTTGGGTATCTCCTTCATCCTGGTGATGCTGCAATTTGCATTTGCCTGGTATGGCTATGGCCGGTCACATCTTCCGTATGTTCTGTATCCCTACATTAATGTATATGACAGCTTTACGAACTCTACGATGGCATATGCATTGATTACGGCGTTTGTTGCGGGTCTGCTAGTGCTGATTCCTTCGCTGATCCTGATATTGAGATTGTTCCTATTCGATGCAAAGTATGTACGAGGACAAGCGGGAAAGAAAGGGTGAGTTAGAGTGGTTGCTTTCGAGCATTTTACGATCATGTATGAGTCGCCGATCATTATCGTGGTGGCGATTGTGTTTTTGTTCATTTATTCGGCACGCTTTAAAAACCCACAGGACTGACAATAACATGTGGAGCAGGCCTTCTGATAGACCCGGAAGGTCTGTTTTTGCTGTATTATAGCAGAATTTCCTTTACAGATGTGATTGAATTATACTTTACATATATCAGGATGTTGCATCATTTCATGTTCACATTTGAGTGACAATATATAGTTAAATTGAACCGTTGTGTTTTTGGAGAACGGGTCTGTCAGGGAGGGGGCTGCATCATGCCTAAAGTGCGTTTTAACAATATGGATCATGTAAATACCGATAAAACCATCAAGCAATTCAGACAATGGCGGCAGGAGCGACGCAGCAAAATAAAGGATTATACGTTCGTTGTGCCAAACCATCCCCCGGAGCTGGAGTTTCTGCATAGCAATCGGGAGATGGCGACAGCCACCTGGGTGGGACATTCCACCTTTTTCATCCAGTATCTTGGGCTGAATATCATCACCGATCCGGTGTGGGCAGAGCGTATGGCTTTTGATAAAAGGTTGGCCCCGCCCGGCATTCGCATCCAGGATGTACCACCACTAGACATCATTCTGCTGTCTCATTCACACTATGATCATTTACATTTAGAATCCTTACGGAAATTATATCGTGCAAATACGCTGATGCTTGTACCCACAGGGTTAAAGGCAAAAATGATCCGCAAAGGTTTTCGTAACTGTCATGAGCTGCAATGGTGGGAGCATTTTACGGTAGGAGGGGTACGATTTACATTTGTTCCAGCCCAGCATTGGACACGACGCACGCCGTTTGATACGAACACTTCGCATTGGGGTGGATACGTTCTGCAAAGTGAACAGCAGGTGATTGGCTCTGCCACGTCCGTCACGGAATCTCATCCTCATTCGAATACAGATTCAGAGCATACACCGACGTTGTATTTTGTGGGAGACACTGGATATTTTCGTGGGTTTAAGGAGATTGGCGAGCGCTTTGCCATTGACCTGACCTTTATGCCGATTGGCGCGTATGAACCGGAATGGTTCATGACCTCGCAGCACGTGACACCGGAGGAGGCATTGCAAGGGTTTGTAGATTGCGGCGCAGATCAGATGATTCCGATGCACTACGGAGCCTTCAAACTAGCGGATGATACGCCAAGAGAGGCGCTGGATCGTCTCGAAGCGGAGCGTGAGCGTATGGGTATTGCGAAGGAACGCATTCATGTTCTAGGGCACGGAGAGACGCTGAAAATTGGACGTCGCTGTTCAACTACAATCTGAGAGATTCGACATCATCCTTATATAAGAGGATTTTGCAAAATCCTGATAAACAAAGCGGCTCGGCGGACAATTAACTTTGCCTGCCGAGCCGCCTTTTTTGGTTTTTAGCTATAATGCAGGGTTAAACTGCTTCGGAATCACTTGCCAAAGAGGAATCGCTGTTGGCGATGGGATGACGAACGATTTTAACTTCATAGAACGTGATTTTATTTTCAATAATATAGTCCGGAATTTGACGATGGCTATGGGATTCGCGGAAAGCTTCGCTTTTCGTCCAGCCTTGGAAGTTCTCTTTTTCTTTCCATCGTGTACTGATCGTTACTTCCTCATAATCCTCCGTGTTTTCAGTCAGCAGCACTTCCAGACCGAGAAAGCCTTCCATTTTTTCAACTTTTCCTTCTTTGTTAAATCTTTCGATGAGTAGATGTGCATTGCCCGGTGTGATTTTAGATGTATTTGTTACGATAACCATATTAAATTCCTCCTGAATGATGTGGTATGGTCGGTATAATAACCGGATAGCCATCCTCAAATTTGATGGTAGCGTTCATTTCATAAATGTCGCGAAGAAAAGCAGACGTCAAAATCTCATGGGGTTCGCCGACAACGGCGATTCGTCCCTTTTTAAGCGCAATCATATGATGACAATAGGCCGCAGCTTGCTGCAAATCATGTAGTACCATAACAATCGTCAAGCCGGACTCGTGATTGATACGCCGCAGCATATCCATAACTTCAAATTGGTGGGCGATATCCAGAAAAGTGGTCGGTTCATCGAGCAAAAGAATACCCGTTTGTTGGGCCAAGGCCATTGCAATTCGCGCTTTTTGTTGTTCACCTCCCGATAGAGTATGGAACATCCGATCCGCATAGGGCTGGATACCCGTGATCTTCATGACATGGTCCACGATTTGCTGGTCCTGTCCGGTATAGCGTACCTTCAAGCCCTTGGCATGAGGAGATCTTCCGTAAGCGACCAGCTCGCGGACCGTCAATAACGGCAGCATATCCTTCATTTGCGGTAGCATTGTAATCGTCTGGGCAAAATCACGCCGCTTGTATTCCTGCACGGGCTTGCCCAATACGGAAACCTGACCCTGATCCTGCTTGAGCAACCGGGTCATAATCCGCAAAAGCGTGGATTTGCCTGAACCGTTCGGCCCGACGATCGCGGTGAGCTGACCAGCAGGCAAGGTGATATTCACATCGACCAGCTTGAAATACCCACGTTGTAAGGAGATATGCTCACCCTGAATGGCTGTCATCCGAAATTCCCCCGTTTCTTGAGCAGGATTAAGAAGAACGGTGCCCCAATGACGGCCAGCAAAATACCTACAGGCAGTTCAATCGGGTCAAACCAGGATCGCGCCACCGTATCTGCGAGAACAACCAGCGTTCCGCCGCCCACAATGGAAAGGGGAAGGAGGAAACGATAATCTTCCCCGATTAGCAGCCGTATGACATGGGGAACGACCAGTCCTACAAAGCCGATCAACCCGGCTACACTGACTGCTGTACCGGCCAGCAGGGCAGAAAGCAGGATAATGAGCATACGTTGAAGCTCTACTCGCTGGCCCAGCAGCTGTGCTGAATCGTCGCCCAGTAGCAGTAAATTAGCAGGTTTAATCGCAAAGAAAGAGGCGATTAATCCAATGATGGCGTAAGGCGCCATGAACTCCAGATGATGCCAGCTTCTTCCGTTTAATCCGCCGGATAGCCAAGGAAGAACGGCCTGTACGCGGTCGCTGAACATGACCATTACGCCGTTGGTGAGTGCGCCCAGCAGCGCATTGATCGCAACGCCAGCCAGCACAATTTTGACAGGCGACGCCCCTCGGTCCCAAGCCAGCAGATAAATGACGATTGCGCTCAGAAAGGCTCCCAAAAAGGCGGTTATCGGAAGAAGGTAGCTAAGCTGGGGAAGCATCACCATCGTAATGACGGCGGCAAGTCCACCTCCAGCCGATACACCAATAATGCCAGGGTCAGCCAATGGATTTTTCATGACACCTTGAAGAAGGGCTCCGGAAGCTGCAAGACAAGCTCCTACCAGTAAACCTACTAATACTCTGGGTAGCCGGAGATCCATCAGGATCGTGCGATATGTAGATTCATCATTATGTAGCAAAACATGATTGATTTCTTGAAGTGGAATCGACACCGAACCGTAGGCCAGACCGTACACAGAGACGGCCAGCAGTAGAATCGGAAGGGTAATCCAGGCGATGGTGCGTCTTCTGGCGCGCTGTAGTTTGTTCATCGCCATCGCCTATTTCGCCGGATACAGCTTTTGATGCATCAAATCCAGCGCTTTAGTGACCCGTGTGCCCGGATTCGTACCGAACAGATCTGAAGGTAAAACCTCGACCTGATTGTTTTTAACTGCTCGGATTCCGTTCCAAGCTGCATTTTCCTGCATTTCCTTTATAAATGCAGCTTTAACATCTTCTGTATTGCCATGAGTCATGATGAAGATGTAGTCAGGGTCAGCCTGTATGATGCGTTCTGTGTTCAGCTGCGCATATTGCGGGAAATTTTGCAGGCCCGGAAAATCAGCGGCGATGTTAGAGCCACCCGCAGCTTCCAGAATGTTTCCACTCAGTGAATTCGGCAGTGCCGCCATGTACGTAGCCGGGGCTCCGTAGACGAGCAACACCTTCGGTTTGGAGGCAGAAGCGGTTTCCTTTTGTAGCTTGGTTACTTGTTGGTCAATTTGCTGGTTCAGCTTTACGGCCCCGGCTTGCTTTTGTAGTAATTGTCCGAACAGTGTAATTTGTGTCTGGATATCCTGAACTGAATTGGCACTAGTCAGCAGCAGCTGTGAACCTACTCCTTCAATGGCTGGAATGTCTTTTTCATTCATAGGATAATTGCCTAGCACGACATCCGGTTTGAGCATCGTAATTTTCTCCAAATCTACTTCATGAGTGGAGCCTATTTGCTGAACGTTCTCAGCAGCAGGTACGACGACAGGTCCATTGGAGTTGGGTCTTCCTACGGCTGTCCCGCCCAATGCGTATATAATATCCAGATCGCCATTGCTGAGCGCAACGATATGTTGAGGAACCTTTTGAAACGCCAACGTCCGTTTTGAAAAATCAGTAACTTGGATGGCTGCACTGCTTGTCGTGCCAGAAGTGGCAGATACGGAGGCACTGGTTGGTTTATGATCTGTGGTCGGGGCACCATTACTACATCCGGTAACTGCCAATAAAAGCACTGCGGACGACCACAACATATAAGATTTCATGTTATTCCTCCTGCAATTTTCGAGTTAAACAATAATGATAATCATTTTCAATTATATATAAGAGAATGATAATGAATATCACTGGGCAATGTCAATTAAAAAAACAAAATTTTTAAATAAATTTTGAACTAAAAATAAAAGGGATATATTCGAATTAAAGAAGAAGGAACTACAAATTTTTCTTAAAAAATAGCATATATCAAGGGATTTCATACACGCAAATACATATTGACATTTTCGAAAAGTGTAAGATATATTGGTGATGGGTTTACTTTATTTTGCGAAATTATGGAATAGAGAGGTGGGGAGACAAGCTCGAAAAGAGCTATTTTTTTTAAATTACCAATTGAGAATGATAATCAATTAGTTTATTCTCGTGGGGAGGGACTGCTGTCAAAATGAAGAAGGGGTATTCTGCAATTATTGCTGTGTTTCTGCTGGTGAGTGTGCTGAGCTTTTGGCCAACTTCGTCATCTGTAGGAGCCGCTGCGGCTTCTCCAAAATTGGCGGATGGTACATACACGCTCAAATACAATATCCTCAAGGCAGAAAATGACTCGGTGTCCATGGCTAATGATTATTTTGAAAAACCAGCTAAGTTGTATGTGAAAAAAGGTCAAATGACCATGCAAATTAAGCTGAATCATAGCGAATGGACAACTGGGTTTAAAGTAGATTACAAAGGCAAAATCATCGATACCAAGGTCATCCATAAGGATGCCAAAACCGATACCCGCACCGTACAATTTCCAATTACGAGTGTGAACAGCCCGCTAATCTCTAAAATCCATGTTACTGTCCCTGCGTATAACTACGATCATGACTATACGATCCGCTTCGCTTTTGATTCCAAAAGTGTCAAAAAAGTAGCAGCCGTCCAGTCAGCAAAATCAACTAAATCTTCCAAAAAGTAAATTCAAGCCATCTCTATCGTTCATAAAATCAACACAAATTCAAGCATAAAAAATGGAGGAGTGTGTGTAGATATGAATATGGTAATGAATCGCTTTGAGCAATTTTCTTTTAAGAAGGTATTCGTAGCATTGATCATGACAGCGCTTGTTTTTGCACTTGTTGCTCCATTCTCAGCTAAAGCGGCAGCAGCCGACGGCACGTACAACGTAGACTACACCGTTCTGAAGGATCAAACCAATGAGACTTCTCGATTGGATAGCTACCTGACGAAGCCTGCTCAGGTTACGGTAGCTAACGGCAAAAATGTCGTTCGTCTGACTGTGAAAAGCAGCAATCTGATTACAACGTTCAAAGTAGAGCAAAATGGCGTTCTGCAAGATGCGACTGTAGTAAGCACAGATACTGCTAGCAACACTCGTGTAGTGGAATTCGAAGTTGCTGATCTGAATGCAAAAGTGAATGCTTACGCTGAAATCACAATCCCAGTAATCGGCTACACAGGCAAGTACGATGTACAACTGCAATTCGACGAAATCTAATCCAAAATAAAACGTAAAAGGAGATTAAGAACATGAACATGATTATGAATCGTATGGAAAAATTGTCTTTGAAAAAAGTAATGCTTACTGTACTGATGGCAGCGCTTGTTTTTGTGGTACTAGCTCCATTTTCTGCCAATAAGGCGAATGCGGCTTTGCCTAATGGGACGTATCAATTGCCTTATACCGTTTATAAAGATGGAACCACTCAGCCATCTTACATGGATACAAATGGTTATGTGAAAAAACCAGCCACACTGATTGTTACGAATGGTCAATATAAAGTGAGAGTAGCTATTACCAAGAGTGCATGGGTTACTGAATTCAAAACTCAACAAAACGGTCAGTATGTGAATGCGACTGTGGTAAGCACATCAGGGGATACAAGAATAGTCGAATTCCCTGTAACTAGCTCGTCTCAAAAATTGAACGTTAAACTGCATGTAAGTGTGCCTGCAGAATACACTGGTGGTATTCCATACGATCACGACTATGTTGTTCAATTCCAATTCGACGACAGCGATATCTAAGGCTTCTTTTTGAAAATATAATTTTGAATTGAATACTCATTTGGAGCTTAGTTTCAAAGCTCCAAATGAGTATATTTTAAGTAGGGGGATACATCACCTTGAAAAGCCGATTTAACAAATATATTACGACATTCGCTGCTATTCTAATGTTGTTTTCTTTATTTTCACCATACGCAGGAGCAACACCCGAGGATGAATCCACTTCGTCGAATTTGCCTGACTCAAGCACTACAGTGACTAGTGCTACGTATGCTACTTATGAGTATCCGGTAGAACTGCCCGGTCCATATGTTGAGCCTACCCATGCTATAACTACTACTGAAGCGACTTATGCAGATGGAGAATACCTGATTGATTATAAGCCTTTACGAAAGACAGTCAGCGGAAGCACCAAGGACTCGAGTTTTAAAACAAACTATACCTATCCTGGAGACTTGATCATTAAAGATGGAAAATACCATTTTTCATTTAAATTTGCGGAGGCTCAAGGACTTTCGAAATTTTTAGTAGAACAAAACGGGGAAACGGTTCCCGCCAAAATAGAAGTAGATTCCGGAAAAGCTTCGGGAACTGTTAGCTTCGATGTTTATGATTTTCATCAAAATGTAAATACAGAGTTTGGATTTAACAGCAGTTCTCCATGGTATGTAGATACCGATCCAGACCGTTCAGTGAAGGAATGGATTGAGTTTGATCCTTCCAGTTTGAGACTTAAAAACTCAACGGAGAATCCAACCGTTCCACCAGTGACACCGCCGGTAACGCCTCCTAGCACAGGAGAAAAATTAGCTGATTTGGACTTTACCCTCTTGAAAGATGGAACAGATGAAAAGTCTATGATGGATGGGTATACAGAGAAACCAGGCTCACTAATAGAGCGTGGAGGTAAACAATATGCCCGGTTTACATTAAAGAATAGCAAGCAAATTGATGGCTTCAAAGTAGAGCAAAATGGAGTGTTAAACGATACCTCTATTGTAAGTGAAGATCAAAATGCGAATACACGAGTTATCGAGTTTGAAGTAAAAGAACTGCCAGCCAAGCTGAACGCATGGGTGAGCATCAACTGGCCTGAGCTTAGCTACGTGCATACTTATAATGTAGATCTTCAGCTGTCTTCTGTACCTGTACCAACAACTTTGGCGGATGGAACGTACGCTATTAACTTTAATACCCTGCACGCAACTAAAGATCAGCCATCAGCCATGGCGCAATATCTGTTGTCTCCAGCGACTTTGACAGTAGCGAAAGGACAAAAAGAAGTTTCTTTCACCATTAAAGACAGCACTACTGTAACAGAATTCAAAACAGAGCAAAACGGGACACTTACGGATGCAGATATTGTAAGTGAGGACAAGACAGTCAATACGCGTGTTGTGAAATTCAAAGTAGCCGATTTGGACGCGATTTTGAATGCACAGGTACATGTGAGTACGACTTATCCAGGTGGGGTTTATGAGATGGATCATAAACTTCGTCTTCAGTTCGATAAAAATAGTATCACAGAAAATGGAACCTCTCCGGAAACAAAATCCAATCTGGACTTCACTCTTTTGAAGGATGGAACGAATGAAAAGTCTATGATGGATGGGTATACAGAGAAACCAGGCACCTTGATTGAACGTAATGGCAAGAAGTATGTCCGTTTTACCTTGAAAAACAGTACGCAAATTGATGGTTTTAAGGTAGAGCAAAACGGAGTATTAACTAATGTTGCTACAGTAAGTGAAGACAAAACTGCAAATACACGAGTTATTGAATTCGAGGTTAAAGAAATACCTGCTAAGTTAAGCGCATGGGTAAGCATCAACTGGCCTGAGCTGGGTTACGTGCATACTTATAATGTAGATCTTCAATTGGCATCTGTGCCCACATCACCTAGCTTGGCGGATGGAACGTATTCTATTAACTTTAACACCCTGCACGCAACCAAAGATCAGCCATCAACCATGGCACAATATCTGTTGTCTCCAGCGACTTTGACGGTATTGAAGGGACAAAAAGAAGTTTCTTTCACCATTAAAGACAGCACTACTGTAACAGAATTCAAAACAGAGCAAAACGGGACACTTACGGATGCAGATATTGTAAGTGAGGATAAGACAGCCAATACGCGTGTTGTGAAATTCAAAGTAGCCGATTTGGATGCAATTTTGAATGCACAAGTGCATGTGAGCACCACCTATCCAGGTGGGGTTTATGAGATGGATCATAAGCTTCGTCTTCAATTTGATAAAAACAGCATTACGAATGCTCCAACCCCGGTTGATCCTGGGACGCCAGGCACACCAGGCACACCAGGCACGCCCGGAAAGAATTTAGCTGATGGAACGTATTCGATCAATTTCGATGCGCTGCACGCAATCAAAGATCAAAAATCGGCCATGGCGCAATATTTATTATCTCCGGCCACGCTGACGGTATCAAAAGGCAAGTATGAAGCCTCCTTTATCATCAAAGACAGCACCACCGTGACAGAGTTTAAAACAGAACAAAACGGAACGTTGGCAGATGCAGATATCGTAAGTGAGGACAAGAATGCTAATACACGTGTTGTGAAATTCAAAGTAGCCGATTTGGACGCTATTCTGAATGCACAGGTCCATGTGAGCACCACCTATCCAGGTGGGGTTTATGAGATGGATCATAAGCTTCGTCTTCAATTTGACCGCAGCAGCATTACAGCTAAAGGACCGGATAACGGAACCACAACCCCAGTTGAAAATGGCAGATACAGCATTGATTTCTCCGTACTCAAAAACGGAAGCAATGAAATATCTGTGATGGATGGATATATGCAAAAGCCAGCCACACTGTTAAAACAGTCTGGTAAAAATATCATTCAGATCAAAATGGACAAGAGCAGCTGGATCAAAACGTTCAAAGTAAATGGTGCAGAGGCTCAGGTTGTCGATCAATCGAGCTCCGCAAATACAAGAACAGTACAATTTGAAGTGCCAAATCTGTCGGATAAAGTGACAGTGAATACGCATGTCATCGTACCTGGATTGGATTTGAGTGGCATCCCATATGATCACGTATATGATGTGCAGTTCCAATTCGAGCCTGCTACCATTCGAAGCTTTGTTGAGCCTACCTCTTCAGGGGCGGCTGATCCCATGATTAAACTGGATTTTGACAAGCTTGCCAATGGTAAATATGCTTTGAAATTCAGTATTGTTTTGTCAGATGGCTCAACAGCAGCAGATTCACAGGCTCAACGCTTCATCACTGACGAACCGGCGCAATTGGTCGTGGAAGGCGACAAACGGTTTGTAGGTCTGAAGCTGCAAAACAGTAATGAAGTGAAGGCGCTGCGCATTTGGGACAACGCAAGCGGGGACTACCGAGACGCAGAAGTGACCCAGGAAGATGCAGCAAGCAATACGAAGCACGTTCGTTTTAGCGTAAGTGACTTTAAGAGCAATGTAAAAGGCCAACTGGTTGTCTACGAAGCTCCTAAAGTGGCAAGTAGCGCTCCGATGGTTTTCAAGGCGGAGGATCGAGTAGAAAAGGTATATGATTTTGAATTTAAATTCGATACCAGTAATGTATCTTATCACAACGAAACCAAAGCAGACGAAGTAGAACAGGGGAAAAATAACTTGGCCGATGGAGAGTACACTGCGAACTTCCGTGTACTGGCGAACGGAACAGACAAGGATTCTCTAGTGGCTCCTTTTGTGCAGAGTCTAGCGAAGTTGATTGTGAAAAATGGCAAGGTTCAGGCTCATGTAACCGTTACGGACAACCAGGCTTTGAAGCTATTCCAAACGGATTTTGAAGGCCGTTATGCCAATCCGATGATTATGGGTTCGGACACTAAAGGTGACACGCACACGATTGCGTTCGAAGTACCTGATCTGGATAAGAAGTTAAGTGTGTACACACAGGTATATCTGCCTGAGAAATACATTCTAAATGAGAAATTCGGCGGACAGATTCAATTTGACCGTGCATCGCTTAAAGGTGAGGGGGTCAATACAGCTACAACCGTAACCCCTACTGAACCGATAGTAGCTTCTACGGACAAGGCAGCAGAAACAACTGCATCTGTAGCTGAAACCAAACCAGTAGTTGAGCAACCGGTTCAAATGGCTTCCGAGAAGCAATACACGATTAATTACAACGTATTTAAAGACAAAACGAGTGAAGCTTCCGTTATGGACGGTTATCTCGACAAGCCAGCCACACTGATTGAAAAGGGAGACAAGCGCTATATCCAAGTGACATTGAAAAATAGTTCTTGGATGCCAACTTTACAAGTGGAGCAAAACGGTACCCTGAAAGATGTAGAAGTGATCTCGACATCCGGCGATACACGTGTCGTTCAATTCGAGGTAGGGGACTTGTCCCAGAAAATCAGTGCTTACACACACGTTATTGTGCCTGGCTTGGTTCTTGGCGGAGTGCCGTATGATCACTGGTATACAGTTCAGTTCCAATTTGATGAAGCAAGCCTGAAAGCGAAGTAGCCTCAGGTTGTGACCTCAATGAAGCCCGAATAACAGCAAAGTTTGTATGCAAGCAAGTCTTGGTGCCTCGGCGTCAAGACTTGTCAGCATTTACATACCCGAGGAATTTGCAAAAATCCAATAAGCGACTTCTAGTGAACAATATGTAGATCAAACAGTCTAGTTCGTCTATATATTGCACTTTGGAGCGACTGGAGTCGAATTTTGCTAAATCCTGATACCCGAAAAGTTAGGGTTCCTAATGCAGTTCTATATTTTGAATTGAGGTGACTGGATTTTCATGAAACGATATATAGCATGGGCTCAAGGAAGATCGTTTTGTTTGTATATGTTAATCGGCATCGTGATCTTGTTGCTGGCCGGATGTTCGGGAGGAGGACAGGCTGGACAGAATCAGAGCGATGGTTCGAAATCAGCGGCAACATCTGATGCAACCGGAAAGTCGTCTGACGGTAAAGCTCAAGCTCCTCGTATTGTGGCGACTACGGTAGCCATTGCGGAAATCACGGATGCGCTGGGCCTGGATTTGGCAGGTAAGCCGACAAGCACGAAAGTGCTGCCTGACCGTTACAAGGATGTGCCTGATGTGGGTAATCCGATGAGTCCCGACATGGAAAAAGTGATGTCACTGAAGCCGACGGATGTACTGTCGGTGACGACACTGAAATATGATCTGGAGCCTAAATTTAAAGATTTGAACATCAATGCCGAATTTTTGAATTTTGAAAGTCTCGCGAATATGCAAAAAGAAATTCAAAAGCTGGGAGACACGTTTGGCAAAGCCGAAAAGGCTAAAGAGATTAATGGAGCGTTGGATGCCAAAGTAACTGAGATTCAACAAAAGATCAAAGGGAAGAAATCTCCTAAAGTATTGATTTTGCTGGGAGTACCGGGAAGCTATCTGGTGGCTACCGAGCATTCCTATATTGGGGATCTGGTTAAAATTGCAGGCGGAACAAATGTGGTTCAGGGCGAGAAGGTGGAGTTCATTGCCCACAATACCGAAGCCTTGCAGCAATCCAACCCTGATATCATTTTGCGCGCTGCACACGGGATGCCGGATGAAGTAGTGAAAATGTTCGATGAAGAGTTCAAAACCAACGATATCTGGAAGCATTTCAACGCTGTGAAAAATGGGCATGTCTATGATCTGCCTGAACCGTTGTTTGGCACAACAGGGAATTTAGCGGCAAACTCGGCGCTGGATGAGCTGATGAAAATGCTGTATCCTTCGAATTAAAGGAAGCTGATGACATGTCCAAAAAAGGTTGGAGTCTTATTGTTGTAATGGTCTTGCTCGTCGGCGTCATGTTATATTCAGCGATGACAGGTAGTCTCAAGGTGGATTTGAGTCAGTTGGTGACCGGATTGTGGACAGGTACAGATGATCAGGTGAATGTGGTCAAGGACCTGAGACTACCGAGAATTATCGTAGCCGTTATGGCAGGTGCAGCACTTGCAGTGGCGGGTGTCTTGCTGCAAGCTGTTATGAAAAACCCGCTGGCAGATGCCGGAGTTATCGGCATTTCTTCGGGAGCAGCATTGATCTCGCTGATTGCGGTGACGGTCTTTCCAATGCTTTATTTCTGGATGCCGTTCTTTTCATTTATTGGCGGTGCGATAGCTTGTTTAATGGTTTATGGATTTTCATGGAGATCCGGCTTGCATCCGATTCGTCTCATTCTGATCGGGGTAGCTGTGAATGCCATTTTTTCTGGTTTAGGTCAGTCATTTAATTATCGAGGCAGTTATGCGGTCACCAGCATTAACCAGGTTACTACTTCAACCTTGTCTATGAAAAAATGGATAGATGTCGAGGTTATTGTGACCTATGGCGGGATTGGACTAATTTTGGCCATGCTCGTGTTCTCTTGGTGCAATTTCTTGTCCCTTCAAGATAAAACAGCTAAAAATCTGGGATTCAATGTAACGCGCGCACGACTTTTGATTTCTGTGATTGCAGTGCTGCTTGCAGCAACGGCTACAGCCATCGCAGGAGTGATTGCCTTTATCGGCCTGCTCGTTCCGCATTGTGCCCGCTACCTAGTTGGCTCGGATCATAAGTGGTTGATTCCATTTTCAGCCTTATGCGGTGGCTTGTTGCTGCTGCTCGCGGATACTCTGGGGCGGACGGTGCTTGCTCCCAATGAAATCCCGGCTTCTATTATTATGGCCGTCATTGGCGGGCCGTTCCTGATATTCCTGATCAGAAAGGCGGATCGCACCTATGGACATTAAGGATATAACCTTCTCATATGATCGGAAAACAGATCGTCTGCACGCTATTCATGCTGTTATTGAGTCGGGACGGATTACGACCATTATTGGTCCCAACGGATGCGGCAAATCGACGCTGCTCAGCGTGATGTCCAACAATGCTGTTCCCCGCTTGGGCCAGGTGATTCTGGACGGCAAAGAAATAGCCCACTACAAGCCCAAGGAGCTGGCCCGTCAATTGGCGGTAGTCCATCAGCAGAACGAGGCACCTTCCGACCTGACTGTAGAAAAGCTCGTAAGCTTCGGCAGGTTGCCGCATAAGAACATGTTCACAGCGAGGCGTGACGAGGATGAGGAGGCGATTGAGTGGGCGATAGCCTGTACTAACCTGAACGAACGTAGAACTCGCACGTTGGATCAACTCTCAGGAGGAGAACGGCAGCGTGTATGGATTGCAATGGCCTTGGCACAGCGGACGCCCATTTTATTTTTGGATGAGCCGACCACCTATTTGGATATGTACTACCAGCTTGAAATTTTAGAGCTCATTCGGCAGTTAAACCAGGAACATGGACTGACAATCGTGATGGTGCTGCATGATATCAATCATGCTATTCGGTATAGCGATGTAATGATTGCCATGAAGGAAGGGCGTATTATAGCGAACGGCCCACCTACAGAGGTCGTTACATCTGAACTGATCCAGGCAGTTTATGATGTGGAGGTCGTAATCAAACAGGATGATGAAGCGGGCATGTATCTCATTCCGATAGGAGTCGGGGCTTCCTGACATTTACAAGCATACGGAACATTATTGCTGCGACTGAATAACGCGTTTGTCCTCACGGCATTTCAACGAATTTAAAACATGAAAATGGCTCTGGTCCATGTGTTTTGTCAGGTGACAACCGTGGAGACAGAAGCATTTTTTATTTTATTTATAAGATATTGGATGAGATTCAGGGACGGTTATGCTTATACTACGGTTCGAATCCGATCTTTTGTGTGTTATACTATTGCCGTCGGTAATTTTGTGTTTAGCACTTTACTAATGATAAGGATGGTATGCTTATATGATCAGTACAAGCGGCGTAACGCTTCGTTATGGGAAACGCCCACTTTTTGAAGACGTAAATATCAAATTTACTCCTGGGAACTGCTACGGCCTGATTGGGGCGAATGGCGCGGGCAAATCCACTTTTTTGAAAATTCTTTCCGGTGAAATCGAAGCCAATTCAGGCGAGGTTCACATGACACCGGGCGAACGGATGGCAGTGCTCAAGCAGAACCATTATGAATACGATGAATTCCCGGTTCTGGAAACCGTTATTATGGGTCATACGCGTCTGTATGAAATCATGAAGGAAAAAGATGCGCTGTATGCCAAAACAGAATTTACTGAAGCAGACGGCCTGCGTGCCGGTGAACTGGAAGGCGAATTTGCGGAGCTGAACGGTTGGGATGCTGAGCCGGATGCAGCTTCCTTGCTGATCGGTCTTGGTATTCCTCGCGACCTGCATGACAAGAACATGTCTGAGCTGAGTGGTAATGACAAGGTACGTGTTCTCCTGGCTCAAGCGTTGTTTGGTCGTCCGAACAATTTGCTGCTTGATGAGCCTACCAACCATTTGGACCTCGAATCCATTCAGTGGCTGGAGAACTTCCTGATGGACTATGAAGGCACCGTCATCGTTGTATCCCATGACCGTCACTTCCTGAACAAGGTATGTACGCATATTGCGGATATTGATTTTGGTAAAATCCAGATGTATGTCGGCAATTATGACTTCTGGTACGAATCCAGCCAGCTTGCGCTTACACTGGCTCGCGATGCGAACAAGAAGAAGGAAGAAAAAATCAAAGAACTGCAAGCCTTTATTCAGCGCTTTTCTGCGAATGCTTCCAAGTCCAAGCAGGCGACTTCGCGTAAAAAGCAACTGGATAAAATTACGCTGGACGACATCCGTCCATCGAACCGTAAATATCCGTTCATTAACTTCAAGCCTGAGCGTGAAGCGGGCAAACAATTGCTGACTGTAGATAGTGTCAGCAAAACCGTGGAAGGCGAGCAAGTGCTTAACGAGTTCAGTCTAGTTGTGAACAAAGGCGATAAAATTGCGTTTGTGGGTCCGAATGGTCTGCCTAAAACGACGCTCTTCCAGATCTTGATGAACGAACTGGAAGCGGATAAAGGTGAATTTTCCTGGGGGATTACAACGAGCCAAGCGTATTTCCCGAAAGATAACTCCACTTATTTTGAAGGTGTGGATCTGAACCTTGTGGACTGGTTGCGTCAATATTCTAAGGATCAGGATGAAACGTTCCTGCGCGGCTTCTTGGGACGTATGCTTTTCTCAGGCGAAGAAGCGCTTAAGAAAGCAAGTGTACTGTCCGGGGGAGAAAAGGTTCGCTGTATGCTGGCGAAAATGATGTTGAACGGTGCTAACGTACTGCTTCTGGAAGAACCGACCAACCACTTGGATCTGGAGTCCATCACAGCGCTGAACAATGGTCTGATTGATTTTGACGGTACTATATTGTTCACATCCCATGACCATCAGTTTATTCAAACGATCGCGAACCGTATCGTGGAAATTACACCAAACGGCGTAATCGACCGTACGATGAGCTATGATGAATACTTGGAAAATGAAGAAATCGCGAAATTGCGTGAACGTATGTATCCGGTAGAAATCGGCTAAAATTCCAACCGGCTATCTTCAACAACTAGATAAACAAAAGAGGAGCTCCTTCAGGCCATTGAGATGGCAGGGAGACTCCTCTTTTTCGTTTTTGTGCCATGCCCATAGCTTACCTGGCTCTGGCCGTGAGGTAAGATAGACCTCGCCAGACCTTTGGTACCCTATAAAGGCTATGAGGTGGCTTATGATCCGCCTGTACGACGGCGTTGGTTGTTCGGCTTCTTCGTATTTTGGCTTTTCAGTGTTTTGGTGGAACCGCCTTGAAAGCCGCCCTGCTGTGAAGCGCCGGACTGCTGTTTTTTTTGTGCCAGCTTTTCCCGAATGGCATCTGCGAGATTAACTTTACGTGGTTCATTGGCATCGCTCATGAATAAATTCCTCCTGTTGCCGCCAGATTCATGTCAATCATGTTGGATTGAAGAAAAACGCGGCTGTGTCCTCATTTTATACGTTTTTAAAAGAAGGGACAAGGGCAACAATGATAACACATCGCTGGAGTAAGGTAGGAGGGAAAATGTCTGTTTTTTGCATAAAGGAAAAATTGTTTTGTGTAACCTACAGGGATGGTGCCTGGCAATACTTTTTCGTTGTGCCTACAGCGATGTAGAGCGGAAAGACTGTTTCTCTAGACCCACACAAAGTACGTCTGTTATCCTGAAAATAACAGTTATCCAAAGGAAAATTGTTATTTTTAGTAGCAGCTTTGCTGCTTGTTTGAGGAGTAGTGTAAGGACAGCTGTGCTGCTTATTTTAAAGAATGGTACGACGGCAGCTATGCTGCTATTTTTATTTCTGGGCAGGTCTCTATGCTGCAAACTATCTATTTGAAGGAGTGTCCTCGGTTGTGGTAAATGTCTATGATGAAATACGAAAAGGTGAGCGAGGGGCGTGGGTGAGTATTGCTGCTTATCTCTTGCTGTCCGCCTTTAAGCTGATTAGCGGATATATATTTGCTTCTAGCGCGTTGCTGGCCGATGGATTCAACAATGTCACCGATATTGTGGTGTCGATTGCTGTATTAATCGGTCTAAGAATCTCCCAGAAACCACCAGATTCCGACCATACCTATGGACATTTTCGGGCCGAAACGATCGCGGCGTTGCTGGCGTCCTTTATTATGGCTGTCGTTGGTTTGCAGGTGCTGATTGACGGAATCGGAAGCATTTTTAAGGGAGGAAAGCAAACACCGGATATTACCTCTGCGGGTGTGGCTGTGATTTGTGCAGTGATTATGTTGGGAGTGTACCTGTACAATAACAGGCTGGCTCGGCAAATCAACAACAAGGCGTTGCTGGCGGCGGCCAAGGATAATCTATCGGATGCACTTGTCAGTGTTGGAGCAGCAGTGGGCATTATCGGGGCACAGTTTGGGCTGCCGTGGTTGGATACTGTTGCGGCGATTGTGGTAGGGTTCATCATTTGTAAAACAGCGTGGGAGATTTTTAGGGATTCCACACATAGCTTGACTGATGGATTTGATGAGCAAGAACTGTCCGACTTACGGAGTACGATTGCTCTTATACCTGGAGTGGAGGGAATTCGTGACGTTAAGGCACGGGTACACGGTAACCATGCGCTGGTGGATGTGGTCATTGAGGTCAATCCGCAGCTCAGTTTGATCGAAGGACATCGGATCAGCGACCGGATTGAGGAACGTCTACAAGAGGTTCATAATACGATGCACGTTCATGTTCATGTAGAACCTAAATTATAGATTAATTATTAAATAATTAGTATAAAAAGTGACTTTAGACCTATACCTAAAATGGTGTACACGCTATCTTTTGTGACGTTTGGATTATATCTCTCTTCCTGCTGCTTTTACTATAATGAAGGCATGTCCGGCTATATTCGTCGGAATTGGATATGCTCTTCAAATTCGTAAAAACAGCCAGGAGGTGCAACATTGAGAAGACGCGTGATGGGAATGCTCATGACGTCAGCCGCGCTGTTGGCAGCAATTCATGTGGCGCCGGGTCAGGTTGACGCAGCGGCATCAACAGCATCCACGGGACAGAAGGCGGTTATTCAGGCGGCTGTAAAGCTTAGATCCGGTCCTTCGACTACAGGGGATGTAGTCAGCTTTATGAAGCAGGGAGAGGCCGTAACGGTATTGGAGAAAACCAACAGCTATTGGTATAAGATCAAGACTTCTGATGGAGTAACCGGATACACTAGCAGCTCCGACAAGTACATAAAAGTTGGCGCTACCAGCGTCGCTGCTGCTGTCACCCCGTCTACCACTCGTAAATCGGAAGCCACAGAGTCAGTTAAAAATGTTTCAGCTAAAGAGGCTGTGGCCTCAGTGAATAGTTCTGCCGGTCAAACGAAAGCTACGATTCAAACGTCCGTTCGTTTGCGGGCGGAGGCATCCACTTCTTCCGAGGTTTTGGGCTATTTGAATGCAGGGGATGTCGTTACGATTACCGATCCAAGTAATGCCTATTGGTTCAAGGTTACCAATGCTGGTGGTACGGTGGGTTACGTCAGCTCGTCTCCACAGTATATTCGTATTGGTGAGGGCGTTGTTGTGCAGCAGCCTGTGTCTGCTCCGGTGACAACCACTCCTGATACTACTGCAATACCTGTGACAGCCTCTCCTGCGTCAACTATGAACATATTTTCCGGTGATGCAGCGGCTGCAATAGAGCAGGTTATTAACACGGGGATGACTTATCTCGGAACTCCATATGAATATGGTTCGGATCGTAGCAGTACGGCTACTTTTGATTGCTCGGCATTTACCCGTCAAATTTTCCGTCAGGCTGTAGGTATCCAGCTTCCGGCAGATTCTCGTTCACAGGGTGAGTGGATCAAGCAAAACAGTCAGCCGAATACGGACATGACTACGCTGAAGCGTGGCGATTTGCTCTTCTTTACAAATTATAATGCATCTTCCGGGGCGTACACGTCCTTGGATAACTCCTCCCAAACGATTACACACGTAGCTGTATATTTGGGAGACAACAAGCTTCTCCATACGTTTTCTGTAGCGGGTGGCGGTGTAAAAGTTACGGATTTCAGCAAGCCTTGGCAGGACCGTTTCCTGTTTGGGGGCAGCGTGATTCAATAAAAGCGCCGCTAACTGTTAAAAAGCTGCATCAAAAAGGATGTTCCACAGCCCTGTTGACCAGGGTGGGAACATCCTTTTTTTATAGACATTTAGAATATTGCTTTTGTGCAGCTAGCATCCGATAACTATGAAACCCGTTTTCTTCTGGTGAAGAGTGAAATGACGAACAACACCAGAAATATCACAAATAATATTTTAGCGATTGTAGCAGCTACGGACACGACGATACCAAAAAAACCTAAGATACCGGCGATCACAGCAAAAATTAAGAATAAAGCGGACCATTTTAGCATGTTCTGTATCCTCCTTTAATTGTATATAATGTGGCATACTCACGCCCCGATAGAGCATGGTTGCAGATGATGGAGACTTCTATAGAATATTCGTGTCTGTGCCATCGTTATACGTTGTTTTAAACGGTGTGAGAGTCCGTGAATCATAACGTTTGGAGCGGAGAAGAAGCCAGCCTGGACGTTGTTTCGTGTCTGAATCTAAAGGGTAACTATGCAGTAATCATAAACATCATCGTGAAAGACGAAAGAGAGGTTACGCTATGTTAACACAGGTCAGCATTTTTATTATTGCTATCGCATTTGCAGTTCTCGTTATTTTCCTCATTAAAACGTTGAAAGCAGCACAAGGCTCTTTGGATAAGGTGACTCAAACCTTGCAGGATGTACAAAAAACGATTGATGAACTGAGTTATGAAGTAAAACAAACGGTTCGACATGCGAATGACATCACCGCAGATGTTGATCATAAATTGAAGCAAGTGGAGCCAGTGATGGAATCGGTTAGAAATTTGGGGGAGGTACTCAGCGAAGTGACGTTGGCTGCCAAGCAGGCTTCAACAGCGTTAATGACACGGTTTCAGAAATCGCATAGCGCTGCGAGTAATACTTCCAGAACGGATAACGCGATCAAGGCAACGACATCGAATAGACCTTTGACCGCAACGGAGCGGACGGTTCAGAGCTACAATGCGACTTATGAGGAGCCTGCGGCCAAGCCAGGTAAAAACTGGTTGGGTTATGTAGACATCGCTGCTGGGGTGTGGCAGAAAATGCGTCAGTAGCATAGTGGCTGAACCGTAAACTACAGGAAATTCATTGAAAGGGTGAGATTTATGATGAAGACGTTATTACTAGCTGCTGGTTTGCTCACTCCCTTTTCCGGACAGGATACGGTTCAGCAAACCGTTTCCCCGCAAATAGCGGGACATGTGGTTAGGACTGTGCAGACGATACCCGCTCCACATGCTGTACCAGCAGATTTTCATACCTTAAATGGCATATCTCTGGATGATACTCGTGCGGATGTATTAAAAAAACTGGGTAAGCCAATACGAGTCAAAAAAGATACGCTGCTGCTTTCTACAGAATACCAATATCCAGATGTTGTGGTAGGTATGCGTGAGGACGTCGTTTCTTATGTGCATGTAGATCCTGCTGCCGGTCGAATCAAGGTGAATGATAAGTGGCTGCCGCTGCAACGGAAAACGCTCGATCAGGCGCTGGGTGGCTCGCAATTCACGGCGGAAGACGGAGAGGTATATGTACGCGGACAACGTGCAATCAAAGTGTTTATGGATGAGACGTCTGATAAACCTAAGTATGTTGAGTTTTTTGATGAAACGGAATGGTAATTGATTTTTTTAAGGCATGACATAACATGGAAGTTTCAAATGGATATGTGAAGTGTAATAGTCAGAGAAGTCAATCCTTAAAGGAGCGTGAGAAACATGAATCAGACCAATCATAAATCTTATGCCAAAGTGGTAGATAACGGTGTACAAGCCGTTGAAGCAGTAAATGAGTTGCGTAACACGGGCTATCGTTATGAGGATGTGTTCGTGCTCGCTCATGATCAGGATCGGACAGATCGTATTGCCGATACGGTGGATGCCAAGGAAATCGGGATTAAGGAAGAGGGCGTTTTCGATTCATTAGCCAACTTGTTCCGTTCCCGCGGCGATGAGCTTCGCGCTAAAATTACTTCCTTGGGATTTACAGATACGGAAGCTGACTTTTATGAAAAAGAACTGGATCAGGGGAAAGTGCTGGTCATTGCTAAAAAAGCGTGATATCGCTGTTCACTATAAGAGTAGCGTGACATTAGATTCGAAAAAGAGGAAGTTGACCGCAGCACAAGTGTTTCGCGGGTCCTCCAAAAACATAGATAAGGAATGGGGTTCAGCCTCATTCCTTATCTATGTTTTTGGAATGCCTTCTTACGGAAACACTACTACTAATCAACAAGGGTGTTGCCGTTTAAGTAGGTATAGTATAATACATGAGTTACAGATAAGGAGAAGCCAATGAGAATTCTAATTGTTGACGATAACCCGACGAATATCATTATTATTCGTGAGATACTAAAAAAAGAAAATTATCGGGATGTGATCTCTGCTAACTCGGCCGCAGAAATGTTAGAGCATCTGGGAATAGGCGATCGTACCATTAGTCTCAGGCCCCGTCCTTCAGATATTGATCTGGTGCTGCTGGATATGATGATGCCTGAAATGGACGGCATTGAAGCTTGCAGTATTGTGCAGGAATATGAGCATTTAAAAGATATCCCGATTATTATGGTAACGGCTGTAGGTGATTCTAAAAAATTGGCTGAAGCTCTGGATGTGGGAGCCGTCGATTACGTCACGAAGCCGATCAACAAGGTAGAGCTAATGGCGCGAATCCGATCTGCCTTGCGTCTCAAATTGGAGAAGGACTGGCATAAGGATCGGGATCAGCGAATTCAGGATGAGTTGAAGCTGGCCGCGATGGTGCAGCAAGCGGTACTTAGTCCTGCCATTCAGGACCCGGTGCTGCAAGTAAATGCGCTCTATCAGCCTTCCTTTGAACTGGCAGGGGATTTATATTCTTGGTATCCGTTAGGGGAGGGGCGATATGCCATCATTTTGCTGGATATGATGGGACATGGCATTTCTTCTTCGCTGTTCTGCATGTTCATTGCATCTGTACTTAAGGACACGGTGACCACGTATGTGGAGCCTGAGAAGGTCATACAAGAGCTGAATCGTCGTTTTAATCAACTGGATCTGGGCAAACAGCTGGTACAGTATTATTTTACGGCGATTTATATGGTGATTGATACTCGTTCACGGCGAATTGACTATGTAAATGCGGGACATCCTCCCGGTTTGCTGTTCAACCAGGATGGTAGCATTACCAAATTTGACCGTGCATGCAGCCCGGTTGGTTTATTTGATAAGATTGATGCAGAAATGCACACGATTCATTATGAAGGAACAGGGCATATCGCTTTGTATACGGATGGCTTGCTGGAGGCGGTGGAAGGTGAATATGAGGAGCAGTTGGAGTATCTGACTGAGTGTCTGCGTAAATATGAGCAATGGAATGAAGAAGCGATGCTGGATGCTTTTTTTCGTAAAGAGGCGCCACAAGATCGTGATGATGATAAATGCCTGATCTGGATTTCGTTGAAAGAGGGAGAGAGCTTGCATGAAAATCAGAAATAAACTGCTGATTGGCTTTGGATCGCTTATGGCGATCCTCCTTGTGCTGACACTAATCAGCTATGACCGGATGGGGAGCCTGAATGAGCAGTTGAATCAGGTTTATCAGGATCGATATATGAAAGTCCGGAAAACAACAGCTATTCGCGGGCAGGTGAACGATATGGCCAAAGTGATGGCCAATCTGATCTTGAATCCAGGTTCCTCCGTTAGTGAGGCCAAACGCGAGCTGGACGATATTTCGGCTACTGGAACGAAAGTGCTGGCTAGTCTGCAAACGAATTCCGGCACCAGTGAAGAGCAACAGCAGGTTGATCGGGTAGCCGTCGCGTGGAATGAATTTTTAAGTTACGAACAAAGACTGGTCTCTTTGTTGGGGCAAGATCGTATTGATGAGGCTAACGCTTTCCGCAATAGTACTGGTTTGCCTGCCCAAGAGGAGGCGATGGATAGTATTAATGCCCTTGCCGTTTTTCAGGATCGGGAAATTGATAGCGACATGAAGCAAGCCAATTTGGCGTATGAAGAATCTGTGCAGATTACCACAATTCTGATGGCCGCCGGCCTGATCATGGGCTTACTGGTTATTTTGTGGGTGCTCCCAAGTATTGCCAAAGGTCTAAATGTCGTGAATCTCATGATTAATGGTTTTGGCAAGGGAAAGTACAGGGCCATCAGCCGAATGAGTGTTGCCTCCAAAGATGAAATCGGTGAGGTCGCTCGTGTATTTCAACAAATGGCCGGAGACTTGGAAGAAAAGCGGAAATTTGAACATTCCGTCCTTCAAACGCAGAAGGACCAAACTTGGCTTAATGCCAATACTGCTCGAGTGACTGAGTTGTTCCGTGGCGTAAATTCACTGGAGCAGGTTGCTCAGATGTTCATTAGTGAGTTTACGCCCATCTTGGGAGGCAGTTATGGAGCCATCTATTTGCAAGGAAAAGATGTAGAAGACAACCGATTTAAGTTATACGGCTCCTATGCAAAGGTGACTGGCGAAAATTCGATTAGAGACGTTATCCAGGTAGGCGAAGGGTTGCTCGGACAATGTGTTTTGGATCGTAAGCCGATCTTGATTACAGAGGCTCCTGACGGATATTTGTCCATAGGCTCTGCCTTAGGAGAAAGTAAGCCAGTGGGAATTATGATTTTCCCTATTTTGTTCGAAGATGAGTGCATCGGTGCTATAGAAATAGCGTCACTGGATCGCTTCAGTGATCTGGAAACGAAGCTGTTTGCTCAATTAGTAGAGAGCATGGGGATCATTCTGAACAATATCAAGGGACGGATGCGTGTAGAGCAATTGCTGCGCGAGTCCCAGGCACTTACTGAGGAATTGCAATGTCAGTCCGAGGAGCTACAAACTCAGCAAGAGGAACTCAAGCGCTCCAACGAAAATTTGGAGGAGCAAACAGAGGAACTCAAGCGTTCAGAGGAATTGTTACAGCGTCAACAAGAAGAATTGGAGCATTTTAATACTGAACTGATTGCCAAAACCAGAGCGCTAGAAGAACAGGTACGAGAAGTGGAAGAAAAGAACGACGAGATTGAACATGCACGAGCTCAGTTGGAACAACAGGCCATGCAGCTAGGAATCACAAGCAAATACAAATCCGAGTTTTTGGCCAATATGTCTCATGAGCTGCGTACTCCGCTAAATAGCTTGCTCATTCTTTCTCAGCTCTTGTCTGAGAACAAGGAGGGCAATCTCAAGCCGAAGCAGGTGGAATATGCACAAACCATTTATATGTCAGGCGCGGATTTGTTGAAAATGATTGATGAAATTCTGGATTTATCCAAAGTGGACGCTGGAAAAATGGATATTAACCATGAAGCGGTCCACTTGAAGGAACTGGAACTGTTTGTGGAGCAGAATTTTGCTCCGGTCGCAGCCCAACGTGGGCTTCAACTGCATACCGAGATCGAAGAGAACTTGCCAGATGCCATTATCAGTGACGGTTATCGTCTCAAACAAATTTTACGTAATTTGTTGTCCAATGCATTCAAGTTCACCACGGAAGGATCTATTCGTTTCAGTGTATCTCGGGCAAATGGAGAACAGCTTCCGGGTCTGCTAAATCCACGAAGATCCTATCTGGCTCTATCTGTGCATGATACGGGCATTGGGATTGCTTCCGATAAAACGGATCTGATCTTCGAAGCCTTCCAGCAGGTAGACGGTACAACCAGCCGGAAATATGGGGGGACAGGACTAGGTCTGTCAATCAGCCGCGAGCTTTCCAGATTGTTGGGCGGTGTGATTACGGTGGAATCCGAGCAGGGACAGGGCAGTTGCTTCACACTGTATTTGCCGGAACAAACGCCAACGGCTGAGGATATGGATTCTCATTCGAGAGAGGAATTTAATGGCACGGATGTGAATTCGGATTTTGAGAATGTTGCAGCCTCGGCAGAAACGGACCTTCCCATGATTATGCCTGCTAAACAGTTGCCATTATATCAGATGCCTTCGAAAAACAAAGCGGAGGACATTATACATCCAGGGGACGACCGAAACGAGATTACCTCGCAGGATAAAGTGCTGCTGATTGTTGAGGATGATATTAATTTTGCTAATATTTTGTACGATATGGCCCGTAGCCGGGGCTTTAAGGCACTGATCGCTCTCCAAGGAGACGATGGGCTCAACATGGCTCAGTCTTATTTGCCGGACGCTATTATATTAGATATTCAATTACCTGTGATGGATGGCTGGTCCATTTTAGGCGAGCTAAAAGGAAATTCATCGACACGTCATATTCCAGTGCATGTTATTTCAGTCATAGATGATGTGAAGCAGGGCCTAATGATGGGCGCGATTGCCTATCTCAAAAAGCCTTCCTCGAAGGAAAGTCTGGATAAAGCATTTTCACATATAAAATCGTATACAGACCAAATGGTCAAACGTCTTCTTGTGGTTGAAGATGACGATAATCAGCGTAAATCCATTATTGAGCTGATCGATCATGATGATGTTGCCATTACGGCGGTATCGACAGGTCAGGAAGCACTGAATGAGCTGGCCACTCAGCGGTATGACTGCATGGTACTGGATCTGATGCTGAGCGACATGACTGGTTTTGAGCTGCTGGATCGTATTCGAGAGAACGAGCAGCTAGCTGATCTGCCGATCATTATTTATACAGGCAAAGATTTGGATAACAAAGAAGAAACGCAACTTCGCAAATATGCAGAGTCTATTATTATTAAAGATGTTAAATCGCCGGAACGGCTTTTGGACGAAACAACGCTGTTCTTGCATCGTGTAGAGGCGAATCTTCCTGAGGACAAACGCAAAATTTTGCAGAAGCTATACAACAAGGAAGAGCTGTTTGAAGGTAAAAAAATATTGTTGGTAGACGATGATATTCGCAATGTATTTGCTCTGTCCAGTGTGCTGGAAAGCTATCGTATGGATGTTACCTTTGCGGAAAATGGAAGAGAAGCACTGGAACTACTGGAACAGACACCTGATTTTGATCTGGTGCTGATGGATATGATGATGCCGGAAATGGATGGATATGAAGCGATGCGACGTATCCGGCTAATGCCACAATTCGAGAAGATGCCTATTATTGCCCTAACAGCCAAGGCCATGAAGGATGATCGTTCCAAGTGTATTGAGGCAGGCGCTTCCGATTATGTGAAAAAACCGATTCAAACCGAACAGCTTTTATCATTAATGCGGGTGTGGTTGTATTCGTAACCCAAAAAAATGGGTAATATAAATCGACACATGATGGGAGCGGCACAGGCAAAACCTATTTAGGAATTGGAGAGAGATTATGACATCTAAGGATATGGCGGATAATGCTGCTAATGAAGTGAAATCGAATGATGCTGAGCGGGAATTGATTGAGATTGAGCTGTTGCTGGAAGGTATACATCGGCTGTACGGCTACGATTTTCGTAACTACGCTCTGCCTTCGATTAAGCGGCGTGTTTATTATCATGCGCAGTCCGAGAATGTAAGCACGATATCAGGACTTCAGGAGAAGGTGCTGCATGATCGCAGCGCCTTCGATAGGCTGGTACAGAGCCTTTCCATTCCGGTGACCGAGATGTTCCGTGACCCGGAGCTGTTTCTGAATTTTAGACAGAAAATCATTCCTATTTTGCGAACGTATCCGTACATTCGAATCTGGCATGCAGGTTGCTCCACGGGTGAGGAAGTATATTCTATGGCGATCTTGCTGCATGAGGAAGGCTTATATGATAAGGCCCGCATTTATGCGACGGATATGAATAACCTGTCTTTACAGCAGGCGAAGGAAGGCGTATATGGGATCGACCGAATGAAGCTGTATACCAAAAATTATTTGGAGTCCGGGGGCACACAATCGTTCTCTGAATATTATACAGCCAAGTATGATTCAGTGATGTTTCATCCTTTTTTACGGAAAAATATTATTTTTGCGGAGCACAACTTAGCGACAGACCGGTCCTTTAACGAGTTCAATGTTATTTTTTGCCGGAATGTCATGATCTATTTTAACGACGAACTTCGCAACCATGTACATGGGTTGTTTTATGATAGCTTGAGTCATTTTGGTGTGTTGGTGCTTGGGGCCAAGGAATCCATACATTTTACCGATTATAGTGATTCCTACGAGCCGCTGGACCGGATAGAAAAAATATACCGGAAGATTAAATAGAGATGCTTAGGAGGATTCCATGGGGCTTCATGAACCGATTCATATATTGCTGGTAGATGACAGACCTGAGAACCTGCTCGCTCTTGAGGCAGTGCTGGAGAGTGAACAATATAATCTGGTAAAGGCCACATCCGGGGAAGAAGCGCTGCGATGTCTATTAAAAGATGAATTTGCACTCGTAGTCCTGGATGTGCAGATGCCGGGTATGGATGGTATTGAGACCGCAAAGCTAATCAAGGCCAGAGAGAAAACGAAGGATATTCCGATTATCTTCATTTCAGCTAACAGCAAGGAAGCGGAGCATTTATTTGCGGGATATTCAGCAGGCGGTATTGATTATATGGTTAAGCCGTTCATCCCTCAAATTCTCAAGTCCAAAATTGAAGGTTTCGTGCAAATGTATCTGACAAATAAGCGTTTGAAGACACAGTCCCATCTGCTTCATCAGAAGACCCAGCAGCTGGAGAAGATGAACAGCGAACTGATTGCCGCCAAGGAGGCAGCAGAGATTGCTGCCAATGCCAAAACGGAATTTCTGGCGATGATGAGCCATGAGATCCGCACACCTATGAACGGCGTCATTGGAATGATTGATTTGCTGATGGAGACGGAGCTGCAAAGCGACCAACAGGAATATGCCGATATCATCCGTCGTAGTGCAGACGCGCTGGTAGCAGTCATTAATGATATTCTGGACTTCACTAAGCTGGAGTCAGGCAAAATGGAGGTAGAGGAATATCCTTTTGATCTGGTTTCCTGTATCAAGGAAGTTTTCAGCCTATTTACGGTAGAAGTGAACCGAAAGAACTTGGAACTGGTTTATTTTCTCGATGAACAGATGCCTCCTGTGTTATATGGAGATATGGGAAGATTGCGTCAAGTGCTGATTAACCTGATATCCAATGCTGTCAAATTTACAGACCGGGGCGGGGTGTATGTCTTCGCATCTGTCAAAGAGCAAAGCGACAATGGACTTACCGTTGAGTTTTCTGTGAAGGATACAGGCATTGGTATTGATCCGGCTAAGGTTGGAAGGTTGTTTCAGCCCTTTTCCCAACTGGATTCTTCAATGACACGTAAATATGGTGGAACCGGGTTAGGACTCGCCATTTGTAAAACCTTAGTGAATATGATGGGCGGAGATATCCGTGTAGATACGAGCGGAGAACAGGGCGTGACGTTTCATTTTACAATGAAGCTTGGCGTTGCTGAGGAAAATGAACTGGAGGGGGAGTCCAGCCACGATTGGGAAATTCCACATCAGGAATCTCCAAGTCGTAGACCTGTACTGGTCGTTGATGATCATCCGATTAACCAGAAGCTGATGGTTAATATACTGGATAAGCTCGGTCTGGCTTCAGATGTGGCAGCAGATGGACAGCAGGCGCTTGATATGGTCACGGCTAATCAGGACTATGACTATATCTTTATGGACTTGCAGATGCCTGTGATGGACGGTCTGGAGTGTACGGGGAGAATGCGTAAACAATTGGTGGGAAGATCCCAACCTGCCATTATCGCCATGACGGCTAATGTGATGGAGGGTATTCAGCCTCGATGTATAGAAGCGGGGATGAACGATTATATTAGTAAGCCCGTTAAAATCAGCAGTGTAAAACAGGCGTTGCTCCGGCATTCTCCGGACCATTTTCCAATGCAACCGGGTAAAGATCAGATCAATGAAGCTTAGATGGTGGCATTTGGTAGTGTTTAAAAAGTTATACCGTGATTCAAACGCTCTTATAATGGGTTAGTATGTAGGGAAATCTTTTTTTGGGAGAGTAGGCCTATGAATACAAATAAAAATGAGAAGTTTAATGCAATTACAGAAACAACCGATGGCGTAAATACCGTTTATCTGAGTGGAGAGTTGGATCTTTCGGTAGCACCTGATTTTCGTCTGGTGATGGAGCCTTTGGTGGGGGAATCCAGCCAAGATTTGATTATTAACTTGAGAGACCTTAAATACATTGACAGCACAGGTATTGGAATCTTGTTATCCATTTTAAAAGCAAGGCATGGGATGGAGTCTCGCTTTGCTGTTCAAGAGGTACCGCCTCAAATTCAAAAGCTATTTGATATGACTGGTATTGCCAAATTCTTTGTCCCCCAGGAGAATTCCCAATAGGAAAGGAAAGAAAAAGAAATGAACGCTCAAATTCAAAAAGTAGTTCTTAATTTGCCGGCAACTGCTGACTTTGTTGATATTGTAAGATTAAATTTATACGGTATTGCCGCGAAAATGGGATTCTCTTATGAGGATATTGAAGACATGAAAGTGGCTGTATCGGAAGCCTGTAATAACTCTGTCCTTTATGCATATGGTCATGAGGGGGGAGTCGTGGAAGTGACATTCGAATTTGATGAAGCTTCGTTGTCCATTCGTGTCAAAGATGAAGGGGAGAGCTTTGAACGCGTGGAGGACCCGTCCCGTATCGCATCCTTGCATGACAAGGAGTTGAATGATGCACAGATAGGCGGATTAGGCTTTTATCTCATGCAGGCGCTTATGGACGATGTCCATATCTTGAATGAGACAGGAAAAGGCACCGAAGTGGTGCTGGTAAAGCGCTTGACCAGAAGTGAGGAAAGAGTATGAATGAAAAGGTAACTCCCCCGGAGTCGATGGATGAAGCCGTTGGTCTAATCTGGGAGTACCAGCAAACCAAGGATAACGAGATTGCTACCGTGCTGATCCGCAAGTATGAGCCGATGGTCAAGATGGCTGCCGGGAAAATCTCCCGTAACCGTCCGGACTTATACGAGGATTTATATCAGACCGGTCAGATGGCTTTGATACGTCTGCTTCAGCAATACGATATCAGCTTGGGTATCCCATTTGAACCGTACGCTATGAAAAGTATGCTGGGACATATGAAAAATTATTTGCGCGACAAATCCTGGTACATCCAGGTTCCTCGCCGCATTAAGGAAAAGGGTGCGCTTGTTCAACATGCTATTGATGAACTGACCGTTAAGTTGGAACGCTCACCCAATGTGGACGAGATTGCGACCTATTTGGATCTAACCGTGGAAGAAACGATCGAGGTGCTTGCTGGTCGTGAGTGCTATCACTATGTTTCACTGGACTCGCCTTTATCCCAGGAAGAGAGTGCAGCTACGTTAGGCGAGCTCATTAGCTCGGATGCTAACGATTATGACACTGTGGAAAAACGAATGGATTTGCAGCAGGCTTTAAGCCAACTGAAGGAGCAGGAACAGAAGGTGCTTCTTCTGGCATTTCAGGACGGTCAATCTCAACGTGCGATTGCACAGACGTTGGGCGTATCACAGATGAGCGTTTCCCGTATTCAGAAGCGGGCAACAGAAAAGTTGAAGCAGATTATGTCTAATTCCTCTATTTCATGACAAGATCGCTGAATTCATGGCTTATAATATTTGACGTCCCATCGTAAGGACACGTTATTCCAATTAGGGAAGCGTGTCCTTTTTATAAAGCAGAAAAAACAAAGAAAGGATGGAATCCATGACAGCATTTGAACAGATTTCTACCTTTCGTGGAGGCTGGGAATGGTGGGACATCTGTGTTGCGGACTGGCAGGATTCAGTCATACAGCACTTGAAGGAGAAGCTCCCAGAAGCCGCAGAGTGGCTGGATAAGGTAGAGGACATTCCATCCAGTTTTATTTCTGTGCGCTTTCCAGATGGCAATCAGCCGTTGATGTGCGGATCGTTGATCTACTCCGTTCAGGAGGAGATCGACAGTCAGCGCAATTGCAACAAGTTTTATTTTCTAGTCCTAGACCAGAAGCTAGTGACCTTAAATCTAGACCAAAATACACGTGAAATTATGCATACCGCAGAACGCCAAACCATGCTGGAACAGTGTGAGGATGCAGCAGACGGCATGTTCGTTTTGGCGAGAGCCGTGCTTCATTATTTTCATACGGGAATGGATAAGTTTGAGATCAACCTGAGAAGACTGGAAGAGGACATGGAGAAAAGGAATGCACGTACGCTGATGGATTCTATATTGAATGCGCGTTTCGAGCTGTTGTATTGGAGCAATATGTTCATCCCTTTTTCAGAGCTGGTCACGGCTTCCCGCGAAGCATATCTGGATAAGCTGGAGGATAATCGCTTTTTTAAGCAGTTATTGTACCGTGTCACTCGGATGGAGGGACTTTTCCGCCATTATGAAAAGGAAATCGACACATTGATCTCCATAGATGATGCCATTTCCGCATTTAGGGGCAATGAGATTACGAAGACGCTCACCATTGTGACCGCTGTATTTACGCCTGCCACTGTAGTGGGTGCTATTTGGGGCATGAACTTTGAAAATCTGCCTTGGATTAAAACAGGTTGGGGCTTTACCTTCGTGATTATCGCTACTCTGCTAAGTATGGCGGGGATGTACGGCTGGCTGATGATGAAGGGGTGGACGGGAGATTTATTAAAAACAAACAAGCGTAACAAATTGTAGTGGCTGATTACAGCTGTTGCAATTTACAAATAAAAAACGATCCATCGTAACTAGAGGCTCTTTGAGGAGTCAATTACCGGTTACGAAGGATCGTTTTTAATTGAGATAGGGACAATTACTTAGTACCTTGGCTCATTTTGATATATCCTAATAATTCGGCGATGAAATCTCCGATGACCGGAAGATTTAACTGTACCAGGAAACTGAGCAACCAAGCGAGCAAGGCGAGTATGACCACTGTACCCAGCGTAAGACCGAGACCACGTGCAATCCCTGCGGTCAGGTTGCTCATAATTCTCCTTTTCGTGCTGGAGTAGTTCTCTATAATATCTTTGAATTCTGCTTTTTCCAATGTATCTGCGATTTGATCTAGGCGTTTGTTAAGCCGCTTGACCTCATGGCGAAGTTCAAAAGGATGCTCATTTACATCAAAGTCTCTCTCCGGATCATGTGTTTTAACATGATGATGAGTAGAAGAGGTCTGCTTGGATGAAATCTCATCTGGCTGATCTTGAGCCTGGAGGGGGTGAAAGGTTCTCTTGTTGTTCCGAGCAAGATCATCTCCATAGGAGTTTGGTTTGTTCATTGTCATCCCAGCCTTTCTATCATTTAAAAACAGCCAGCTTCTTGCATGCTGGCTGTTCAGTGTTTGGATATTATTTTGGTTGTAATCGGAATGTGTTCCTATTAGGAATTTGCATTTAATTGTTTTTGAGTGTCCTTGGCTGCTTGAGCGGTTGCATCCATAACTTCTTTATCCGCTTTGGCCGCTTCATTAGCGACATCGGCAGAAGCTTTGGTTACGCTGGATACGATGTTGTCTTTACTCTCGGATACCGTTTTGGCTACATCTGCTGTTTTAGTGGAAACGGTTTTGGCCAAATCTGTCGCTTTGCTGCTAACTACAGATGCGACATCCTTCGTTTTATCGGAGACAACAGTCATTTTTTCGGACAGATCACTACGTAAATCGCGACCCGGCTTTGGAGCGAACAGCAGGGCTGCCGCAGCACCAATCAAACCTCCAATGAATAAACCCTTTGCAAAACCTGAAGTGCTTGCCATATTTTGATTGTCCATGTTACTCATGATATATCACTCCTTTTATAGAATAAAAAATATATATAAATGTTAGGTAGCCCTTCTTAATAGTTTGGACACAAGTCCGAGCAAGAACACGAACAATGCGGTTCCAAGTATGGCTGGAATGACTGCAAAATCTCCGATGACCGGGCCCCAGTCTCCCAACAGCATGACACCTAGCCAAGCTCCTACAAATCCAGCAATCATAGAGCCTGCAATGCCGCCAGGCATTTCATGTCCAGCTAGTGCATCGCCAATCAATCCGATAATAATGGCCATTACAATACTTAGTACAATTCCCCACACAAGGATCGCCTCCCTTATCCTAAGTTCACAAACGATAACGTTTTTGATAAATGCTGAGCTTCGATATTGCTGTGCCTTGCTTACTTCGTATATAAACGTCATGACCCGGAGTGAAACAAAAAGCCGAATCGGACGTTATGGGCGGGGGGGAGAAGAAAGTTGCATTTTCGCTCGCCAATAGATCATAGGAACGGTAAACGCCAGCCAAATGATGCCTGCAATATAACCACCCACAATATCTGTAGGAAAGTGAACTCCTAAATATATACGGCTTAGTCCAATCAATATAATGAGCAGTGCACCAAGAACGCACGGGAGGAAGAGCGAACGCTCACGAATCTTTCGTTCTATAGCCCAGATGGCAAATATCATGCCGTAAAATCCCATGGAAATCATCGCATGACCGCTGGGAAAACTGTAGCCCCCGGCTTCAACCAAATGTTGAAGTGACGGGCGTTCCCGTTGCAGAATTTCTTTAATGAGCGTATTCAGCACCCACATCGCCGTAAAGCTGCTTAGGATCGCAAAGGAATAAGCTTTTGAACGAAGAAAGACCCAGCATAAGGTAGCAGCACCGAGGGCGATAATTAACGACATGCTGAATGAACCGAAAGACGTAATGAATATAGCGATGGTTAGCAATTGGTCATGAGTAGCTGCTGTGTCTGGAAAAATAGCATCCTGTATACGCTCATCCCAATATAGAAAAGGAGCCGTGCCAATCCATTGCACAGAGTAGGCGATGAGAAGCATCACAGCGATCATGATAATAGATGCATACAGACTACGACGCAAATAGCTTGGTAGGAACCGGGATGGTTGGGGTTTATGGGATAGCATATGTAATAAATCTCCTCCTTATGGCTGTAATAGATTTAATTTTTCGTACTATTAACTTAACTAATAATGAACTTAAGAGCAAAACTCGACGGAGACGACAGGCTGATTGAGGCATTTAAGCCCGGGGTAAAGGGATCGTATCACAGTGTTTGTAATGCCAGGGCCGAAAGTGGAATAATCATCACGAAGCAAGGCTGCTTTACGGAACTGTAATCCATGGAGGTGTTAAGGATGATTAAAATAGTGACATCGGCAGAAAGACATACCTCAAATAAAGGATGGATTCATAGTGAGTTTAGCTTTTCATTTGCCGATTATGAAGATCCGAGCAATGCCCATTTTGGTTGTATGCTAGCCCATAATGATAACAAACTTGAACCGCAGCAAGGCTTCAAAAGACATCCGCATCACGATTTGGAAATCGTCACTTATGTAATTGAAGGCCAATTGCATCATAGCGACAGCTTGGGACATGAGCAGGATTTAAAAAGCGGCTCGATTCAGGTTCTGAGTGCAGGCATCGGGATTGAACATGAAGAGCGAAATACTGGGGATGAAAGATCGGTTCGCTTTTTGCAAATGTGGTTTTTACCCGAGAGCCCTGGCATTCAGCCTTCTTATCAGGTGCAAAGATTCAAGCACAGTGAACGCCTAAATCGGCTTCAGCCTGTTGTGTCTGGTTCAGAAGTGGAGGGAACGTTATCCATCGCGCAGGATATAAATCTGTATCTGAGCAGATTGGAAAAAGGCCAGCAGCTTGAATATCCGCAGCAAGAGGAGCGCCGCACCCACATTTATGTAGTTAGCGGTCATGTGGAAGTTACGTGCCAGGATGGAGATTTTCAGTTAGGGCCTGGTGATGCTGCACGAATTCAAAAAAGTTGTGCATTAAAGATACTAGCTACAGGTAATGAGGATATATCTGAACTGGTGTTAGCAGATTTACCTTGAAGCATCCTTGAGTGAAGAAGTGTATGAAAATGCGTATATGCAATCGAAAAATAAAGCTCGTATCCCCGTTGCGCGTCTGTTGAAGCGAGCGGAGGTACGAGCTTTATTTACGGTGACAGGGCCACTGGCATGAAGGCTGTTGCTCATGATGATAGGTTGTAATACAGCTAAGCTGTATTCCTATAGGCTGATTCAGGAGGACTTACGCAATCTACCCAGTTCAGAAACAATAGCTTCAACCTCGGAAATGCTCAGGTTAGGCTTGTTTATCACCATATCATAGACATCATGGATGTCCTCGTATTGCTCCAGCGAGAAAGCGGAAGCTTGCATAGCAGCACCACTCGCCATACGGAGCTTGGTTTTAATGCCCTCAATCATATACTCAATGTTGGCATGAGACGGTACAGACAAATCCATCGTTAATTTTCCATCCTTTCATAACAGGGGAAGTTGCCTGTATTGTATCATGTTTTTGTTGTAGAATGTACTGAAAGCCAGATTACCAATATACAACCGAATCAAGGAGGATGGGCAAAGTTGTCTTTGTATAATCGAGCTTCCGCACCCGGACGCTCGTCCTTAGAACATAATGTAAAGAAAACAGATCGAGATGGACTCGCGCCGTTTTTCCGAGAAATTCATCATCAGCATGCTATAGATAAGTTGACTTTTGTTTGTATCGGTACAGATCGCTCGTCGGGTGATTCACTGGGGCCACTGGTAGGCACCATGCTCAAGGAGCAAGGTTTTCCGCACGTGATTGGGACAATGTCGGAGCCCTGTGATGCGGATCATCTGGTTCCATACTTGGAGTGCATTCCCCAAGATCATCATGTGATCGCCATAGATGCTTGTCTTGGACAGCACGGCTCAACGGGAATGTTTCTTATTGCGTGTGAACCGCTAACTCCTGCGCGATCGGTAGGGCTGTCTCTGCCGTCTGTGGGTCATTATAGTGTTGCAGCGATTGTGAATGAGCGCAGTCCCAAACCCTATTGGACACTCCAAATGACGTCGCTTCACTTGGTCATGACAATGGCTGCGCATATTGCTAATGCGGCGGCTTATGAATTTGGTTTAAAAACAGCTTCGCAAGATTTTCCAGAGGGTTACCGTTTCAGATATTGATGGTCTGCTTAATAATATACATCAGCATGTTCTACTCACTAATATATTCAGATCCAATAGATTATATACAGAGAAGGAAGGGTTCCACATGGAAAAGGTATTATGCGAAGGAACGACGATCTGCTATGCCGAACAGGGAAAAGGAGATCCGATCATTCTATTGCACGGATTTTGCGGAAGCTCCTCCTATTGGGATGAGGTTGTTCCCTTGCTGTCCCCAAGCTATCGTTGTATTGTTCCAGACTTGCGTGGACACGGACGCAGCGATGCTCCACTCGGAGCCTATACGATTGATCAAATGGCAGACGATGTGCTTAAACTTCAGGAACAGTTGGACATTCCTCAGGCTGCATGGTTTGGCCACTCCCTAGGAGGCTACTTGGCCCTTTCCGCGGTACAGAGACATGCAGAGCGTCTGACAGCCTTTGGACTGATTCATTCGACGGCTTATGCAGATACGGACGAAGGTAAAGAAAAGCGGAACAAGGCTGTATCCACCATTCAAACGGAAGGGATTACAACCTTTGTAGATGGACTCGTACCAGGATTGTTTGCTCCTGAACATGTGGAGTCGATGCCGAACCAACTACTCAAAGTCAAAGAAATTGGCTACAAAACACCTCCTCAAGGAGCCGTAGGAGCATCACTGGCTATGCGCGAGCGCCCGGACCGTCGGGATGTGCTGTCAGCTTCTGCATTGCCAGCTCTTTTAGTAGCAGGGGAGCAGGATCAGGCGGTTCCTCCAGCACGGACGTTTACAACAGATCGAACCGGGGTAACCCAGGTTACTCTACCGCAGTCTGGACACATGAGCTTGATCGAAGCACCGCAGTTATTAGCGAATGCCATCTTGTCATTTTTAGACCAGAACTTGAAAAAGTAGAGTAAGGTAAGTCTAGATACCGGAACCTTCTGATGTGGTATTAGAGGGGATCCGGTTTTTTGCTGACTTGTTGCTTCCTATTGGTTAATGTGCAAAATGCCTAGGTCATATAGTTTTTGTTCAAGGCAAACGCCGTCGGCAAACCGTCAATACTCTCTAAATTCTTCTCGTATGCATACTTTTTAAGTGCTTCTTCGCCCATCTGAATCGCCACGTCCTTCAGCTTTTCCCGTTCGCTCGTGTA